>Ga0326728_10011977_pt1 | contig 19539 bp, 9 predicted proteins | sample MB3enrmetagenome_FD_207602 | JGI IMG/M metagenome (GOLD analysis project Ga0326728, IMG submission 207602) | Lab enriched peat soil microbial communities from McLean, Ithaca, NY, United States - MB31MN | ecosystem: Environmental > Terrestrial > Soil > Wetlands > Peat | place: USA: New York... | reverse complement strand
AGACGGTCGCGCACCGTGTGCGCCAGGGCCATGTAAAGATCGTTTACGGTAGCCCGCTCACGGTATCGGCCCTGCACACAGAAGAGGTTGTCGAGAAACGATTGAGCCAGCGCACTGACAGTCAAGGAAGTTCTTTGGCTCTTGTGGGCTTCAACGGGCGAAGGGTTACCACTTTCAACTTCAGGCATCGACTTGCTCCCAGGTATCTTGGATGCACGATTTCGCTCGCAGGTACACCCGGAAAGACCATCGGCACTAAGCCATAAACAATTCAGCCCTTTGCCTAAATTAGCCTTCCACAGGCGGGGGATTCGCTCGAGCGCCATCCGCGTACTCACCGGTCTCCGTTGCCGCCTACAGGCCAGAGAACACTTCACGACACCATTCAACCGCCAAAGTACGGGGCCTATGAGCGTTCGTTGCCTCAAAATCCTGATCGTCGGCGCAGCGACTTCACCGTCTGTCAATGTGCCACCATTCTCTGTACGACTAAAGTGGAATTTCGGATAAGTATCGTAAAACTTTACCCTTATAAGCCCCTAGAGTATCTGTGGGAACCCTTCTGATTCCGGTCTATTCCGGGCGATTCGAAGCAGTGCGATGTCAGGGATTGGAGACTTGTGGATAAACCCGATTCATCGAAGCCATGGTCTCAGCTATTTGTTGCCGGTAGTTCTGAGTTACCAATGGTGACAAATGCTTCGAGCACACTCATCCGTACCATAGGGCCAGCCGCTGTGTGTGGATTCCTCCTGTGTGCTCTCGAAGGGATCAAGCACGGATTATTGCCCATTATCGGGACAATGGTTCCCCATTCAGTCGCAATTCTCTGTATCACAGCGGTGGTAGCCGTGATAGGTGCCATTCCCATCGCGCTGAACATCGCAGAGAAGAAGTGCACAGATATCGCTCTACAGCAATCGGAAGAGCAGTACCGGCTTCTGTTTGAAAACAATTCGGTCCCAATGTGGGTCTATGACCGCAAGACGCTTCAGTACCTGGCTATCAATGAAGCCGCGACCAAACAATATGGGTATTCCAAAGAAGAGTTCCTGTCGATGACGCTGGCGGACTTACGACCGGCTGGAGATGTCCCAGCTCTTCTGAACGAGGTCGCAAAGTATAAGCCTGGCATCTATAACTCTGGGATATGGAGGCATCGCAGAAAGAATGGGACGATCCTATACGTGGAGATCGTCTCTCATGACTTGATATTTAACGGAGTCGACGCCTGCTTAGCAGCCGCACACGATGTTACAGAACGGAAACGTGCCGAGGATGCGGTTAGGCAAGCCGAGGAAAAGTACCGTGGCATCTTTGAGAATGCCGTGATTGGCATCTTTCAGTCCGCGCCTGACGGCCGGTTTATCAGCATCAACCCTGCCTTGGCCAACATGCATGGATACGATACTCCGGTAGAGTTGCTGGAGGCCATCTCACGCGCGGGGCAGAAGCTGCTGGTCGATCCCAGTGGGATGACACGGCTGGCCAAGGCGGCCGAGGAGTGCGGCGCGGTGCATGGCGCTGAGTTGGAGATCTTCTGCAAGGACGGCTCAAGGAAATGGGTGCGGGTGAGTCTGCGCGTCATACGCGATACCTCGGGCAAAGTTGTGTTGCGTGAAGGCACGGTCGAGGACATAACCGAGCACAAAGCCGCCCAGGAAAGGATGCAGTTCCTGGCTTATTATGATGCGCTTACGGGACTGCCGCATCGCTCCCATCTACAGGATTGCCTGGATATTGCCATGGCTGGCGCGCGCCGTAAATGCGAAAAAATTGCGCTGCTGTTTATCGATCTCGACCGGTTCAAGACCATCAATGACTCGTTTGGGCACCCGTTTGGGGATATCGTGCTCAAGGACGTTGCGAAGCGGCTGAGGAAATGCACGGAGGAGCCAAATATCGTGGCCAGGATTGGCGGGGATGAGTTCCTCATCCTTCTCGGCAATCTGAAGGACCCGGACGAGGCGGCGATTTCCGCAAACCGTGTGATGGATGCAATGGGGGAGGGTTTCATCGTTCAGGGGCGATCGCTCAGCGTGGGCTGCAGCATAGGAATCAGCATATTCCCCGAGCATGGCGAGGATGGGGAAACCCTGATCCGGAATGCCGATGTGGCCATGTATTCCGCAAGACAAAGAGGGCACGGCAACGTGCGGACCTTTACCGATGAGATGAATGCCAAGGCCGTAGAGCGATTACACATGGACAACAACCTGCGGCTAGCTCTAAAACGGGAGGAGTTCTTCCTGGTCTACCAGCCTCAGATGGATATTGAGCGAGGACGAATCACTGGGGTAGAAGCTCTTCTTCGTTGGAAACACCCGGAGTTTGGCTTGATCCCGCCGGACAAATTCATACCGATTGCAGAGAACAACGGGCTGATCCTGCCCCTCGGCGAATGGGCGCTACGAACGGCGTGCGCACAGGCCCGCAGATGGCAGAACGATGGATTGCGTGCAATCCCTGTTGCGGTCAACGTTTCCGCGGTCCAGTTTCGTCAAGATAATTTTCTCGCGCTCATTCGCAGAGCACTACACGAGACCAACCTCGCGCCTGAGTGCCTGGAATTGGAGATCACCGAAAGCCTCTTGCTTACCAACGAAGACCTGACACTTTCAGTCCTCCATGAGTTGAAAGAGATGGGAGTGAGACTATCGATTGATGATTTCGGGACGGGCTATTCCTGTCTCAGTTACCTGAGGCAGTATCCGATTGACAAACTAAAAATCGACAAGTCGTTTATCCGGGATTGCGTTGTGAATTGCGATGGCGCAGCCATCACCGCCTCCATCATCAGCATGGCACACAGCCTGCGGCTCAAGGTGATTGCGGAAGGCGTGGAGAACGAAGCACAGATGTCCTTTTTGCGACACCACCGGTGCGGTGAGATTCAGGGGTACTACTTCAGCAAGCCGGTCTCGGCCGAAGAAGCAGCATCCATACTGGAGCACAAAGAGGGCTTCGGGGACATCGGTGCCGCGTCTATACTCGGCCAGTCGTTTTGGCCCACTTCAGAGGGTTATTCTGGCCTGCCCATGGAATGTTGAGGATTGGAGAGTAGTGTTCGGCACTGCTGGAGCATAGCGCGTCGCGAGTGAATGCTGGACCCTTGACCGATGGGCCTACGGCCGGTAGTCTGAGATCAGTTGCACATCTCCTGTCAACTCCTGAGAATTGGTCTATCAGGCTCCATTCCGTACTCCTCTTGTTCTCGTAGTGGGTTCTGAGCAGAATTTTATTACCCCGTGGACTTGATCACCTACATGCAGCATCCGTTGTGTGCATTGCTCAGGCTGTAGCTGTGTTCTCAATGAACGAATTACCCTTTGGATCGGATGCATGCTGAACCCAGCTACTCAACAATTGGAAGCAGTTCATAGAGAACCGTTAGATGGAAGGGTGGCATTTACCGATAGGCCTCGGGTTCTGTTTCCACTCATCCTGCTGATTGCGCTAGCCATCCGCATGGTTGTCGTTTATTTTTCCTATCGCAATTTGCCGGATGCGGACAAATACTGCGAACGGTTCGGCTGGGAAGTCGGATGGGTGGCGCGTGCGCTGGCCGGTGGGCATGGGTTCTCCTCGCCGTACTCTCCCATCAGCGGGCCCACGGCCCTGGTGCCGCCCCTGTATACAGGACTGCTCGCTGAAGTCTTTCGCCTCTTCGGCGTCTACTCTCTGAAATCGGGATTCATCATTCTTTCCCTCAACAGCCTGTTCTCCACGCTCACCTGCATTCCCATATATTTCAGTGCGAAATATTCTCTGGGTATACGAGGCGCAAAAATTGCGTGCTGGGCGTGGGCCGTATATCCGTTTGCAATATTTTTTTCCGCTGACCGCGTATGGGAGTACTCGCTTACCTCGCTCCTGTTTACCACCTGCTTCTGTATTGCCCAGCGCATTCAAGGTTCCGCAAGGCCGATCGCATGGATCGGCTTCGGAGCGCTTTACGGCCTTGCAGCATTGTCCAATCCTGCAATTCTCGCGGTACTGCCGTTTCTGCTGGCGCTTGCGCTGTGGAACGCGAGGAAGGCAGGCAGACCGTGGCTGCTGCTCGGAGCTCTGACAGTGGTTAGCCTGCTCATGGTCCTTGCTCCATGGACCGCGCGCAACTACCGTGTGCTGCATGTGATATGTCCGGTCCGCGATAATTTCTGGCTGGAGTTCTATGTGGGCAACTTCGGAGACACCTCTGAACCGAACCCTCCCCCCTTGCACCCAGCCAGCAATCCGCTGGAATTGCAGAGGTATCTTTCCCTGGGAGAAACAGCGTATATGGCAGAGAAACACGCTCTGGCTGTCGACTACGTCCGCCGTCACCCGCAGTTCTTCGTGGTTGTTACGCTAAGGCGTGTTGTCTGTTACTGGAGCGGATTCTGGAGTTACAGCCATGAATTCAGACAAATTGAGCCCTTCGCGCTGCCGAATATACTATATTGCGGCGCAATGACGCTGTTGATGCTGCGTGGCGCGCGCCGTCTCTGGCGCGAGAATCGCAATGCAGCCCTGCCCTATTTAGTGTTGATCGCGATATTCCCGCTGACATACTACGTTACGCATTCCTGGATGGATTCTCGCCAGCCTATTGAACCGGCCATTGTTGTGCTTGCCATCGCGGGGTGGATTGCGGGAAGGAGCGTGCAGTCCGGCGCAGATGAGTCAATCCACAGCGTCTCCATGGATGTGCAACGCCGCAGTGTTTATGAGCATGTTTTCGTTGCCGGGTATGCGCGATAATATAAAGTGCATTGTCTTGCCGGTTGAAGCGCCCCTAACGGGATCATTTTCAACTACGGATACATCGGAATCAGGAGCTTATTTTGATGCAGTGTGTGGACGGGACTCCTTCAAGGTCACCCAGATACCGAGTGATCGCAGCGATTTTCTGGATCCTTGCATTCGCAAGCATTCCCGGCTGGATTTCCATCGATCAACCAGGTTGGGACGTTACCGTATATCTCAATGCAATCCACTCTGTGCAAGCCGGACACGACCCCTACGCCGATGCCATGGCCGTGCAAGACACCTTCCACCGCGATTTGGCCTCGCATGCCAATGCGGCAACACCGTTCAGCTACGTTTACTCGCCGATCACTCTTCCGCTTCTGCGGCCAATCGGCGCGCTGCCTGTCTGGTTGAGTGGCACAGTGTACTGGTTTCTCTATGCCGTTTGCGCACTATGCCTTGTATGGGCGGGCATGCAGGCAGTGGAAGAGACCGAGCGCAGAGTCTTCCTGCTGCTGGCGCCCGCGGCTCTTTTTTTCCCCGGCTTGCTGCAACATGACGTCATTCTGAGCGGCAACGTCGCCATCATTCTCTATGCTCTGGTTCTTTTGGGCGCCGTCTTTGGTTGGCGACGCGGTCAGTGGCATTGGTGCTATCTGGCGATTCTGCTTGCTTCCTGCTATAAGGCCCCCCTGCTCATACTGGCGGCGATTCCCGCGTTATCCGCCCGCAGGCAGTGGTTGCCAGCCGGCATTACGGTGGCGACAGGGTTTGCTCTGTTCGCCATGCAGCCTCTTGTCTGGCCGTCCCTTTTTCATCACTTCCTGCAGGCTGTCAACCTGCAGTTCAGCTATAACCACGACTTCGGATGCAGCCCCACAGGCCTGCTGAGCAAGTTTCTCTTCGGTCGCGGCATCTCATACACCGTTGCCGGAACCGTCATCTATCTGCTGTATGCAGTCCCAGTGTTTGCTGTGCTGTTTCATCTGTCGCGCCGGTTTCTGGACGGTAGATTCTCCCTGCGGCAGTGGATTCCGGTCCTGCTGCTAGGCGTCTTTCTCCTCAATCCACGCCTGATTGAGTACGATATTGTTCCACTGATGCTTCCCATGGCTCTGATTGGATGGCGCTTTCTGGCGCGCTACTATCCTCCCAAGCGGGCCATCCTCTATCTGGTTTCGATTGTCGCGGTTGGCAACGTCTTTGCCGCTCAGAATTTCGGTCACTGGAAGCAGGTGGAGGGAATCTTTCTGATCGTCTTCTTCGCAGCCGGTTGTTGGAGCCTATTGCAACAATCGCGCACACCGTCCAAAATCGAAACTCCACTGCTTCTCACAACAGCTTGATCTGTTGAACTCGCGCGGTCGGTCGAACCATTGATGAGCGCTGCGTTTGCCGCTCCATTACTCGATGTTTATCATGAACTGTCCGATGTAGTCTTCTGGCGAAAGGTGTTCTGTCATTGAAGAGTTCAACTCTTGTCTCCGACATCGCTTCGTCTGACCGGATTGCGGATAGGCAAACCGCCCCACTTCAGTTGACCGTCGTGATCCCGACGTTCAACGAGCGGCAAAATGTGCCCATTCTGCTTGCAAGACTCGAACGCAATCTGTCCGGCATCGAGTGGGAAGCAATCTACGTCGACGATCACTCTCCCGATGGCACCTCCGATCTCGTCCGCGAGATCGCGCGCAGCAATCGCCGCGTGAGATTGATTGAACGGGTTGGCCGTCACGGCCTGTCATCGGCATGTATTGAGGGGTTGATGGCCTCGACCGCCCCTTACGTCGCTGTCATGGACGCCGACCTGCAGCACGACGAAACGATCCTCCCCGAAATGCTGCGCAGGATTGAGAACGAGGATCTCGATGTAGTCGTAGCCAGCCGCAAGATCACAGGTGGAAGCATGGGCGACTTTGCCAGGAGGCGCGTCCACCTGAGCAACCTGGGAAGCCGGATCGCCAGCCTCATCTGCCACTGCGAGGTCTCCGATCCAATGAGCGGATACTTCATCGTTGAATCCGGTTTCTTTCGCAAGTTGGTTCCCCGGCTTACTGGTACTGGATTCAAGATCCTCATAGATATCCTGGCATCGAGTGAAACACCGCCACGCGTTGCCGAGGTGCCGTATTGCTTTGCCAATCGCCAATTTGGCGAAAGCAAACTCGACGTCAACATAAAGCTTGAGTACCTCTTCCTTGTCCTCGACAAGCTCATAGGCAAGTGGCTACCCATCCGGTTCGTGTTTTTCCTGCTGGTGGGCTCAACCGGCGTGCTGGTGCATCTCTCCATCCTGGCCATCCTCTACCTCGACCATCTGCGCGACTTCACCCAGGCCCAGACCATCGCGACCGTTGCCGCCATGACCTACAACTTCCTGCTCAACAACGTAGTCACTTTCCGCGATCTCAGACTGCGCGGATACAGGATTGTAACTGGCCTGCTAAAGTTCTATGCTGCGTGTTCTTTTGGTGCGATCGTCAATGTCACCTTCGCCAGTACGCTTATCCGGCGCGGAATTCCCTGGTATGTAGCTGGGGTCGCCGGCATATTCTTTAGCTCGGTCTGGAACTACAGTGTCAATAGTGTGCTCACATGGCGGCAAAGCCGCCGAATTCATCAATAAGCACCGGAGACGTTCCTAAAGGAGCAAGTCCGGTTATCCTGCTTGTGCTTGGACGGCTGGCGTCAAGGTCAAAGCGGAAGTCTGCCAATCTGGATGTGCTCTGGCGGCAGGCCTGCCTGATACCGCTCGATCATCGCGCTGTAGGCAGCCTCCAGATGGCGAGTAAAGGCCTGAGTATTAAAGAGCGGCGCGGTCATCCTGTTTTGTTGCAGCCGCTGACGGAGCGCCTGGCAGCGTTGCGCATCGTGTGCCAGCTCCACCGCCAGTTGTTCAAACTCCGCCTGCGATTCTGTGACGAGCTCGGGCAGATTAATGGCGCGCAGCAGACTGGCCCCGACTCGGCTGGCAAAGGTCTCACCCATGCAGGTCAACACTGGCAACCCTCCCCATAGCGCATCGCTCGCTGTGGTGTGTGCGTTGTAGGGAGATGTATCCAGAAACAGGTCCGCCAACTTTTGCCTTGCCAGATGCTCCGCCAAAGGAAGGCGTTTGGCAAAAACCAGCCGCTCTGGAGAGGTCCCACGTCGCGCAGCTTCCTTGCGTAAATTGATGACGGCCCAGGGATTATTCTCAAGGAACCAGAGAACACTACCCTCAACTCGCCCAAGGATTCGCATCCAAATATCGAAGACAGCCGGCGTGATCTTGTAAGCGTGATTGAAACAGCAGAACACAAATGCCGATTCCGGCAGTCCCTCGCCAGCCCGAGTGCATGGCTTTGCGGAGATGGGACGCTGGGAATCGTTGACCTGATAACTGTCCGGCAGATATACGATCTTTTCCGAATAGTGACACTGGCTGGCTTGGGGAATCAGCGTAGGATCTGCAATTAGATAATCGATGTAATCGGCGCCCATGGTGCCGGGATAGCCGAGGTAGTTTACCTGGATCGGGGCGGCGCGCTCGGCAAAGATACCGGTGCGGGCGTCTCTGGTGAACCCCTTCAAGTCCACCGCGATATCGACTTCGAGTTTTCGGCTGAGTTGCGCCACCTCTCGATCCGGCATAAACCGGATATCCACAAACCGATCCATGCCTGCCGACACCCGCTTGCTCATCTCATCCACCATATACGGGCCAAAGGAGAATCCCAGGACTTCAAACCTGCCCCGGTCGTGCCGCTCGAATAACTCCGCCATTAAATAACTGGTTGCGTGGTTGAAATAGTCGGCCGAATAATAACCGATGCGAATCCTGTCCCGCTTGGGCCTGCGTGGAATTGCCGGGCAGGAAGAACGCGGCGGAACCTTGTCGCCCACATAGATCTCGGCAGCCTTTCTTTGCATCCCTGGAGAGCCGCTGACGGCCAGAACTGTGAATGGGATCGCTGCTTTCTCACCGCGATCGATGGCGGCCTCCAACTGCTGGCACTCACGATCAAACTCCACATCCGTATCCACCCACTGGCATAGGAATCTTCGCATATACAGCCGTAATCCTTGTGCATATGCATAACCCGGTCTGAGCAGGATGACCTTGTCATAGCAGTCCAGCGCCGCCTGGTACTGTTCCAGTACCTGGAGAGTATTGGCTCGGTTGGAATAGGCATCCGCAAACTCCGGCTTGAGATGGATGGCCTTGTCATAGCTATCCAGGGCCGCCTGATATTGCTGAAGTGCATGCAGTGTATTGCCTCGATTGTTGTAGGCCTCCGCTAACTCCGCATTGAGAAGGATGGCTTTGTCGCAACTCTCCAGAGCTGCCTGATATTGCTGAAGTGCATGCAGTGTGTTGCCTCGATTGTTGTAGGCTTCCGCTAATCCCGCATCGAGAAGGATGGCCTGACCATAGCTTTCCAGCGCCGCGCGATACTGCTGCAGAGCATGCAGTGCACTGCCTCGATTATTGTGGGCCTGCGCATTATCCGGCCTGAGAAGGATGGTCTTGTCATAGCTCTCCACGGCCGCCTGGTACTGCTCCAATGCCTGCAGAGCATTGCCTCGGTTGTTGTGTGCCTCCGCAATCTCCGGTCTGAGAAGGATAGCCTGGTCATAGCTTTCAACAGCTGCCTGGTACTGCTTTAGTGCCTGCAGAGTGTTGCCTCGGTTGTTGTGTGCCTCCACAAACTCCGGTTTGAGAAGGATGGCCTTCTCATAGCTCTGCAGGGCCGCTTGGTATTGCTGAAGAGAATGCAGTACATTGCCTCGATTGTTGTGGGCCTCGGCAAACTCCGGCTTGAGAAAAAGGGCCCTCTCATAACTCTCCAGGGCAGCCTGATATTGCTGAAGAGCATGCAGTGCGTTGCCTCGATTATTGTGGGCCTCGGCAAACTCCGGCTTGAAAGAAATGGCCCTCTCATAACTCTCCAGGGCCGCCTGGAATTGCTGAAGGGCATGCTGTGCATTGCCTCGATTATTGAGTGCCTCCACATACTCCGGTTTAAGAAGTATCGCCTTGTCATAGCTCTCCAGTGCCGCCTGATATTGCTGAAAGTTATATAGGATGATGCCTCGATTGCAGTAGGCCTCCGCATAGTCCGGATTCAGCTGAATGACCTTCTCGTAGCTCTCCAGGGCCGCTTTGTACTGCCCAGCAAGATAGAGTACATTGCCACGGCTATACTCATAATCTGCTTCCTGGGAATCCGCCTGAATCGGCGGGTCGTTTGTTGCAAGGGCGAGCGCACGTTCTTCCAGCCGGGATGTGAGGACGGTATCCCATAGGTCGGCGAGCTTGTTCCAATCGAAGGTGCATCTGGCCCATTCACGCATGGCCTCGCGGTCCGTTTCGCTCGGAGGGTGCAAAAGCAGCCTCACTGTTTCCCGAACAAACTCTGCTTTCTGATCTGGGTCTGTGATCTCGTAATGGAACTGGTCCGATGACTCCCAGCTGCTCCTGGTCTTGCTGGAGTGAATAAAGACCCCGCCATGTTGCGACTTCTCACCCATCGCGGCGAAATCGGTTGTGACCGGGATTGCTCCCGCAGCCATCGCCTTGGAGAGCGAGATGCAGTCGATCTCCTTGTACTCGGTAGGGTAGGCGAAGACGTTTGCCTTGCGGTACAGCAGGGCAATCTCGTCGTGGTTTAGTCTGCCGAGTTCTTCTACGCCGAGCTCCCTCATGCGCCGCTGCATCCTGGCCTTCCATTCCACTCTCCGCGTTTCCGACGCGTATACTGTGTCCCAAACGCCCCAGCCATAGGCCCACTGCGCCTTGGCGTTCGGGACTTGCTTCTTGATCTCTTCAAAGCAATCCAGGAATGCCTCAAGGCTTCGGTCAGCCGACGAAGTGTTGATTATTAATAGCGGGTCACGTTCGCAGATACTCTCAAACAGTTGCGCGTCGATGCCATTGGGAATGATGACGAACTTCTCATCGGGAACCTCGGGATACAGAGAACGGTGAAACCGGGATTTGACGAAGATCCTATCGGTTCTATGCAGCCGGTCCCGAGTGAACTCTTCCTCGGGGACGACATCATGCAGGTCTACAATCACTACATTCGAATTGATGTTGTACGTCGCTATTTGTGGATACCGCCATAGCACCGTAATGTCCTGTTTATCGCGATAATTCCACATCCAGTACGGCTTCCATGAAACGCCATCGAAGTTCTCTTCCTGCGCACCGCAATAAGCATAGACAGTGACATTCCATCCGCGCTGGTGCAGGAGCCTGGAGAGCCACAGGACTGCTTCCTCCGACCCTCCGATGCCTTTTGCCCTGGTCGTCCGGGGATTCCAAATCTCGCTTTGCGCGAAGCAATAGAACACCAGGTCCCTGCCGCTCGATTCTGTCTTAGCGAAGTTCGCGTTGCGCAGGTTGCATACCGCCGGATGCGTTCGGATAGCGGGCGGCAGTGCGTCCAGTTCCTTCATCATTCTCGCTTTGCCGGTTATCTTCGCAATCCGTGGCAGCTTATTCATTGCGGATTCGAAGGCTTTAGTGCCTTTTTTGAATTCAAAATCCGGACTGCTAAGGACAGCCTTCTCGTAGCTCTGTAGATCTGCCTGATATTGCTTCAACAAACGGCGAGCAATTTCTCTGTTGTTGAGCGCGTCCGCATAATCCGGTCTAAGAAGGATGGCCTGGTCGTAACTCTGCACAGCCGCCTCATATTGCAACAAATCGAGCAGGGCGCTGCCTCGATTGTTGAATGCTTCCCCATGCTTCGGATTCACACGGATGGCCTTGTCATAACTCTCTACCGCCGCTTGATACTGCTTGAGAGCCAGCAGAACATTGCCGCGGTTGAAGTAAGCTTCCACATAAGTCGGATCAATCCGGATTGCCTCGTCATAACTCAGCAGCGCCGTCTCCTGCTGCTTCATGGCATTCAACGCTGAGCCTCGGTTATTGTGCGCTTCCGATAGCATCGGATTCAGCCGGATGGCCTTGTCATAGCTCTCCACAGCCTCCGGATAGCGCATCAGCTGATACAGGGCATTGCCCCGGCTGCAATAGGCCTCCGCATACTCTGGATTTGCTTGAATCGCGCGGTCGATCAGATCAAGCGCATTCTCATTTTGTCCAACCTGCATCGCAATCATCCCTAAAAGATGCAGCGCAACCGAATGCTGGGGAGAGATCTCCAAGACCTGCCGATAGAGGGCTTCCGCCTGGGGCAATTGCCCGTCTTTGTGGTGGACTGCAGCCATCTGGAGCAGAATGTCCACCGTGGAAAGACCGAAACTTGCCGGTTGCGTGGAGAACGATTGCTTTGCCTGATGGCTAACAGCATTCTTGCGTTCGTCCTTCATACAGTCCCACCCTCGAATCAATTCATAGACAGTAAATGCGCAAAATGGCATGATGCTGCATTAATTGTTGACACCCATCCGCTAAAGCATTGCTCGAATTGGTATAGAGTGAAGTCACTACAGCGGAGTGGCTTTTTCTCAAGAAAAAGCCGCCTTGTACACTTTTTACTAATCCACGTGAATTCGAGAAATTCTCTAGCGATTTTATCGCTCCTGATACCCGGTGCGCTCTCTGCCTATGAATGTATGATCGCACGGAGTTGACAGAGTCGTTGTGCCGCTGGAGTTCGTCCAGCATCCGTTACGAAGAACAGTCCCAGGGGAAGCCTGGTTGTGACCGGCCTTACAGTCCGCTGCCAACTGCGGCGGAGACTGGCTTGGTGGCCTGGGGTGTCGCGATCGGGCTGATCCCCGTTGCAGGAGATGCCAGTGTAAGAGCGACGATTGTGTCGACTGCGTCCGGATTGCCGCTCAGTGTGATTTCGACACTGCTGCCTGTCTGTGTGCAATTGGTGTCCCCGCCGGTGAGGCTGGAGCACGAAAGGATCTTTGCCGGCAGAGCGGGAAGCGAGATGGTTTTGCCGGTGGTGTGCAGGATGTGCAGATAGACCGTCTTATCGTGGAATGTTGAGACGCCGAAGTCGCCCGGCAGGTAAGGTCCGCCACGCGTGGCGTAGATGCTCTGGCCATACAGCTTCAGCCAGTCGCCAACATCCCGCAAAACCTGGGCCTGCTCCGGATCGATCTGGCCATCGGGGCGTGGACCGACATTGAGCAGAAGGTTCCCGTCGCGTCCCACCACGGAGACCAGCAGACGGATCGTCTCATCCCGCGTCTTTACTTTGGCATTTGGCTTGTAGCCCCACACGCCGCCGGCCAGTGTGGTGCAAAGTTCCCATGGGTGCTGGTTGTCGAAGTCGCCCAGCGCCTTGTCTCCCTCGCGGTCGCGAAAGTCGGCCGGGGCGTCGGTGCGGTTGTTGATAATGACCGATGGCTGAAGCTTTTTGAGGTTGGCGATCGCCTGGTCGTCCTGCCAGGAGAACGAACCGGAGTAGCTCTGCCCTCTGGCCCTACCCGACCACTGGCCACTCTTGTACTGAACGCCGCCGAAGCCCAGCCAGCTCTCGCCGCCGCCGTCGAACCAGAGAATATCGATCTTGCCGTAGTTCGAGGCCAATTCGTTCAGCTGGCGATGATACTGATCGCGCATCTGGATGGCGCTGGGCCGATACAGATCCGGGAAGAAGAAGCCCGGGAACCTCCAGTCGAGCGGGGAATAATACAGCCCAATGCGCAGTCCCGCTTTGCGCGCGGCCGTGACGTATGCGGCCATAAAGTCGCGGTGGGCCGCCGACTTCATGGCCGTGAAATCGCTGCCCGGATCGTCGAACATGGCGAAGCCATCGTGGTGACGCGTCACCATCACGGTGTACTTCATGCCGGCCGCCTTCGCGGTGGCAGCCCATGCATCGGCGTCGAATTTGTCGGCGGTGAACTGGCTGGCCAGCTTGGCATACTCGTCCACCGGAATCTGTTCGTTCCATTGCACCCATTCGCCCCGGCCGGGAATGGCATAGAGTCCCCAATGGATGAAGAGGCCGAACTTGGCATCGCGCCACCAGGCAATGCGCGCAGCCGCGCCGTCATCGGTAACCATGGGTGCTTGCGCCCATGCAACGGAGGCAGCAAGTGCAAGAACGAGCAACGCCAAAGCGGAGCTGGTGCGAACAACGTATCTTTTCATAGGACCCTTTCCCTGCGGGATGAACTTATCGTATGCCTGCCCATCAGGCTTTGCTGATCTTCAATGCGTTTGCGTAATCGGAGGCAGCGGCGTCTGGGATGGTGACTGAGAGGCCGGTCTCGTCGCGGGTGAACTCAAGCTTGCCGGTCGAGCCGAGCATCTGTACGCGTCCTATTTTGCCCGGATAATGGGCCGAGTTGGTCGCCAGTGCTTTAATGGTGACCTTCCCGGTGGGCCGCCCCATCACAATGGCATAGAGCGCGTTACCCTTGGTGGTGAAGCGTACATCTTTGGCAGAGGTCATGGGGCCGAGACCGCGCGGCGGGTTGACCGCTTCATCCACGACCGTGGCATCGTTCTTGACCGAGGGACCTTCGCCGTAGATCGCCCAGGGGCGCGTGCCGTAGATGCACTCGCTGTTGACCGCCATCCACTTCGTCATCTCGTCCAGAAACGCGCTTGCCTTGTCGTCGATCTCACCGCTGCCGGGGAGCGGAATCGCAAGCAGGAATGTTCCATTCTTGCTCACCACGTCGACCAACAGATGAATCCACGAGACGGTCTTGGTATAGCCGCGGTTGTAATCGGCGACGCTGTAGTGCCACGGCCCAAGGCAATTGCCCTTGTTCCACGGCGTTTTCAGCATGTCGAGGGTCATGTTGCGTTCCAGGTTGTTAGTGACGGCCTGCTGTTCGACCACGGAGAGGCCGTCGGCAACAATGACGGCCGAAAGCTTCCCGTTATGCAATTTTCTGTTGGAGTTGTAAAAGTGCGCGGCGAGATTAAGCCCAGTATCGCCCAGGGGCAACTTGGGGTCGTCGAAGAAGATCAGGTCGGGATGATGTTGGTCGATCAAGTCCTTGATGCGGTTAAAATACTTCATGACGTAAGCCGCATCCGGATCGGCGCCGAGGTCGTGATTCTGCGCGTACAGCTCCTGCGGGTCGAGTCCCTCCCACCACAGACCTTTGCCGTCTGCCTTGGTCATCTTGCCGTCGTAGGGGACACCGGCCAGCGGCCCCGTCTTGTCGCTGCCCTGCGAATCCTCATACCAGTTCCAGGCGCGCGCTCCATGCACACTGACGCCGAAGTGCATATTGTTCTGGTGAGCGAGCTTCGCCCAGGTGCCGACGATGTCCTTCTTGGGGCCAACTTTCACCGAATTCCACGTCTGGTACTTGGAATTGAAATTGTCGAAGTTGTCGTGGTGATTGGCCATCGAGACCAGAAACTTTGCGCCAGCGCCCTTGTAGCGCTTCATCAGCGCCGCCGGGTCCCATTTCTCCGCCTTCCACTCGTTGATCACATCCTTGAATCCGAACTTGGATGGATGGCCGTACTTCTGCAGGTGGAAGTTATATTGCGGGCGGCCCTGATCGTACATATACTTCGCATACCAGTCGCCGTCGCCGGGCTGACACTGCGGTCCCCAGTGCATCCAGATGCCAAACTTGGCGTCGCGATACCAGTCAGGAAGATGATAGGTACTCTCAAGTGATTCCCATGTGGGCTTGAATGGGCCCGATGCAATTTCATACTGCAAGGTGGGAAGATTTTTAAAGGTCTGTGCCCATGCTCTGGGCAGGCCCCATCGCGGGGCAAATCCGGCAATTGCGCCACTAGCCAGCGCACTCAAAGCCTGTCTACGTGTAATTTTCATGGGGTCCTCGTGGAAGGAAGGGCTGGTGGTTCATAGTCCCAGTGATCGGTGCGGAAGGGCGCTGCGGGGAGGCCATCGCCGTTGAAGAAATTTGCTCCCTCGGGATAATTCTCCCAGGCGTAGCGGACAGCGGCAGGATCCGGCACGTCGGGGCTTGAGACGACCAACGTGTCGTGGTCGATGCGGGCGGTTGCGGGAACGAACTTGCCGTCCTTGCCGGCGATCGTGAAGGTCTTGAGGTCGCCACCCTTTGCCATGAGCCCTCCGGTGACATGGGTGAACTTGAGGCGGATGGCGTTGCCTTCAATCGACATCGAATCATACCTCGGTCCGGAATATTCCATCTTGCGGCCGTAGGTATTGGCCAGAGCAATGCGAGTCAGTCGATCGGCCACGTCCTGTTTGTCCTTGGGATGAATATTGCTGGGATCGCCGATGTCGATAGTGACGGCCATGCCGGTGTTGGGGATGGAAAGGACCGTGGCCTGGGCTTCGCGGACGGCCGGGTTGTTGTACCAGGTATCCGCTCGATTGGGCCATGGTTTGAGCGGGGCCAGTTGGCAGATGTAGAACGGGAAATTGCCCTCGCCCCAGCGCTGACGCCAGTCTTTGATCAGAGTGGATTGCAGCAGCGGATAAAGTTTGTAGCCGGTGGCGCCGCCGTTGATGGCTTCTCCCTGATACCACAGGACGCCCCGGATGGCGTAAGGAATGACCGGAGCGATCATGCCGTTGAACATCACGGTCGGGCTGTGCTGGTCTTGCGCGGGGTTTCCATTGCTGGGTCTTCGAGGGACTGTCCTGCCGGCAGCCGTGGCCGCGTCCGCAGCCTGCTGCCATGCTTTCATGGCTGCGGTCATGTCCGGAGGATTTGCCTTATACGCGGCCACACTGGCGTCGAACGCAACAAGAAGCTGGTTCAACTGCGGAACCGCCGCCAGCGCCTCCCGGCTGGTCCATGCTTCGGCGGTGCTGGCGCCGAAGGCCTCCGTAATGATGCCGAAGGGGACCTTCAACTCCTTCTGCATGTCGCGCGCGAAGAGATAGCCAATGGCCGACATCTCTTTCACATTCTCCGGCGTGACGACAAGCCAGCTACCGGAGACGCTGGATTGCGGCTCGGTGGTGGTCTTCCATCCGCCGGTAAACATGCGGATGTTGGGATAGTTGGCGGCCGCAATCTCCTGCGCTTCGTTGGCCACGCCGGCAAAATAATGCCGGGTAGTGGTGGCCACGGTGAAATCCATGTTCGACTGGCCCGACCCGAGCCACACCTCGCCCACCAGAACATCCTTCACCACCATCGGTGCGTCGCCGGCCTTGTTGCCTGCGATCGTCATCTCGAACGGCCCGCCTGCTTTTAACTTGGTCAGATGCACTATCCACTTGCCGGAGGCGTCGGCAGTCGCGGACCTGGTCTGCCCATTGAATTTGATGGTGACCTTCTCGGCAGGATCGGCCGTCCCCCAGACCGGAACCGACATGCCACTCTGCAACACCATGTGATCGCTGAAGAGATTGGACGGTTTGACCTCGGCGCGCGCCGCTGTTGTGAGAAACAGCGTGACACCGATATATGCGATGAAAGTGCGAGTCTTGACTGAGTTCATTCTTTTCCTCGTTGGATGATTACTTCTATCCAGCTACAGCCCGCCGATTCTATTGCCCAGTCAGGCCGTAGGCAAGCCGTGGATCTTTAGCGTGATGGCGTGCTGGCTGGGAGGCTTCGCGGGAAGGTCCACAGTAAGAGCTTGCTCATCCTGCGTCCAGGTGAGTTTGCCGTTATAGCCAAGCAGCGAGATGTTGGTGACCTTGGCGCCCGCTAACTGCGGCGAACTAGTGGACAGGCTCTTGATCTTTACCACGCGCGACTCCGGCCACGCACCCACGAACGAGTAGAGCGCATCGCCCTTGGTGGTGAAGCGGATGTCCTCCGCGGTGTAGGGCGGGCCTGGAGGGCCATACGCGCGTGCGGGTGGAGCTGTGGTGGACGGACCTTCGCCGTATATCTTCCATGGCCGCGTAGCGAAGATGCCCTCGGAGTTCACATCCATCCATGCGGTGAGTCCGGCGATGAAAGCCTCCTCATGCTCATCGATGGAGCCGTCGCCGCGCAGCGGAATATTGAGCATCAGGTTCCCGTTCTTGCTGACGATGTCGGTAAGCATGGAGACGATGGCGGGGACGGTCTGGTAGCGGTTCTGCTCGTAGATGGCTCGGCTGTAGTGCCAGTCGCCGATGCAGGTATCGGTTTGCCACGGATCGGGACGGATGGCGTTGGCCGTGCTGCGTTCGATGTCCTCGACGAATGCGCCGACGTGGTTCGGCTGGATGTGCTTGCCGTTGACGACCGCCTCCGTGCGTCCGCCGTTGCGCGCGGCGCTCAGATTGTATAAGTGGGCGACGACATCCAGCCCAGCCTGGCCAAGCGGCAGTTCGTTGGTGTCGAAGTACAGCACGTCCGGCTGATACTTATCCACCAGGTCCTTGCATCGCAGATACCAGTCCTCACAGAAAGCCTCCGACGGCATGGGGTTCTCTTTTGCCAGGCTGGTGTACTGGTTGTACCAGGCCTGAACAGCCGCGATGCCGTGAATTCCATTCGGCATCCTGACGCTGTTGCCGGTGTAGAGGTCCTGCGGATCGAGACCATCCCACCATTTACCCTTGCCGTCTTCTTTGCGCAGCGTGTATGCGTCGTAGCGCACACCCTCCAGCGGACCTTCTCCGTCGTAGCCGTAGGCAGGCTGCAGCCATCGCGCCGCCCAGGAGTTGTGATTGGTGACGCCCAGCCGCAGTCCATTTTCGCGCACAATCTTCGCCCATATGCCGACGAGGTCCCTCTTCGGCCCGACTTTGACGGCGTTCCAGTCGTGATGCGCCGAGTCGTACATATCGAAGTTGTCGTGATGCGTGGCCATGGCGAAGAAGTACTTCGCGCCCGCCTTCTTGTATAGCGAGATCAGACGTTCCGGGTCCCATTTTTCGGCCTTCCAGAGATTGTCGATCTCCATGAAGCCGAACTTGGAGGGATGTCCGTAGGTCTTGACGTGGTAGTCGTAATCCTTTTCACCCTGGATGTACATGCGGCGCGCATACCAATCGCCCTGCTCGGGTACGCACTGCGCGGTCCAATGCGCCCACATGCCGAACTTGGCGTCGCGGAACCAGTCAGGTGTCTTGTAATTGGCCACCAACGATTCCCATGTCGGCTTGAACGGGCCCGGAGCGATCGCGTGCGCCTGCCTGCCGGCGCGTTGCGCGAAAGCGCGAGGTAGACCTGCCGCGGCTGCGATGACAGCCGTCATCTTTGCAAATTGGCGACGAGTGAATGGAGTGTTCATGACGGCGTATGGACTGATAGTTGACTGTTCCTATTGCCGATTGGCGGACTTGTTACGGTTTTGGTAATGCTCCTTACGCGCCGATGATCTTAAACGCGATGGCATGTTCACAGGGTTGCTTTTCCGGAAGCTGCACGGTCAATGCGGTTTCATTCTGCTTGAACGAGACTTTGCCAATCCCCAGCAGCTCCACGTTCTTGATCCTGCCGACGCCCTGCTTGGCGGTGGTCGCCAGTGATGGGATGACTGCTTCCTTGCCCGGCCAACCCATCATGAACGCGTAGAGAGTTTTGCCCTTGGTTGTGTAACGAACGTCTTCGAAGGTGAGGTCCTGCCGGGTGTTCTCGTTGAATTGCGTGCCGGCGGGCGGCTTGAAGTCCGCGCCGGGACCGGCGCCGAAGATCTTCCATGGACGCGTTCCGTGAATCCCTTCACTGTTCACCGCCATCCATGCGGTGATGCTTTCGATAATGGCCATTTCCTTATCGTCGGGCATGCCATTGTTGGGCAGGGGAATGTTGAGAAGCAGATTGCCGTTGCGGCTGACAATGTCCACCATCATGTCGATCACGCGCTTGGGGGTTTTGTATCTGGCACGCGTATCGTAGTGCCAGTTGCCGATACAGGTGTCCGTCTGCCAGGGGCGCGGCCAGATGGAGTCAACCGTGCCGCGCTCCACGTCCAGCAGGCACATGCCGCTCTCCGCATCGGGCCGGCTCTTGCTGGTGTAGATC
>Ga0326728_10011975_pt1 | contig 19543 bp, 14 predicted proteins | sample MB3enrmetagenome_FD_207602 | JGI IMG/M metagenome (GOLD analysis project Ga0326728, IMG submission 207602) | Lab enriched peat soil microbial communities from McLean, Ithaca, NY, United States - MB31MN | ecosystem: Environmental > Terrestrial > Soil > Wetlands > Peat | place: USA: New York... | reverse complement strand
CCGGTGGGGCTTGGGGCGGGGGGGGGGGGGGGCCCCCCCCCCCGCCAACACGACCCGTCACGACGGAGGCTGGCGGGACTTTTTGCTCTCGCAAAAAGCCCGACAGACTCCTAGAAGGCCGGTGTATTTCTGACGATCCCTTCGCGATCCCGGCGTCGAGAATGCTCGCCTACGGGAAGCAGGCTCCGCGCGCTCGCCACCGGGCTCGCTCGGTTTCGGCCGAAATACACCGGCCTTCTATTCTAAATCGCTCTTGGGAAATCGCCTCGTAACTGTCTTGCCATGGCCACCGATTGGTTCAGAAACACAGCCGAAACCTTTTAGGGTGTGAAGCGAAACACGAGCGGAGCCATACGGTTCACCTCTCTACGCAACCCCAACACGGGGATCTCGAAGGAGCACACGGTAATGCGATGCGTTGGCTATTCTACGCGAAGCCCTCGAAAGGCAGCGGTCGCCAAGTTGGTACAAGCGCTAGCTCGGGTCGCCTGGCTGGTTGTCCTGACGATGTCGCTGACGTCAGTTGCCTACGGCGATTCGCCATCGGCCCCCCCCGGACGACCGGATTGCCAGTGGTGCTCCGACATGTCGGGACGCGTTTATGACCTCGAGATGTACGTGACCAATGGAACGCCGAAGACCCTCATTTCACCCGGCCCCGGGCACAACGCGTGGATGATGACCTCGTCCGCGCTCGTGCTCTTCATGACGCTTCCGGGCCTCGCGCTCTTTTATGGAGGCCTGGTTCGCCGTAAGAACGTCCTCTCCGTGATGGCACAATGCCTCGGGTGTGCCGGAGCCGTCACAATCTTGTGGTGGGCTGTTGGCTACAGCCTCGTGTTCGCAAGCGGGTCTCCGGTGATCGGGGGGCTCAAGTATGCGTTTCTGCACGGGGTCGGCGCGGCGCCCAACAGGGACTACGGCCCGTGGGTGTCCCACAGCGTTTTTGCGATGTACCAGCTCATGTTCGCGATCATCACACCGGCGCTCATCGTCGGCGCGATCGCCGAGCGCATGAAATACTCGGCGATCATGGCCTTTATCGTCATTTGGATGTTCGTCGTATATTTCCCGCTCGCGCACATGGTCTGGGGCAGCGACGGAATGCTCAATGGACTATCCAACGCCCAAGCGTCCATCCGTTCGATCGACTTCGCCGGCGGAACGGTCGTGCACATGTCCTCCGGTTGGTCGGCGCTCGTGCTCTGTTTGTTGCTGGGCAAGCGCGAGGGATTCGGACGCCGCGCGTTCTATCCTCACAGCCTCGTGCTGACCATGGTGGGTACGGGCATGCTGTGGGTCGGCTGGTATGGCTTCAATGCGGGGAGCGCTGTCGCAGCAGACGGCATTGCCGCCAACGCGTTCATGACAACGACCCTCGCCACAGCGGTCGCTTGCACGACTTGGCCTGCGATTGAGTGGTTTACGCGCGGCAAGCCGACCGTCCTCGGGTTCTGCTCGGGCGCGGTGGCCGGCCTTGTCGTCATCACGCCGGCCGCTGGATTCGTCTCGGCGAGCGGAGCGGTGCTGATCGGCCTTCTCGCGGGCGCGATTCCCTATCTCGCCTGCATGAAACTCAAGGCGACGATTGGCTACGACGATGCGCTCGACACGTTCGGCGTCCACGGCGTTGGCGGCACGCTCGGCGCGCTCATGACCGGGTTCTTGGCGACGCCGGATGCCAATGGCAACCTCACCACGAATCTTGGGGGCATCGTCGGAAAGACGCTTTGGGTCGAGCAGCTCAAGGCCATGGGTCTCACGCTGGTTCTGGCCGTCGGCGGAACGGTCGTCATCGCCACGGTCGTGAAGGCCATCATCGGCCTTCGTCCTGATCGTGACACAGAAGAGGAAGGCCTCGACCAGGTCGAGCACGGCGAAGCCGGCTATCACCTCGAGGAGATGCTTGCGCTGGCCTCTCCGCACGGCGGCATGGGGGAGTACGGACACGCGTCCGCCATGCGTCGCGCTCCAGCCCACGAGGCGAGCAGCGACAAGTCCTAAGATCTCCGGGCGGGCCACGAGAGGCCCGCCTGTGACACCATCGGCGTTTCGTGGTATCGGTCCGCGCCAATATGCACGTATTTGTCGCAGGAGGCGCCGGCTACATCGGATCGGTGCTGGTTCCGTCCCTTCTCGAACACGGGCATCGCGTCACGGTTCTCGACCGCCTCTTCTTCGGCAACTCGCTGAAGGCGTGCGAGACGCGATTCGCCGAGCGGCTTCGCGTCGTGCGATCGGACATCCGATCGTTCGACCCAGGTCTTCTGACGTCGGTCGATGCGGTCGTGGATCTTGCTGGCATCTCAAACGATCCTTCGTGTGCGCTCGAGCCGGACCTGACGCGCAGCGTGAACCTCGGCGGAACCAAGCGCCTTGCCGCCGCCGCGCGCGAACGTGGAGTGCGACGCTACGTCTACTCGTCCTCATGCTCGGTCTACGGTCACGGGCAGGTGACCGGCCTGAACGAGGCGAGTGAGCGCCATCCGGTATCGCTTTATGCCCGCGTCAAAGCGGACGTGGAGGACTTCCTGTTCGACGTGGGACAGCGCTCCCATGGCGAGCTGCAAGTCTGCGCCCTGCGGCTGGCCACCGTGTTCGGTCTCAGTCCGAGGATGCGGTTCGACCTCGCCATCAACGTGATGACGAAGAACGCGTACATGTCCCACCGAATCATGGTCGACGGTGGCGGACGGCAGTGGCGTCCCTTCGTCCATGTGCGTGACGCCGCAGCCGCCTTCGAGCGCGTGCTTGGCGCGGAGGATTCCGCGGTCGCCGGGCAGGTATTCAACGTCGGCTCCGACCAGAACAACGTCCAGATCTTGAACCTCGCATTTCGCGTCCGTGACGCCGTGCCCGGGACGGAGGTTGTCCACGCGCCGACCGACCCCGATCTGCGCGACTACCACGTGTCGTTCGAGAAAGTGCAGCGCGTGCTCGGTTTTCGTCCGGAGCGCTCGATCGACGACGGGATCCGCGAGATCCTCGTAGCCTTGCGCGATGGATCCGTCGATCCCGAAGACCGGCGATGGTACACGCTTAGACAGTACCTGTTTCTCCGCGAAGCCGAGCGTGCCGTTACCGACCTCGCGCTCGACGGTCGCCTGCTCACGATAGCGTCATGAGCGCCGTCGAGTTCTATCGACATCAGCTAGGCGAGGACGAGGCCTCGTCGTGGCGTCGTGCGATGGATTCCTTGTTTTTGACGCTCGGCCCGCAAGTGGCCGCATTCGAGAGTGAACTCGGGCAGTTTCTCGTGCGGAAGCGCGATAACACTCCGCTGCCCAACATTGTCGGTGTGAACTCCTGCTCGGCCGGGCTCGTCGTCGCCCTGCGCGCCCTCGGCGTGGGTCCGGGCGACGAAGTGGTCACGACTCCGATGACATTCGCGGCCACCACCGCGGGCATCCTTCACGTGGGAGCGAGTCCTATCCTCGTGGACGTAGAACCATCGACTGGCCTCATCGATCCGAGCGCGGTGCGCGCAGCGATTGGACCACGGACGGTCGGAATTCTTCCCGTTCACCTCTACGGCCAGCTCGCCGACATGCGCGCCCTGCGAGAACTCGCCGACCGTCACAGTCTGTTTATTCTCGAGGACTCCGCTCACGGGATCGAGATGGAGCGCGACGGCGTGCGACCTGGGGAGCTCGGCGAAGCCGTGGTCTTCTCGTTTTACGCAACGAAGAACGTCACGTGCGGCGATGGGGGCGCGATCGCGACGAACAACGGCTCCCTCGCCGAACGAATGCGCATGCTCCGCAACCACGGAATCACCAAGGCTGCCACCGATCGTCATGGCGGACCCTACGCCCACTGGGATCTCCTGGAACTAGGATACAAGGCGAATCTCACCGATCTCGATGCCGCGCTGCTGCGACCGCAGCTTCCGTTCGTCGACGAAAAAAGGACGAAGCGTCAACAGCTCGTCGAGGGCTACGAATCGATGTTGAGCGACCGCATCGCCGATCTTTCTCGCGGGCCCGCCGCGGGAAGCCTCGTGCCGTGGCTCATCGAACGGCGAGGAGCGAGCAGCCATCACCTGTTCACGATTCATGCGCCACCGGGACAGCGCGACGCGCTTCTGGCGTCTCTCGGGAGATCGGGAATTGGTACGGCGGTCAACTATCGCGCCCTTCATGACCTCACGTTCTTTGCCGAAACCCTGCGCATTCGGCGCGGAGAACTGCCCGTGGCCGAAGAGATTGGCGACCGCACCATCAGCCTGCCGCTCTACCCCACGCTCACCGCGCAGGACCAGCGGAGCGTCGTCGAGGCCGTGACTGCAGCGTGGCCCTCCAGTTAAGCGCGACGGAGGTCTCCCCTATCTCCGGACGGGCTCGCGCGCAACACGCAACGTGAGCGCCTGCGTCCCCCTTGCGATGCGCACGATGACGTCCTCTGCCAGTGGCCCGCTCATTCGTTCGCGAGCTTCCTGCATCGTTCGCACGGGCGCACCGTCGACGGACACAATCATATCGCCCGTAGCCAGCCCGGCTCGTTCTGCCTCACTCCCCTCGGTCACCGATGTGATGACCACTTCGACAGGCTCCGCCGTTTCTCCAAGCGTGACCGCCACGCTGCCGGCCGCCGTGGAGTCGGCGTTGGTGTCATCGCGCGAGCTGCCGACGAGCACGATCCGCACGCCACTCGTCGTGCGGCCAGCGCGAACGGACACCGCATCGACATGCCCACGTCCCGCCCCAACAGCATAGGCTTCGAGCGCGACGGTGCCCTCTGGCAGTTCACCGATCGAGAATCGCCCACGCGAATCCGTGACCACTACGCCCGGCGGAACCGCTCCCACGACGAGCCAAGTCGGGGCGTGGTCTCTCGCTACACGTGCAACCGGGACGAGGTCTCCCCTCGAGTCGACCACTTCTCCTTCGACGACGCCTTCCTCGGCGAGTTCGACCGGTGGCAGCTCGGTATCGCGCCTTCCATCCGATGCCGGGATCGTGACGTCGCGAGCGATCGCCGCAAACCCTACCGCGCGCACTCGCAACCCCACCGTCCCTGGGGCAACGCCCTCGAGCTCGTAGGTTCCTTGTGCAGACGTTGTCACGCGGCGAACGCCGAGCGCCGTGGCGAACGAAACGTCGGCCTGCGCCACTGGATCGCCCCCGCGCTCCGTGACAACCTTGCCGGTGAGGTGGGCCGCCGGGACCATCGCGACGACAACATCTTGCGGGGCGCTGTCGACGGTCACGGTCTGGCGCGCGTAGCGAGGAGCGTTCGTCTCGATGTGCAGAGGCAGACCACGCGCGCGCTTGACGGTCGCGTGCCCCCGATCGTCGGTGAACGCCGTGGCGCGAAGGGGAACCTCTGGGGAAAGCGAAGTGACGCTCACTTGAGCGCCTTCGATCGGTGTCTGGCGTTCGTCGACCACGGCCACATCCATCGACTCCCGGGGCGATGGCAGTCGAACGGTAACCTCGCGGCGTTCCCCTTCGGGAATTGAGACCGCCATCCGGATTTCGGCCGGATCGTCGTCGGTGCCCGCCGTGAGGTCGACGGACACCGGCAGCGAGACGAAGGCGAACGTCCCATCGCTCGCCGAGTGCGTCACGCGTTCGACCGAACCCCGGGTCGCCGCAACGTAGACACGCGCTCCCTCAACGGGTTGATCGCGGTCGTCCACGACTCGCCCTTCGAGCATTCCCCCTTCGTGCATGATCACGTCGACGTGTACCTCTCCCCCTGGGAGCAGCACGACGACCGCGCTCTCTGCGTCGGCATACTGCGGATGGTGCACCACCAGACGCAATTGACCTGGCGGTGCCGGAGTCGCCGAGAAATTGCCATCCGCTCTGGTGATCCACGGCTCGATGCGAGGCGAGAACCTGCGCGACGCCATCTCGGTGGCCGTCGAATCGACCCGCTCCGCACCCGGAATGGGCGGCACCGGGCCAGGAAGCACGCCGAGCTCCCCCGCAGGAATCAACGGGGAAGGGCCCGCGAGCATCGCTTGAAAGTGGGTCAGCTGGAAGTTGGCGCGCTTCGGATCGAGCATGATCGGGTCGCCTCGGACATCGGTGCCGGTCACCTCGATTGTCGCCCCCTCGATCGGAAATCCGCGCACGTCGGTGATCCGCCCGGTGAGCGCCCCGGCTCGGTCGAGAGCTATGCGCGTTTGCGGGGCCACGGGGTCCACGAGCGGAATCCCGCCGCGAGACATGAACCCATCGGCCTGAGCGCTCAGAGTGGCAGGACCAGGTGCGATCGGCCCGAGGCGTGCCAAGCCGTGCTTGTCGGTGACCGCCTCGAGGGGGAACGGCGTGAGCCCCCGTTCGGCCAATGTCACGCGCGCCCCGGCAATGACGGCGGCATCTAGATCGTCGCCCTCTGTCACTCGAACGGCGACCCACCGCCCGTGGGTCAGGCGGAGGACGACTTCAGCATGGCGATCAAGCTCGACTTCTACGCCGATCTCGGTCGGCGAGACCAAGTCGCCGAGCGTCGCGCGCAATGCGACCGTCCCCGTCGGAAGTCCGCTGATGGTCACCTGTCCGTTGGCATCGGTGTCGGCCGAGCGCGCTGGCCAAAGCGCTGCGCCGGCGACGGACACACGGGCACCGGCGAGCGGTCGGTCGAGCCCATCGATGGTTCGCACTCGCAGGTCCCCGAGCCTTCGGAGCGCGAGAAGCACCGATTCCCCGTCGCTCGTCGCGCGAGCGGTCTTCTCCTCGTATCCGGGCACACGAGCAGTCACACTCCACGGTCCGTCGCCGAGCCCCCCAACCCGAGCCCGACCGTCGTCGCCCGTTCGCGCACCGATCGGCATCGGGTCGACCGCTCCGAGCACTTCGAGCTCCGCGTTGCCAAGTGCCGCCGATCGGTCGTCGGTCACGCTCACGATGAGCGTGCGCTCGGGCCCGAGATCCATCGCGAGCTGCGCGAGCTCGTCTTTCACCACGACCGGCGCCGAACGCCGCGCAAAGCCCCGTGCGTCTGCAACGATCCAGGCGTCGCCGCCAGGTAGCCCTCGGAGTTGCGCAACCCCACGGTTGTCCGTGCGGCGTGCGTCCGCGAGGTACGCCTTGCCGTTGACGCGTACGAACGCTCGGACGAGCGCCGCCGGGATTGGTGCGCTCGTCGCGATGGCGCGAACCGTGACGTCTACTGCGCCGTGGTTTTCCTCCCCTTCCGGAAGCTCGGGCACGGAGGCGGTCCACACGACGGGCCGCAGGGGAACTCCAGGTATGCCGCTGCACGCGAAGAGAGCAAAGAGGATCGCCGCGAGGGAACGAAGGCGTGCAAGAACAGATCGGAGGGACATAGGGCGGGCCGGAAGTGCGGCGGACGAAGCGAGGGTATCGTATGCTTACGTCCTGCTCGATCGTGCCGCGGACAGGTCCGCGCGCTTCGGCCAAGCGTACGCTCACCCACACGGATGCGTGGCCGGATCGCACTGCGCAGCGCACGCGGTCTTTGCGTTGAACGTCGCCGTCAAAGGCACGCAATACGAGCCGCCGTGGCTGGAGTCATCGGCGGACTCGACACCGTTGCCCGTCGGCACGCACGCCAAGTGCGAAGGGCACGGACAGTAGGTCGCTCCATCGTCGGTCTTGCCCTGGGCGTTCGCACAACGGCACGACCAAACGACCACCGCGTCGGCGCGCCGGTCGAGGCACTGAGGAAGCACGGGCGCGCCCGCAGGATCCTCCGCGGGGCCGGTGACGAGCGCTCCGTCGGACGTGGCGCACTGCGGACTGCGGGCATCCCCGAGGCCTTGTCCGTAGGGACAGGAAATGCGCCCCTGAAAGTGGTACGCGAGGCAAACGGCTGACCCAGACGGGGCACCCGTGGACGACTCGACCCAAGTCTCGTTGAGGCCGAACGCGCTAAATGTCGGACTCTGCTCGAGGTCAGGTGTGCACGGATCGCCGACGCGTACGGAACCTCCGTCTGCGCCGCCCATGGCTGTGCTCAGTGGGAGAATCAGCTCACCCGTGTCGCTGCAGGCGGTGAGCCCCGCGAAGACGAAGAGAACTGCGGCTCGCATACAGGATCAATGGCCGGTGCACCGGCAAGACGTCAGCGTCGATGGGCTGGAGAGATGGTGGCGGCCCGGGACGATGATCGTTATGGCCATCAAGCTTGAGTCCCGCACATGCAGCCCCTTCCCTGGCTTCGCCAACCGTTTCTCGCGCTCTTCAAGCTCGCATGGCCCACCGCGCTCTCGATGGTGTCGTTCAGCATCATGACCACCGTCGACACGCTCCTCGTCGGTCGGCTCGGCACGGCCGAGCTTGCAGGAGTCGGCCTGGCCGGCACGACGGCGTTCGTGCTCCTCTGCTTCTCGTTCGGTCTGCTTCAAGGGGCCAAAACTCTTGTCGCGCAAGCGATCGGGGCAGGGCGGCGCGATGCGGTCTTGTCGTACGTAGGCGTCGCGTTGTGCACTGGCCTGGCTTTCGGCATCGTGACCGCGGTCGCCGGCGAGCTCATCTCGTGTGTCATCGGGCGAATGACAGCGTCAGCGGGCGCCAGCGTCGCCGCGCGGACGTACCTGTCCATTCGTGCCCTCGCGGCACCGATGGTTCTCGTGCAGGTCGCGCTGCGCGAAGTGAGGCAGGCGCAGAACGATGTGCGCTCGCCGATGGTCGCGACGATCACGGCCAATGTCGTCAACGTCGTGCTCGCGCTCTTGTTCATATTCCGCTTTCACTGGGGCGTTGCCGGAGCCGCGCTCGCCGCAGTGGTCGCGCACGGCGTCGAGGCCGGGGTGCTGCTCTTGGTGCAACGTGCCTCAGGCGGGTTCGGAATCCGCTCCTTCGGGCGAGATCATTTCCGCGAGCTCGTTCGGATTGGGATTCCTACGGCCATTCAATTCATGCTCGAAGTCGGGGCTTTCGCATTGCTGACTCTCGCCATTTCCACTTTCTCCGAGCTCGACATGGCCAGTCACCAAATCGCGCTCCAGATCGTCCACTTCTCCTTCTTGCCCTGCGTGGCGGTCGGAGAAGCCGCGGCCATCCTTTGCGGCCAGGCGGTCGGCGCGGACCGCGACGACCTCGTTCGGTACGTGGCCAGGCGTGCAGCCGCAATCGCTGCGGCGTACGCGGCGCTTTGCTCCCTTGCGATGGTCCTCTTCGGTCACGCGCTGGCGGGTGCGTTTACGCGAGAAGTGGCGGCGGCGGCGATCGCTACGCGCCTTCTGCGTGTCGCCGGGCTCTTCGGAGTCGTCGACGCGATGAACATCGTCGCGCGGTGTGTTCTTCGGGGCACCGGCGATGTTCGGTTCGCCGCGGTCGTCTGCGTGGTCATCTCGTGGCTATCGACCCCGGTCTGCGCGTGGGGACTCGGTCACGGCCTCGGTCTCGGGGCACTCGGCGGTTGGCTGGGAATCCTCATCGAAGTCGTCGTGTCGGGCGTCATTCTGGTGTTGCGCGTGGAATGGCTTGGCTGGACTCCGGCCGCACGGCTGGCGCGCGAACGACTGATGGCCCTTGGACGGAGTGATTCTCTTGAAGCGGTTGCTGACGGAGGACTGGTCGAGGCGATGATGGTCGACGGGGAGAGGTGAGGCCGTGAAATCAGGAAGGGCGAGCTCTCAAGGCACGCGCGCGCACCGTGCCCCCACATCTGCGCCCCGACGCAATGGCGTGAAGTGGTTCCTCTGCGTCGGGACCATGGCCGCTGCCGTAGCGCCAAACGCACCGCTCCGCCACACGCGTTCGGCGGTCGGTGCCAGATACGCGCAATCGCTGCACGGGTTCGCGTAGGTCGCAGACCACGTATCCAGATTCCACTCCCCAAGCTCGCCTGCCAGGTCGAGCTGGCTCCACAATCCCGCGCCGAGGGAGGCGGTTCCCACTGAAGCGATATTCTCGACTCCCGAGCACGTGGCCGACGCGTCCGGGAACAAACACCCGTATATCGCGTACTGGCTGGAGGTCCCGGGGGCCGTCGAACCCCACGGGTACTGTCGCTGTTGATCGCCGCCAGCAGCTACAAACTCCCACTCCGCTTCGCTCGGCAGAAAGCCACCGTCCCAAATGCAGAACGCGTAGGCGTCATACCAGTCGATGCAATTGATGGGAAGATTCTCATTCTGACCTGGGGTGGGTGTCCAGGTTGCGTAGGACTGAGTCCCTCCTCCGTCCAGCGTGCACGTATCCGAAGTGAGCGTGCTATTCCATTGGGACTCGAGGGGGCCGAGCGTCACGTCGCGTGGAAAGAAAAGGTTCCAAGTTACATCCCATCCCGTCTCGTACACCACCGCCGCGTCGCTGGCGCCATTGATCAGTCCGTGACCGCCATTCAAGTGCGTGTGCTTGCCGCTCAAATCCGCGGGGAGCGCGCCTCCGCCCACCAAGTAGTTCACGTACTGGCGGAACCGCCCCACCGTAATCAGATACTTGTCGAGACGAACCGCGCTGACGTCTGCTGGATCCGCCGGCGTGCCTGTCACTCCGCCGTCCGCCCCGGTGGTGTACGTCCGGTAGTACTCCCCTCCCGGGGTGATCTCGGGACTGCTGCAACAAGTCTCACTGGCAGTGGCTCCAGCGCCACAATTGGAGGTTCCTGTCGTACTCGAAATGCAACTCTGTGGAAGCCCGCACCCGCCATCGACACATTGGGGCAAATCAGCGGAACAAGCCACGGCTTTGCTCCAAGATCCCGCCGTGCAAGTCTGCACCCCGTTGAACGAACACCGAGTCGATGAAGTTTGGCAGCCGGACTCCACCGGCGCGTCCGGACCCCCGTCGACGGGCGCAGCATCTTCGGGCGCCGAATCCGTGGCACCGGTGTCGGTCGCTCCATCCGTCGAACCGTCGTCCGACGTGGCACTATCCGTGGCCGAGTCCGCTGCTTTCGCCTCCCTGGCGCCATCCAGCGAACCGTCCTTGCCGGTGGTGGCGTCTGCCCCATCGGCCTGCCCACCCCCGTCCACGAACTGCCCCGTGCCATCGGTCGTCGAGTCGGCAGGACTCCCATCACTGGCCGCGTCGATCGAAGCATCGCGTCGACTTGCAGCATCCGACGCCAATTGATGGTCGTCGATCCCGAGGATGGAGTTGCAACCCGCCAGAGCAAAGGCCCCCATCGGCAAGAAAAGGTAAGCTCGCATCACCACGTCCCTTTCAGTTGAATCCCGCCGGGTCCGACTCCGACCTGCGGGCCTGGGCCATGGTTTGATGATGGCGCAGTGAACCAAAGGGCGGCGCCTCCAGCGAGTCCAAGGCCCCCGATGATGTAGAAGGCCGTCGATGCATTTCCAGCGTCTTTCGCGTCGTTCCAGTCGTTGACGCCCGCTTGGGTCGGGCATTGGCCGGAACACACCTTCTGCGCGTCATTCTTCCTCGACATGGCGACGAGCCCGAAAATCGTACCCCCGATCACACCGACGACCCCGACGCTTCCCGCCACGATGGCGACTATTTTCTGGGTTCCAAGCGCGCGGTTCGATTCGACGGGAGACGGCGCGACGGCAGCAAGGGCCGGAGCGGGCGCAGCGGTCGAGCTCGTGGGTGCCGTGACGGCCGGCGGGGGTGTCACGATAGCAGGCACTGGGGGCGTGCCGAACGCGATGGCCTCGTGCCGATCCTTTTGAGCTTCGTGAATGACGTAGTGCTTGGTGATCGGCGGCTGTCCGGCGGTCTCGAACAGAAACGTGTGCTCTCCGGGGTCGATAGAGAGAGCCGTTCCATCGAGCTTTTCCGCGAGGACCTCACCATCCAGCGTGACCTTCACGGCGCTCAGGTCATTTCCCGCCGCATCCTTGGCCTCGAAGATGATCGTCGGGATGGCCACGTTGACCTCCTCGACGCGGCGAATGCACTCTTTGACAATGTCGGGCGGACAGCTCGAAGCGGCGCACACGAGGAGCTGTTCGCGCTCAGTACGGAGGTGATGCTCGTTGCCGGACTTGAGCGAGGCTTCAGCGGCCGCGAGACAGTCGGAGGTCGTGGGGTCGGCGGCGCGGGCCAGGCCACTCCACATCCCCACGCAAGCGCCAAGGGTGGCGGCAGTCGAGAGCGCCGACAATCGGCAATTCATGGCAGTCCTCATCGGTAGCATTCGGGCTTGAAGTGCTTCTGGCCCTGGGCGTCCAAGACGAACGGGGGGTCGCAGTTCAGTTTGGAGGCCGGCTTGGCGGTGACTACGGGTGGCGGGACGACAGGCGCGATCGTCGGAGGGCGAGCCACCCCGGACGCTGGCCCTGTACGCGGCGTTTGCGCGACTGAGGACGAGGAGGGCGCCGACGACGGACGGGCTGACGACAGCGGAACCAGGACCTCTGCGGCGTCGACTTCACGTGCGGCATCGACCATGGGCATTCCAGCGTCAGGACTAGTTACGGACGGCACTGGCTGAGCCAAAATGGGGTTCGTCCTCGCGCGGAGATCGGCCGCGTGTCGGTGCAGGAAAAACACCGCTCCGATCCCCGCTAATAGCCCCAATACGGCGACACCCCACGCAAAGATCAATCGACTGCGTCTTTGCTTCGTCGCGCCCGCCCACGGGGCATTGGTTCCCGGGGCAAGCGAGGTTTCCTCGACCCCAGATGCTGAGGACGGCAGCGCCATCGCGCTCCCCGACAAACCAGTCGATTGAATGATGCCGGTCGCGTGTTCGACTAGCGCTCTGCCTCGCTTGGGGGCAAAAGGGAGGAGGGCCAACGCGAGCTCTCCGACGTTGGGATACCGATGGTTGCGGTCCTTCTCCAGGCACCGGCGGATGACTGCTTCGAGACCTGCCGGGACGTCGGGCCGATAGATTCCCAGGGACGGCGGTTGGCGCGTGGCTATTTTCACCGCGATTTCGCCGAATCCCTCCCCCTGAAAGGGCACCGTTCCAGACAGGAGCTCGAACAGGATGATGCCGAGCGCCCAGACATCGGTGCGATGGTCGACGTCTTTGGTGCTCTGCACTTGTTCCGGCGACATGTAGAGGGGCGATCCCATGACTGCGCCGAGCTTGGTGGCCGTAGCTCCGGGCGGATTGGAGGCTCGACCCACGTTGGTCACCTTCGAGATGCCGAAGTCGATGACCTTGATTACGAACTGGCCGTCGGAACGCCGAACGCAAAACAGGTTCGCGGGCTTGAGATCGCGGTGGACGATGCCCAGGCCGTGGGCATCGGCTAGGGCGACGCACGCTTGGAGCACGAATTCCACCGACTGTTCGATAGGCAGGGGCCCACTGTTCTTCAGCCACGATGCGAGGTCCCCACCCTCCAAAAACTCCATCACCATATACGGGGCGCCGTTGTCGAGGGTGCCGACGTCGAGGACGCGGGCCACATGCTCGCTCTGAATCTTGACAGCTGCACGGGCTTCCCGGGCGAAGCGAGTGACCGCTTCCTGGTTTGAGAGCATTGCCGGCAGGAGGAACTTGATGGCCACGAGGCTATCGAGTTCGACGTGGCGAGCCGCAACGACCACTCCCATCCCGCCGACGCCGAGGACGCGCTCGATCCGGTACTTGCCGGCGAGAATCTGGCCCGCTTGCACACCTGCAAGCGCATCGTCGTCGTCTACAACCAAGTCGCCGTTCCTCCGATTGGCCCACGGGAGGAGCACGAACCTCGGGGCCGACGCCAAATTCGCACGCGTAACGCAGTCGATGTCAACTCCCGGGTGGCGTCAAGGCAAATGGGCCGCATTTCAGTAGGATCGGACGGGCCGACACCGCGGCGCGAGCGTTGTAGACTGAGAGGCATCGCAAGACATGGGCGGAGTCGTCCGGCCAGGCCGTATCAGCGAGCGAAGGAGCGAACATGTTCGCGCCTCTGAAGGCGATTCGACGAGCGCTCCGGGGCGCTGTCACGCTGGCACTGGTTGGCCAAGGCGCGTGTGGTCAGCCGCACCACCCTCCGATCGAAGACGGCGTCGACTTCGGGGTTCCGCGGCAGGACGCCTCGAACACCGAGAGCGGCATACTCGTCGGTGGCGATTCGACGCCGACGGTGCCCACGTGCGCTCTCGGTCCCGATGGGGGCGTGTGCGACTGCGTCGACCAACCACTGCTCGGCGCGCCGCCTACGCTGTATTTCGTCCTCGATCGCTCAGGGAGCATGAGCGATGACAACAAGTGGCAGTCCGTCCGCCGGGCCCTGCTTGACGTGGTGGTTTCTCTCGGGCCACGGGCACTGTTCGCTGCTGCGGTTTTTCCAAATCCCACCAGTCTCGACTCATGCGCTCCGGGAATCGAGGTGTTCGCACCGCTCCGGGGAGACAGTCCGGCGGGGACTCTGGGGCCGATTGGAAACGCGTTTCTTCAGAGTTTCAAGGATATCCTTGCGTCGGGCGGGACACCTACCGCCGCTACCCTTCAGGCGCTCTTGCCTCGCGTCACATCGTTGCCCGGCGTCGTGTACGTAATTCTGGCGACCGACGGCGGTCCCAACTGCAACGCGGCGGCTCAGTGTGATGCGGGCGACTGTACGTTCAACATCGAGGCCTATCCCGGCTGCCCTGCGGGTGGCCCGACGAATTGCTGCGGTCCGGGAAGCGCGGGCAGCGCAGTAGACTGTCTGGACGGAGACCCCACCACCCAGGCCGTCAGTGCACTGGCCGACGGTGGGATACCCGTCTACGTCATGGGCATACCGGGGAGTGCACCGTACGCGAGCTTGCTGGACCAGCTTGCGCAAGCCGGCGGCACAGCACGCGCCAGTGAACCTCTCTACTACGCGGTCGGAAGCGATGACCAAGGGGCACTGGAACAAGCTCTGTCAGCTATCGCTGCAACCGTCACCGGCACGTGCACGCTAACGCTGAACAGCCCGCCGGACCCGACGCTTGTGAACGTGTTCTTTGACGAGCAACCGATCGTGCAGTCGGGTACTGACGGCTGGACGCTCGACGGTTCGGTCGTGACGGTGCTCGGAGCAAGCTGTCAGGCGATACTCACCGGGAGTGTTCTCGATGTTCGCGTCGTCGTCGGCTGCCCTACGTACATCCGCTGAGCGGTCAGCCTCGCTGGGCCGGGGGCTCAGTGAAGCGTGTAGTACCGGCCTTCGTGCTCGACGACGCGCACGCCGTGCGATGCGGGCGACGAGGCAGGTGCACAGCTTGACGGAGCATCATTTGGTGGAGTGGCTGACAGCCGGACGTCCTTCGTTTCTGGTAGTGCGGCTGCACTGCGTTGGAGCTGCTCTTCGGTCGCCCACTCCGCAAGCTTGGCCTTGGCTCGACGCCGGCGTGACGCCCAGGCCAGAACGGACAGGGCGACCACGAGTGTCCAAAGCACACCGCCACCCGTAAGCAGCGGCAGCAGACCGTATCTGTGAGTGACATCTTCTCGCCACTCGTACTCGAGCCTCCGCAAATCGACACCGTAGGCGTCGTCCAGGGCGCGCTCGAACAGCTCGCCACTGCGGACCCGCTCTACCAGCGAGCCGAAGCGCGCACGATCCGACTCGCGCATCAGGAATTGTACGAAGTCGGCCGATTCCGCGTAGGCCAGAGCGACCCCTCGCGGGTCCTCCGGAAAGGCACGCTCCAACTCGGCGAGAGGCATCAGGCGACGGGCGGCTGCGGCGTCGATCAAGGTCATGCGCCTCTGCCACGGGAGTTCCCCCGACTCTCGAATGGCAAGCCCTTCGTTGAACCAGCGAGCGACGGGGTGATCCCCCGTCGCATCCGCCAAGGCGAGATGCGTCAACTCGTGTTGCAGCACCTCCACGAGATCGGTGGCTTCCCACGTACCGGGCGCCAGAAGGCACAGGATGGCCAGATGAGAGCCTGGATACGCCATCCCGACGGCATACGGCATTGGCGGTAACCCAATGGGTGCGAGCTCCGCCATCTGGGCGGGCGTGCGCGCGATCCGTACCCTGGTGCGTCCTGACAAGATTGGATGGCCGAGGTCACCCGACAGCCGAACTCGAAACTCGTCCGCAACGCGTGCGAGTGGGTCCACGCGGCTTCGCACGCTCGCGGGAAACTCGAACGTCACCCAGTCGTGGTCGATCACCTCAAACTCGGCAGGGAGCGAAGGAACGACGGCATCCCTTTGCGTAATGACATCTCGCGGCACCGGGGCCTCAGCGCCGGCCTGCGCCCGTGCCCCGGAGGGGCATGTGACCAACACGAAAAGAACGAGCAGAACGGCGAGCACGGAGTGCAGAGAGGATCGCAGAGCAGGTCTCAATGAGGAACCTGCATCTGAAGATGGATCTTGTTGTCGCCGCTGTCCGGGCTTTGCGAAAAATAAATGGCTCCGCCTATCAAAGCCGCTGCTCCGACGGCTCCCCAGAACCATGTCGACTGCCAGAACGGTTCACTTCGAGCTGGGGCGCGGGCCTCCCTTGCGATGGCGTGGGTCGCGAGCGTGGGCGCCGCCGCCGGAGGTGGCTCAGGGGCCACAGGTGGCGCGGTTGCGGCAAGCGCTGTCGTCTCCAGCGCTTGGAGGACGACTCGCTCACGGCGGTCCTTTTCCCCCTGCATGAGCACCCACGTCACCTCGAACGTTGCTAGCCCCTTCGATTCGAAGACGAAATGATGCTCCCCCGGATCGATCGGTCGAGGTATGCCATCGACCTTGTCCGCGAAGAGCTCGCCGTCCACGGTGACTCGCACGACGCTAAGATCGTGGCCTGCCGCATCCTTTGCGGCCAACACAATCGTCGGCATCGCCATGTCCACGACGACAAGTCGGCGCGCGCAGTCATCGTGAATCGAGGCGGGGCACGTGGGCTCGGCACATCGAGCGAGGTCAGCGCGGGCTTCCCGCAGCTTGCCTTCGTGTTGGTGGCCCGGGGCGCGGTCACTCGCCGCGGAACACGCGGATTCGATAGCTTCTTCCGACCCGTCCGCGGACGCCCCGCGGACAACCCCGATCCCGAGGAGGACCACGGACAGCCACAGCCACGATGCGGGACTGCCCGTCGGAGGACACGACGTGCGATGGCTCATTGGCAAGTGGCTTTAGCACATGGCGCCGCTTGCAGACTCGTTGCGAGAGCCATCGCCGATGCAAAGGCAGGGGCACGTTCGTTGAGGATCGCGCGCACCCATCGTTCGCGGAGCATGGGGCTTCCTACGCTGATCACGGCAACCGTGAGTGGCAGCCCCACGAGTGCCAACAGCGAGAGACCTGGCAGTTCTGCGACGGCCCGCTGGGAGACGACGAGAGCACAAAGACCGAGCAAGGGGACGTCGATCAGCGTCGCGACCGCGCCAAGACTAGGCGTGTCGATTCCGGGTGCATGGAGCAGACGAGACACAATCCACGCGGCCCCGGCAAGCGTGACAATACTCAACCCTGAAACAGCCAGCCCGCGCCCCCACCTGCCCGTCGCTTCGAGGAAGGTCACGAGCCGAAGGCCCGACAGCGTCACGAAGATGGCCAGCACCAGCGCCGCGGAGGCGAACGTCACCCCGGCGAGAACGTGGTTGTGCGTCGTGGCGCGAAGAACGCTTCCGAGAACGGTAAGCACCACCAGGAGCCAGACGAGTGACACGCCGACGATGAACATGCGGACTGCAGCATGACCCCGCAGCACCTCGCGCAGGCTTGGCTCCGACACCCGAAGTGCAAGCACGACGGCCGCCATGGGGCCCAACGCAATGCACGCCAGAGCAGCCCATAATGCGACGGTAGCGTGCGGCGCAATCGATGACATACGCGCAGTAGCCGGTGCGACAGCGCTCAGTGAGGCCAGCGTGACGAGGCCAATGACCGTTCCCAGACGTACGAGCACGGACTGACGCGGCGCTGGAGCCTTCGACGAGGTTGGACCCATGGGAGCCATCTAGAGCCACTGCAGAGCACGTTCGGCGATGTCCTGACCGATGGCGAGCGACGCGGTGGCGGCCGGTGACGGAGCATTCAACGTGTGAATCATGCGATCTGATTCGAGAATGAGGAAATCGTCCGCGAGCTCCCCTTTGCGCGTCACTGCTTGCGCTCGCACGCCAGCACCCCCGCCCGCCAAGTCCGCAGCAACAATGCCCGGAACGAGGTCCGCACACGCCCGGGCGAACGCGGTGCGGCTCCACGATCGCACCACTTCGTGCAGACCCTGTCTCCAGTGTCGGCTACCCATGCGCCAAAACCCGGGCCACCGCATAATGTCAAATGTGTCGCGGGCGTTGAAGCTCGTGCGCGTGTAGCCCTCGCGTGCGAGGGCTACAACCGCATTCGGCCCCGCCTCCACACCACCGCCGATGCGTCGGGTGAAGTGGACTCCCAAGAAGGGGAACGCGGGATCGGGCACCGGGTAGATCAGATTCCGAACGAGCCCGCAACGTTCCGGGGAGAGAAGCCAATACTCCCCTCGGAACGGGATGATCGACACGTCAACTGGCAGCCCCGCCGCGCGCGCAACTCGATCGCTTTCAAGGCCTGCACACGCCACGAGGACGCGCGCCTCGAATGAACCGGCTGTCGACTCGACGACGACGCGATCCGAGCTTCGACGAAAGACCGTGGCACGAGCGTTGAAGACGAGCCTCCCTCCTCTTTCGGATGCCACGCGTGCGTAAGCTTCGAGTACCTTCGTGTAATCGACGATTCCTGTCTCGGGAACACTCAGCGCAGCGACGCCACTGGCGTGGGGCTCCACTTCCCTGAGCTGTTCCGGACCCAAGCGCTTGATGCCCGTGAGACCGTTGGCACGGCCTCGTCGCTCGAGTTCGTCGAGCCGGGGAATCTGCTCGGCGCTCGTCGCGACTACGGTCTTGCCACAGCGCTCCACCGCCACATCGTGTTCCTCGCAGAATCGCTCGAGGAGCGCTCTTCCACGTGCACAGGTGACCGCCTTGAGCGAGCCCGGCTTGTAATAGAGGCCTGCGTGAATGACGCCGCTGTTATGCCCCGTCTGGTGTGCGGCGAGAGTCCGTTCCTTCTCGAGCACGACGATGGACAGCCCGGGACGCGCCGCCTGCAATGCCAACGCCGTCGCGAGGCCGACGATGCCCCCTCCGACTACGACGGCATCCGCGGGTGCTTGGGTCATTGCAAGAAATCCGATCTCGCGAGAGATAACGTGGCTGGTTCAGATGTCCAGATTGCGAACGTGCAATGCGTTCTCTTCGATGAATTGGCGCCTGGGTTCGACTTGGTCGCCCATGAGAAGTGTGAAAATCTGGTCGGTCTGCACAGCATCGTCAAGACGAACCTGGAGCATGACGCGTGTGTTTGGATCGAGAGTTGTCTCCCACAATTGCTCCGGATTCATCTCGCCGAGTCCTTTGTACCGCTGAAGCTCGATGCCCTTGCGTCCGCGAGCATCAATGTACTCCCAGAGCGCATCGGCATCTTCGATGGACGAGTCGTGCGACTCGTCAGACCCTGACTCGCCGACGAAGTACGGCGGAGTTCCGATGGAGCGGACGTCCTGCTCGATCGCGTAAAGCTCCTCGTATTCTGCTGAGTTCACGACTTCCCAATCGATGACAATGGGACGGGCAGCGCTCCCGCGCCTCGGATGAATGTGAATGCAGGCAGCGCCATGCTCCGCTTCCCAATCGACGGTAACCTCCACAGGGGCGATATCGGGACGCCTCTGTTCCAGGCGCGCGACGATGGCCGGCACGCTGCTCTCGACCTTTGCGCGCTCTCGCAAGTCGGACTTGCCCAACGCGAC
>Ga0326728_10011972_pt1 | contig 19545 bp, 15 predicted proteins | sample MB3enrmetagenome_FD_207602 | JGI IMG/M metagenome (GOLD analysis project Ga0326728, IMG submission 207602) | Lab enriched peat soil microbial communities from McLean, Ithaca, NY, United States - MB31MN | ecosystem: Environmental > Terrestrial > Soil > Wetlands > Peat | place: USA: New York... | reverse complement strand
GGGCAATCAGCTAAAATCACCCTATGTGTTCTGCGATTCTCAAGGACGGCGGTTTTATCAGGTGAGGCGATCCTTTACCTCAGTTTGCCGCCGGGCTGGGATAGAAGCTTTTCGGTTCCATGACCTCAGACACACGTTTGCTTCCCAACTGGTGATGAATGGGGTCAGCTTGAAGGCGGTGCAAGAACTCCTGGGCCATGCCGACATCAAAATGACCATGCGCTATTCACACCTGTCCCAGGCGCACCTTCAAGATGCCGTGGCGGTGCTGAACAAGATCGGCAATGGACACCAAATGGACACTAAAACCCAAAAACGGGAAAAGGCTGACAACCCCTCGATTGCCAACCCCTTATAACCCCTGACTTATTTTGGTGGAGCTGAGGGGAGTTGAACCCCTGACCTCTTGAATGCCATTCAAGCGCTCTTCCAGCTGAGCTACAGCCCCACGCTCAAGTTGAAATTTAAACAGAAGCAGCCAGTCTGTCAAGGCCCGGTCTGGCAAAATGTCAATAGCTCCTCGGGTTGCCCGGTGATGGCGGAGCGGCTTGGGGAGGGGGCGGGCGCCTACACCGGCCTGGAACCGGTGCCGCGGGCCCCTGGCCCGGTCTCCCCAAGAATATCTCGCCGGAAGGCAAGGCAAGGTGGCGGAGACCTGGGCTATCTGGCGGTGGGGGTCCGCCGGTCCAGCGATCCCGGCCTGCCATAGTTCCACCAAGGATCGCCCTTGGGCTTGAATCTCAGTCAGGCTTGCCGCTCGTCCCCTGCCCCGGGGGAAAACCTATTGTGATTGATACAATAATCTGATAATTAAAAAAAGTTTCCCCGGGACTGGTCATCCGGAACCGAGTCGGGGAGCCTAGACGAGAGGGAAGGAGATTTTGATGTCCGGCAAGACCGCGAATATCCGCAATCTGGTCCTCATCGGCCACAGCGGCTGTGGCAAGACTTCGTTGGCCGAGGCCCTGTTGTTCACCGCCGGAGCCACCTCCCGGCTGGGGCGGGTGGATGATGGCAGCTCCGTGCTCGACTACGAGGCCGAAGAAATCAAACGCAAGATCACCATCTCCTGCGCTTTTCACCATTATCAATGGAAGAAGCACACGGTTTATCTGGCCGACACTCCCGGCGACGATAATTTCCTGGCGGACGCCCGAGCTGCCCTGCACGTCGGCGACGCCGCGGTGGTGGTGGTCGATGCCGTGGACGGCGTCAAGGTGGGCACCGAGAAAGTCTGGCAGGTGGCCAAGCATTATCATTTGCCATGTCTGGTGTTTATCAACAAGTTGGACCGGGAGCGGGCCGATTTCGCCACGACCTTAAAAAGCCTTAAAGATATCCTGGAAGTCCAGGCCGTGCCCTTGCAACTCCCCATTGGCAAGGAGGCGGGCTTTAAGGGCGTGGTGGATCTCATTACCCAGAAGGCCTACCTCGGGACCGGCGGTAAGCAGGAGGCCGGGCCCATCCCCGCCGACCTCCAGGACGAAGTGGCGGAATTACGGAACGATCTGATGAATTTCGCCGCCGAAAGCGACGACGCCCTGATCGAAAAATTCCTGGAGGAAGGGGAACTGCCCCCCGAGGAAATCTACCGGGGCTTAAAGCTCGGCATCCTCCGGGGGGCCTTCGTGCCGGTGTTGTGCGGCGCCGCCTCCGGCCAGGCCGGCATCATCGGCGCCAGCCTGCTGCTGGACGCCATTAATGCCTACTTCCCTGCCCCCGAGGAACGGGGTGCGGTCAAGGGTACAAAACCAGGCTCAGGCGAAGAAGTAAATCTGTTCCCCGACCCGGACGGCCCCCTGGCCGCCCAGGTCTTCAAGACCGTGGCCGACCCTTACGCCGGCCGCCTCTCCATCTTCCGGGTCTATTCCGGCACCATGACCGCCGACTCCACCGTATTCAACGTCAACAAGGAAGCCCCCGAAAGATACGGCCAGCTTTTCCTGCTGGAAGGCAAAGGCCAGAAGGCGGTGCCCAGCGTCGGTCCCGGCGCCTTTGCGGCGGTGGCCAAGCTCAAGGAGACGGTGACCGGCGACACCCTGGCCAGCGAGGCCAATCCCATCCTGCTGCCCCCCCTGCTGCCGTCTCACACCATGGTTACCTTTGCAGTGGAGCCCAAAAAGCAGGGCGAAGAAGACAAGGTCTTTTCCTCCATTTCCAAATTAATCGAAGAGGACCCGTCCCTGACCCTTATTCGCAACATCGAAACCAAAGAAATCCTCCTTTCGGGGGTGGGCGCGGTGCATATCGAAGCCACCGCTGAGAAACTGAAACGCAAATTCGGGGTGGAAGTCAACCTCAAGCCGCCCAAGGTGCCTTATCGCGAGACCATCAAGAGCACCGTCAAGGTCCAGGGCAAATACAAGCGCCAGTCCGGCGGCCGCGGCCAATACGGCGACACCTGGCTGGAGCTGGAACCTCTGCCCCGGGGCGCGGGTTTCGAATTCGTGGACAAGATCGTCGGCGGCGTCATCCCCCGGCAATTCATCCCTTCGGTGGAAAAGGGCATCGTGGAGGCCAAACAGGAGGGGGTGCTGGCCGGCTTTCCGGTGGTGGATTTCCGGGTCACCCTTTATGACGGCTCCTTCCACGAAGTGGACTCCTCCGACATGGCCTTCAAGATCGCCGGCTCCATAGGCTTCAAGAAGGGCTGCGAGCAGGCCAGGCCCACCTTGCTGGAGCCCATCATGAAGATGGTGGTAACCGTGCCGGAAGAGAATATGGGGGACATCATCGGCGACCTCAACGGCCGCCGGGGCCGGGTCCTGGGGGTCGAAGCCCGGGGCAAACAGCAAATAATCGCGGCCCATGTGCCCATGGTGGAAGTGCTGCTCTATGCTCCGGATTTGGTCTCCAAGACCGGCGGCCGCGGCACCTACGCCATGGAGTTCGACCACTACGAGGAAGTGCCGCCGCCCCTGGCGGAAAAGGTCATCGCCGAGGCCCGGGCGGCCCGAGAGAAGGAATAGGATGATATTTTGGGGGGAAGGGGTCAGTGGCTTTCCCAGGAGAGACGCATGTGCCACCGGCCCCTACCCTCTTCCCCCAAACCCCCATCCCCAACCCCCCTATTTAAATGAGCATTTCGCCAAGGTCTCACCATAGTATTAGCTGAAAGCTGACCGCTGCAAGCTGATTACTCACGGTAAATCAAGTAACTTTTGTGGCTTTAATGATATAATGTAAACATTATGATTCTCCTGACCAATGACGACGGGATTTACGCCCCGGGGCTTTGGGCCCTGTATAAAGAACTGAGCAAACTGGAAGAAGTGGCGGTGGTGGCCCCGGATAGCGAGCAGAGCGCCGTAGGGCATGCCATCACCCTGATGAATCCCCTGCGGGTCAAAAAGGTCACCCTGGATGGCGGCGTCCAGGGCTGGGCGGTGAGCGGCACCCCGGCGGACTGTGTTAAGATCGCCCTGGCCGAACTCCTGCCGCACATCCCGGAAATGGTGGTATCGGGCATCAACCTGGGCTCCAACGTGGGCATAAACGTCCTGTACTCCGGCACCGTGTCCGCCGCCACCGAGGCCTGCATCCTGGGGATTCGCGGCATGGCCTTTTCCCTTAACTCCTATAAGGCTGACGCCGACTTTGCCGCAGCCGCCCGGATGGCCCGGGAGACGGTGGCCCGCCTGCGGCACTGGGCCGGCTGGAACAACGGGGTCTGCCTTAACGTTAACCTGCCGGCCCTGCCAATGGATAAAGTCCGGGGCGTCAAGTTCACCCGCCAGGACGTCGCACCACTGGTGGAGCATTTCGAGCGTCGGGTTGACCCCCGGGAGCATGTTTATTACTGGCTGGCGGAGATCCACGAGCGCCGGGACCTCGACCCCGAGACCGACCTGGGGGCCGTGGCCGATGGCTTCATCTCCATTACCCCCATCCACCACGACCTCACCGATTATCGCAGCCTTGAGGCCCTCAAAACCGAGAAACATTGAGCCTGCCCGAAATTGATTGGGGCGAAACGAGACCCGGTCCAAATTGAGAAATGGAGATTTGCCTGGTTTCATCAGGGACAGGTTAGAAAGAATTCTGCCGGACCCTACATACCCCAGGGAAACCTCATGGCCCACTGCCTGGGACACTTCGGGGAGCAGCTGCTTAGCGGTAAGCAATTGCCCGGCGACAGGACGATCTTCCCAGGATTTAAGTAATGCTTCTTCTTCCTCCCAGGAAATTAAGGACCAGCGTCGCCCCCTCGTCCCTTACGACCGAGACCCCCGGGACCCTGAACCGCCCTCCAGACGCTGGAAGGCGGCTAGTGCCGCGAGATTTGAAATACAGGAATTCTGTTGAGGCAGAGGTCAGGAAAGACGTAGGGGCGACCGCCGCTGGTCGCCCCTTTTTGGTTTGGTGGCACCGGCTGGAAGCCGATGCCACCATCCCTGACCCCTACCCCTAGCCTACCTGCCCCCTGGCCGCTAACGCTCCTTTATGCCGGGGCCTGCTGGATGGCGGACAATCTCCAGGGGTTGTTGCCCACCGGCCGGGTGAAGGTCCAGTACTCCTCGAACTTCACCGGGTCAGTCTTACTGCCTTCGAGCACCTGGCCGGTGGTTTCGTCCACCTGGTAATCCAGCAGGTTGGCATAGATGCGGGCGGTGAGGAAGTCTGCCCCGGCTTCCTGCCAGGCTTCGGTGAGGTCCACGGCGCGCACCGCGATATTTTCCAGGCGGTTGATCTTCTTTTCGGCCTTCATTTGCTCCAGGTCGTCCTGGAGGATGCGGAACATTTCGTCAGTGAGCAGCTGGCGCACTGGGGACATATCCCGATTGGCCCAGGCCCCCTGGACTTTGAAGAACAGGTCCATGGCCGCATCCTGAAACCGGGCTTCATCGAAAGAGGGATCGAATTGCCGGATATTGGCCAGACCCTGCTCCAGGTCCCGTTCCCAGGCCGGCGCCTGGGGCTGGTCATAGACCGGCGGATATGGGGCCTGGTAAGCCGGGGCGCCGACAGTGCTGCTCTGATAGGCGCCTACCGTAGCCGGAGCTTCCTCCCCCCGCTTTTTAAGGTAGCGATAGAGCAAATAGCCGATGCCCACCAGCAATAGGATGTCCAAAAGACCGACACCACCGCCACCGAAACCGCCCAGGCCGCCTCCAAACAGGCTACGGAACAGGAGACCGCCGGCGAAGCCACCCAACATCCCACCGGCGAAGCTGCGCCAAAAGCTGCTGAGCGGCGCTGCCGGCGACGGGGTCGCGGGCCGGGGAGCAGGGCTCAGGCCGGGGGAAGGCTGGGAGGGCTGGGTCGGTCTGGGCGCGGTATAAGGCGTGGGCGACGCTCCGGTCCGGGAGCCCCGGCTGCCAAGGGAACCGCCGCCCCCGCCGACCCGGGCCCAGGCCTCCTGGGGCAAGGCCCCGGTGCAGAGAAATAACAGGGCAAAGAGGAGCAAGATCCCCTTGGTCCATTTATTGACCAACATATTTTCCTCCGGTAAGCTATTGATAATCAACCAAAAACCAAAAAGTCGAAACTAAAGTTATTTCACCCCCATCTTCTGCAATTCCTGGCAGCACAAGGAGTGTCCCAGAGCGCAGCCTTTCCGGTAATCGGCGATGGCCTTGTCCGGCTCGTTCAGGTGAAAACGAAACAGATTGCCCCGGAAGAAATAGGCCTGGGGGGAATTGGGGGCCAGGCGGATGGCGGTGGAAAAATCGGCCACCGCCTTGGAATATTCTCCCTGGCAGAACCACACCAAGCCCCGTTTATTGTAAACCCAGGGGTCTTGGGGGGCCAGTTTGGCGGCCTGATTCAGATCCTTCATGGCTTCGGGAAAGCAGCCCTCCTGAGCCTGGCATTCGCCTCGTTCCTTCAGGGCCTCGGCGCACTTGGGGTCACAAGTCACCGCCTGGGTTAAGACCTCGATGGCTTCGGCTCGCCGCTCCAGGCCGGCCAGTAGGTTCGCCTTGGTCAGGAGCAACTGAATATCCGGCGGGGAGCTGGTCAGGCCCTGGTCCAGGACCTTCAAGGCTTCTTCCTGGCGCCCCAGGCTGGCCAGGGCCAGGGCCAGGCTGCGCCGGGCCTCGGAAATCTGCGGATATTTCTTCAGGTATTGGCTCAGCAGGGCTACCGCCTGCTCATTCCTGCCGGCCTTTTGGGCCTCGATGCCTTTGACCAGCAGGTTTTGACCGGCCCAGGCCGGCAGGCTAAGGAGCAGCAGGACAAGCAGCACCAGGATTCTTCTGCGCCAAGCCATCATTTTCTCCAGGTTCAAAGTTCAAAACCAAAAACTCAAAACTCAAAAGGGCCATCCACAATTGGGATAGCCTTTTATCCCACGATTTCCTTGAGTTCTGCCAGTCTTAATAGCTGCGCATGGCCCGCAGCCGGGCGATCCGCTCTTCGATGGGCGGATGGGTGCTGAAGAGGTTCATCAGGCTGCTGCCGGTCAGGGGGTTGACAATGAACATGTGGGCCGTGGTCGGGCTGGCGTCCATGGGTACCCTTTGGCTCCCCATGGCGAGTTTCTCCAGGGCCCGGGCCAGAGATTCTGGATTGTGGGCTAGATGGGCCCCGGTTTCATCCGCCAGATACTCTCGGGAACGAGAGATGGCCATCTGGATGAGCATGGCGGCCAGGGGGGCGATGATGGACATGACGATAACCCCCAGGATACCCGAGCCCTCGTCGTCGTCCCGGCCCAGGCCGAAAATGGCGCCGAAGCGGGCGATATCCGCCAGGATCATGATGGCCCCGGCCAGGGTGGCGGCGATGGTGGAGATGAGGATGTCCCGGTTGCGCACGTGGCCCAACTCATGCCCCAGCACTCCTTTGAGCTCCGTCGGGGTCAAGAGGCGCATGATGCCTTCGGTAGCCGCCACCGCGGCGTGCTCCGGGTTGCGGCCGGTGGCAAAGGCGTTGGGCGAGTCATCCGGAATGATATAGACCCGCGGCTTGGGGATGCCCGCCTCCCGGGCCAATTCCTCCACCATCTGGTGCAGTTGCGGGGCCTCCGCCGGACTCACTTCTTGAGCGCCGTACATCCGCAAGACGATCTTGTCGGAGAACCAGTAGCTGAAGAAATTCATCGCCAACGCCAGGAGAAAGGCAAGATACATGCCCTGGCGGCCGCCGATGACCTTCCCCATGAAGATGAGAAACGCCGTCAACCCGGCCAACAAGAGCACGGTCTTGATTCGGTTTTCCATTTGGTTACTCCTAATATTGGAAAATCGCTTAAGGTCGTTATTATTCCCCCCTTTTTTTAAGGGGGGCATAAAATACAGATTTTAGATAATTACCTCTTAAATATTAAAATTCCTGGGGATACTTGTCAATAAGCACCGCCCCTCCCGGCTGCCCGCCGGGACCGATAAGATGCAGAAATTTTTCCTGATTTCCCTTGGGCCCCTTGAGCGGCGAGGGAAAGGCCTCGCTCACTTGAAAGCCCAGGGCGGCGGCCGCGGCGGCTACCTTGGCCACGGCCTGCCGCTGCAGCTCCTGGTCCCGCACCACCCCCCCCTTCCCCACCCTGCCCTTGCCTACCTCGAACTGGGGCTTCACGAGGGCCAGGAGCTCGCCGCCGGGCCGCAGAAACTCCAACATCCGAGGCAGCACCAGGGTAAGAGAAATGAAGGAAAGGTCCAGGGTGATGAGATCAAGGGGCTCCGGGACCGCCTCCCGGGGCAGGCGGCGCAGGTTCTGGCGCTCCAGGGACACTACCCGGGGGTGGTGGCGCAGGGATGGGTCCAACTGGCCGTAGCCCACGTCCACGGCATAGACTTTCCGGGCGCCCCGGCTGAGAAGCACCTGGGTGAAGCCGCCGGTGGAGGCCCCGGCATCCAGGGCCACCTTGCCCGCCGGGGACACCCGAAAATGGTCCAGGGCCGCGGCCAGTTTTTCGCCCCCCCGACTGACGAAACAGGGCGCCTCCTTCAGGGTGATGGCTGCCTCTTCGGGCACCAGAGTGCCAGCCTTGAGCCCCGAGATGCCTTCCACCTGGACCCGGCCCGTCAGGATCAGGGCTTGGGCCTGGCTCCGGCTTGCCGCCAGGCTCCGGTCCACCAGCAATTGGTCCAGACGGGTTTTCATAGGGAAAATACGGTTTTTTGCCCTGGGATTAAGTTGCTCCGGTTCATTATAACCCGATCTGGAACTGCATGACATTTTGTCTAGGTTAAGGTTTGCTCAGGCAGAAAAGCGCAGAAATTTCTTACTAGGCGGTGGATTCAGAAATGATTCTCATATTAAAAAAATTTTTCAGTCATAAGGGAAATGATAGATAACAGAAACCGACCCCCTCTTTAAATGTTCTTACGACCCAAAATTCAGCATTGTTCCCTGGTTTTAGGCAGCGCAAAATAAAAGGTGGCTCCCTTATTCACCTTCCCTTCGGCCCAGACCCGGCCGCCGTGGCGCTCGATAATGCGCTTAACTATGGCCAGGCCGACGCCGGTGCCTTCGTAATCCTCGCGGCGGTGTAAGCGCTGAAAGGCGTTAAAGAGCTTATCAGCGTACCGCTCATCATACCCGACCCCGTTGTCCTTAACGTAGTAAATGGTTTCGTTTTCCGCATCCTTGCCGCCCACCTCGATGACCGCGGTTTTTCTCGACCTGGTGAATTTAATCGCATTATTCAATAAATTCTCCATGACCTGGTAAAGCAAGGATTGATCGCCCCGGTTCGGGGGCAGATCGCCAATGGTCAACCGCAGGTTCCTCTCCGGTGCCTGCTCCCGTAGTCGGTCGAAAACCTGTTTGGCCATGCTGGTCAGGTTGACGCTGCCCTTCCTGATCTCCAGGCGATCCAGCCGGGAAAGGGCCATCAGGTCGTCGATGAGATGATGCATTAGTTTGGTATTGTCGGTGACCACCTTCAGCAGTCTGAGGCCTTCGGCATCGAGTCTGTCGGCATGCTCCACCACCAGCATCTGGGAGAAGCCCTGAATGGCCCGAACCGGGGCCTTGAGATCGTGGGACACGGAATAAGTGAAGGACTCCAGCTCCCGGTTGGCGAACTCCAGCTCGGCAGTGCGCTCCTTAACTCGCTGCTCCAGTTCCTCATTGAGCCGGCGGATCTCTTCTTCCGCCTGCCGGCGTTTGGCCTCCCGGTCCATGGATTCCATGGCGAAAGACAGGTCCTGGGCCAGGGAGTTTAGCACCTCTACCTCTTCCTGGTTGAAGAAACCCTTTTGCCCGGAATATAAAGTCAGGACGCCTTCCACCTTGCCGCCTATGAATAAGGGAAAAGCTGCGGATGACCTAAAACCCCGGGCCAGAGCCTGTTCCCTCCAGGGCGCCATGCGGGGGTCCTCGGCAAAATCCTGACAGACATCCAAGCGCCCCTCCCGCACCGCCGTCCCCGTAGGCCCCCGCCCCTCCGGCACATCTTCCAGGGAAATGGTGATAATTTTTGGATAATCGTCTCCGAGGTCGAATTGCGCCGCTGCCCTGACACATTTAGCCTCCCAATCCACCCGGCCAATCCAGCAGAGCAGGAAGTCCCCTTCCTCCATCATGATGCGGCAGGCCTGCCGGAAGAGCCCTTCCTGCTCTTGGGCGTGCACAATGGCTTCATACACCTTGCTCAAAAGGCGGTAGAGCCTTCCCAGGCTGGCGGCTTGCTGTTCGACTTGCTTGCGCTCGGTGATGTCCCGGGCCGCGGCAAAGATCCCCTGCACCTCTCCCGCCTGGTTTCTATAGACGGTGGCATGATACAAGACGTCCATGATCCGGCCCGAGGCGTGGCGCAGCGCCAGAGGATAATCTCGGACCAACCCCTGGGCTAATACTTGCTGATAACCGGCCCTGGCCTGAGCAGGATCGGTGAAATAATCCGAAAAATCGGTGCCGATAAGCCGCTCCCGATCGATGCCGGTGGCCTCTTCGGTGGCCTTATTGACGTCGGTGATCTTGCCTTCGGGGCTGATGGTGACCAATGGGTCGAGGCTGGCTTCAATCAGCCTGCGAGCATAGACGGAAGCCGCCCGGGAAGCCTCCTCTGCCCGCTGGCGTTCGGAAATTTCTCCTCCCAATTGAACTACCGTTGCCTTTAAATCCTTGGTGCGCTCCTCGACGCGCTGCTCCAATTCCTCATTCAATCGGCGCAAGGCCTCTTCCGCCAGCTTGCGGTCCATGGCGATGGCCACCTGGTCGGCCACCGCCTTCATCAATGACAATTCGTCCACTGTAAAACTGGTCCGGCTGCGGGTGCCGAAGGACAGGGTGCCCAGCACCCGACCTTCCACCAGCAGCGGATGACAGGCATAGGCCTGGATGCCGTAAGACTTGACCAGGTCGGTCCGCGGGTCCGGGGTATTGAGGATGTCTTCAGTGACGATGCGGCGGCCCTCCTGGGCGGCGCAGCCGCAGACCGCCACCCCGTAATCGAGCCATTCGATGCGCCGCGCCTCCTCCTCCGGGATGCCGGCGCAGGCGTTGAGACGGAGTCGCCCCTCTTTTTCGTCTACCAGGAAGTTTAAGAAGGCATCGCAGTGGAGAACTTCCATGACCCTTTGGCAGATAACATCTACCACCTGCTGGGGCGAGACGCTGGCCAAAAGCCGGCTGGCCGTCTCCGCCAACAGGTCCAGACGCTGGTAGCTTTGCCGGAGAGCCTCTTCAGCCCGCAGCCGCGTGAAGGCTTCCACCACCGCCAGAGCCAGGGCCTCCACCGCCTCCCGGTCGGCGTCCGTATAGCCTCCTTCCTTGTTGCCCAGGCCGATCAGGCCGATGGTCTTTCCGGCGTATTTCAGCGGCACTCCCAGAAAAGCGGTGATGGGTGGGTGGCCCGCCGGGACGCCGATACTGTGGGGATGGTTGGCCGGATCATTGGCGATTTCCGACCGCCCTTCCCGGAGGCAAACGCCGTAGATGCCGTGTACATGAATGTTTTTCGGCACCACCAGCTTTTCAGTGCCCGGGACTCTGCATACCTCCCAACCCAGATAACTGATGGCAATGTCATCCATTTTGCCTTCTTGGTTCAGCTCGCCGATGAAGCCGAACTTGCTGTCGGTCAGTTCCTCGGCCACGGCCAGGCAGGTCTCCCCCAATTGTTCCTCGGTTTCACAGGTCAGCGCTTCCTGGAAAATCCGGTTGATTCCAGCCAGAATGGCATGCTGGCGCTTCAAAGCTTCCTCGGCCTGCTTGCGCTTGGTGACGTCCCGGATAACCAGGGTGGTTATCAGCCCAATGGCTGAACTTACCGAGGAGGCCGAGACCTCGGCGCTGAACCGGGAACCGTCCTGCCGCCTCAGTTCGATTTCGGTGATCCCGCCGGTAAGGCCCGGCACGTCGATGGCCTCCAGCCACGGCAGTATCTGATGAAGGCTTTTGCCGATGGCCTCGGCTTCCGGGTAGCCAAAGATTCTCTCCGCCGCCTTGTTCCACAGGAGAACCCTGCCCTGGTCGTCGGAGGAGACGACGGCATCGCTCACCGTGGCCAGAATCTCCTCCCAGTGCAGCCTCGGACCGAACAGCTCCGCCATCACCCGGTCCAGGCTTGCCCCTGGGGTCCGGGCCTCACGCAGGCCGGCTCTTACTGAGATTAGGAAATAGACGGCAGCCAGGAACTGCGCGCCCCTTGCCACCCATCCGAGAAAACTACCCACAGCCGGTTGCAGAAATGCGCCAATCATGGCTGCGGCCAGTAAGGCCAGGGCCAGGGAGTACCAATAGAGGAAGGAGGCCCGCTGGCGCAGGAAGCGGTTCATGATGAACAGAGAAGAGGCCACGAACAGCACAAAGGCCCAGCCCACGATATTCTGCCTGATCAGGGTGGGCCCTTGCCCCTGGATGAAAAACGGCGGGGTGAGGCCGGTAATGGCCAGAACGACCAGCAGCGCCATGCCGACGATAACCGACAGATAACCAAGGCGCACGTCTTGCTGGCGGCGGCTGGGGTCGGCTTCCCCGGGCCTTTCCCCCAGGTTGGCGATCACCGCCCCCAGGTGGCAGATCGCGGCCAGCAGCGCCCCCATATTGAAGATGGTGACGTTGACATTGGGTCCGAAGGGCCATATCAGCCAGCCTGCCGTTACCGCCCCTATCCCCAACGTCAAGACCCCGCAGCCGACCCAAAGGATGCTGGCCGCGCCGGTGATCAGGTAGATGCGCCGGGCGATATAGGCGACGACCCCGGCCGCCAGGAAGAGAATGGTATTCATGAGGGGCAAGAGGAGGTGCGGCTCATAGACCCTTGCTGAGGACGGGAACAGGTGTTCCCAAATGATCAGGGCAAAAAACAGCAGGACAGGAAGGAGTCCGAAGTAGAAAGCTGGACTTAATCTCTTCGGGGTTTTTTCTTTTCCGGTGCCGATGGATGAAGCGGTCATGGCGCCTCTCCCAGCATTAATGGACTATAAATTTATCACATGAATTTTCAAAGAGAAAGGAGGATTGTGCCGGAGTGTCAGAGGGGGTGACGGGGCCATCGGTATCCATGACGAATATCGAATATTTTTCCAAATTGGCCCTGCAGACCTGTTATTCTCCGATTCAAATCCGGAAGCCGCCCCCAGTTTAGAACATTTCCCCATTTGGGTGTCCGGGGCCCAGCCGGAACCCGGCTGGCAACAGCTCCCCCAAAGGCCTCTGGACCAATCCTTCCGGTCCAGAAAAGATGATGGTGGTGTCGTGGTCGCCAAACTCCTGGAGTACCTGGCGACAGGCGCCGCAGGGCGGGCAGGCCCCGGGGGCGTCGCTGACCACCGCCAAGGCCTGGACTTTTAGGCCCGGCCCTTCCACCGCCACGGCCGCGGCCACGGCGGCCCGCTCGGCGCACAGGGTCAAGCCGTAAGAGGCATTCTCCACATTGGCCCCGGAGAACAGCTTGCCTTGTTCCGTGAGCAGTGCCGCCCCCACCCGGAAACGGGAATAGGGAGCATAGGCCCTTTCCAAGACCTCCCGGGCCGCCTCCAGCAACCGTGATTTCAGGACCGCGGTAATCATGCGGCGCACCTCCTTTCCGAAAATATCCATATAATAGGTTTCTTAGGCAACAATTGAAAGACGAATGACCGCGCTCCCCTTGAGGCCTGATAAAAAGGAACCTAATTGCCAACCGGACAGGTAAAATTTTTTCCTTTACCTTTGCAGTCGATTTTGTTTATAATTTGGCCAAATTAGCCCATGCGCCCCAGCCCCCCCGGTCCGGGACTCGGGCGCACCCAAGAAGGAGTGAAGCGGCATGAACAAGTCGCAGCTCATCGAGGCCCTGGCCAAAGCAGAGAACATCACCCTGAAAAAGGCGGAAATGGTGGTGAACGCCGTGTTCGAAAACATGGCGGAGGCCCTGGTGCAGGAGGAACGCATTGAAATCCGCGGCTTTGGCAGCTTCAAGGTCAAATATTACGACGGCTACAAGGGCCGGAATCCCAAGACCGGGGACCTTATTAAGGTGGACGGCAAGAAATTGCCTTTCTTCAAGGTCGGCAAAGAGATGCGGGAACGCGTCGACCGCTGATCTCTGGTCTCTTCGCGCAGATTCACACCTGGCTGTGCTAGATGGGGAGCTAGCGGTGCCCTGTAACCCGAAAACCGCTTACGCGGGGTTGAAGTCCTTTCCTGAGGGTCGCAGCGCCGCCGGTGCCGGCTGACCAGGGCGGCGGATTGGACCCTGCGCAACAGACGCTGGTGAACCCCGTCAGGTCCGGAAGGAAGCAGCGGTAAACCAGGCGGTCTGTGTCGCGGTGGCCGCTAATCCATCAACCCTCTGGCCCGTCGCGCTGGTGGTGACGGATTCGAAGAAGGGTGCACGGCCAGGTATAATTTTTCACCATCTAGCCACAGAGAGCCCCGAGAAGAATATTAAACAGGTGCATTGGCAGCGGCGTCACCGGTACACCTTTTTCTACGGTCCTCTAAGTCTCTAAGGGGTAAAAATCAAGCAGCCATTTCGGCCGGCCCGGCCTTCATCTTCCCCAGCGCTCGGGTCAACTCCAGCATCACCCCCAGACCCTGACGACAGTCGGGGCGCCGCATCTGTCGCAGCATGCTCCACAGCCCCACCGGCTTGGCCGTCGCCAGGTCCACCTCCAGGGACACGTCCACCAGCTTTTCCAGAAATTGGATGCTCTTGGGGTTCGCCAATTTCTTCACCAGCCCGTGCATCATCACGAAGCCGTCGCCGATGGCGGCGATGTCTTCGGGTTCATAGCTGGCGGCAATCTTCCCAAACATCTCCAACACCGCCGCATTAATCCGGAAAATGCCCTTCTGCTCCAGGTCGTCCAGGTAATCGATGATCTTGGGCACCGCCAGCTTCAGCACCGGCTCCATGTCCTGCCACCAATCCACCAGGTTCTCCAACTGCTCCAAGGCCCAGGTGAGATACTTCAGACTGGGCAAAAGACGCTTGATTAGGGCGAAGAAGTCTTCCAATTGGAAACCGATCTCCACCTCCACCATCTCCTCGGTCAGCTTCCGGACCGCCGGGTCCATCAGCAAAGAGAGATCCCGCCCCAAATCGCTCAGGCTTTCGAAGGGCTTATTAAAGGCAGCCAACTGATTCTCGATCCGTTCGACGCCCTCCAGCCTTGCCTCAATCCTGGCCAGGCGTTCCTGCAACAGTTCTTCCGTGCTCATGGCCGCTTCCTCCGCAAGGGCATCTCAATATCCGGCGACAGGATGCCCCGCACCTTGCCCGCCAGGATAAACTGGTTTTCCAAGGGCAGGTGGCTGCCCTTGAGCATCAGGTTGAAATAGACCCAGCGAAACATCATCTTGCCAATGTAGTTGCTGAAGCTCTCTTTCAACAGGTCTAACGGTCCCAGACCCGGAAAGGGAAATTTCCCCGGCAGGGGCTCAATCTTGTAATTGAAGTCGAGAAGGGACCCCTTCTCGTAACCCGTGACCACCAGTCAGGTGGCGTGGCCGTCGAAGCTGGGCAAGGCCGGTCGGCCGTCGATCTCCCGGATCAGGTTGTCGGTAATAGTGTCGGCTTCGTAGTGGGCCACGGCCCCGGCTTTGGAGGTGGGCACGTTGGTGGCATCGCCCACTACATAGACTCGCTCGAAATTCTTGGCCTTTAAGGTGTTATGGTCCGTGTCTACGAACCCGAGGGGGTCGCCCATGCCGCTGTCAATGATGCATTGGGCCCCAAAATTGGGGGGAATCGCCACCAGCAAATCGTAGGGCACCTCCTCACCGCCATAAGACTTAATCACCTTTTTCTGGCGATCCACTTCGGCGATCTGGAAATTGGGGGTGACCTTGATATTTTTCTGCTCACAGATATCCCCCAGCACCCTGGCTGCCACCGGTTTAGTGAAGGCCGCGGATAGGGGCGTCACCAGCTCGATCTCCACGTTGCCCCGTACCCCATGGGTAGTTAAAAACCAGTCGGACATGAAGGCGAATTCCAGGGGCGCCACCGGGCATTTGATCGGCATCTCGGCGATATTGATGACCAGCCGGCCCTGGTCGAAATATTTCAGTTTCTCATACAGCGCCACTGCCCCGTCCTGGGTATAGAAATTGTGGATTTCCTTTCCCATCCCTTCGCTCATGCCTTCTACTTCATTGGGGGCGATGCCGCAGCCGGTGGCCACCACCAGCCAGTCGTAGGGGTAGGTGTCCCGTTTGGTCTTGACCTGCCGTTTTTCCGGATCGATGCCGATCACTTCGTCCAGCACGAAGTTGACCCCGGGCGGAATAAATTTAGCCTTGGGTTTGACGCAGTCTTCCGGGGTATAGATGCCAAACGGAATGAACAGCCAGCCGGGCTGGTAGTGGTGTTGCCAATCCCGGTCGATGATGGTGATTTCCCAGTTGGATTCCAGCAGTTTTTGACGCATCTTAGCAGCAACGATAGTGCCGCCGCAGCCGCTGCCCAATATGACCAGTTTCTTCATTCCCGGCGTCCCTCCTCTTTTTGGCGTGATTCCCGAAATTTAAAGCAGCGCTAACCCGATGTCTTTGTCTTAAGATAAGAACCAAAAAAATTTTTTCTCTACCCCACTCCGCCACCTTTTCCCAAAAAGCCCATTTTTTTCGCTAAAGCAGTCTCAGGGGATCAGCCCTTCGAAAACGCCGGGGCGAACCCGGCCGCGTTTAAGCCCCTCCTACGTTTTCTTGGTATCCCTGAGGTCCTGGTGGTGATAAAATCAAGCCCATGAAGAATCTGTTGGCCGTGATCAAAGCCCAGGCCCAGGAGATGGCCGGAGAACTCATCGCCCTGCGGCGGGATTTCCACCAGCACCCGGAGCTCTCCCACCAGGAGGAGCGCACCGCCCGGCTGGTGGCCGATTATTTGCGGGATCTGGGCCTGAAGGTGGAGACCGGCATTGCCGGTCATGGGGTGGTGGCGGACCTCATGGGAGCTCGGCCCGGCCGCACTGTGGCCTACCGGGCCGATATGGACGCCCTGCCCCTGCGGGAGAAGGTCCAGGTCCCCTGGCGCTCCCAGGTGGAGGGGGTGATGCACGCCTGTGGCCACGATTTTCATCTGAGCATCGCCCTGGCCGCCGCCAAGTTGCTGAGTGGCCTCCAAGAGCGCCTCGCCGGGCGCTGCCGCTTCATCTTCCAGCCGGCGGAAGAGAGTCCGGTTTCGGATGGTGAGAGCGGCGCCCGGGCCATGGCCCAGGCCGGCGTCCTGGAGCAGGAACCGCCGGTGGAGGCCATCCTCGCCCTGCACGTGGCTCCTAACCTGGCGGCCGGCCAAATCCGCTGCGGCTCCGAAGTAGTGATGGCCGGGGCCGACCGCCTCACCCTCACCATTACCGGCAAATCGGCCCACGCCGCCACCCCGCACCGGGGCGTGGACCCGATTCTGGTGAGCGCCCTGGTCCTGAACCATATCCAGGCCTTCCTGGCCCAGCAGCTGGACCCCCGGTCCGCCAAAGTCCTCACCTTCGGCCAGATCGCCGGCGGCCATCGCTTCAACATCCTGGCCGATCAGGTGACCTTGACCGGCAGCCTCCGCTACCTCCACGAAAACAGCCGCACCGAACTCTTGCAGGGCCTGCGGCGGCTGCTCGCCGGGTTGTCCCAGGCCACTGGCGCCCGAATCGAACTTTCGGCCGGGCCTACTTACCCCATCCTGAAAAATGATCCCCATCTGAGCCGCCAGGCGGTCCAAATCCTGGAAACCCTGTTCGCCCCCCAGCGCCTCAAGCCCCTCCGGCCTGCCATGGGCAGCGAAGACTTCGCCTTTTTTGCGGCGCTGGTCCCGGCCTTCTACTTTTTCCTGGGGGTGCGCCCCCCCGGCAACCGGGGGGGCCTGGACCTGCACTCCCCGGAGTTCAACCCCGACGAGGCCGCCCTCCCCTGGGGCCTCACCGCCGCCGCCGGCCTCCTGGCGGCGCTGTCCGAACCGGGGTAGTAAGGGTTTGAGGGCCGGAGGGCAGATTGCCGCGCCCGTTGGCCCCTTCTCCCAAAAATTCTTTGCAACCATCTCAACTTAAATCCTTATAGTTTATCTAGAACCGCCGCCCTCGGCGGTTCTAGCCTTTATCATTGGCGCCGCCGGCCGCGGCGGCGCTAACTGTAATGAGCCAGGGGTTCCCCCCGCCTGGACGCCGTCGCCGGTCCTCCCCCGGTCCTCCCCTCCATGGACTTTCGCCACCGTTTCATAATCGCTAAAGATAATTTATAGGTTAATTCTTTGGAACGAAAATGGTCGCCGGACCGGCCCCGTGGCGAAAAATCCTGAAAAATCCAGTACTTGTCTGAACTTAGGGCAAATAAAATCAGTTTAATTTACAAGTTACTAATATTCCACGGTTTTTCTGATTAACCGGCCTTTTTTGTTCAATTTTGCTCACTTTTTTAGGGCCTTTTGGGGGCGAAATTGTGCCGCCAAAAAAAAATTTCCGCAAAAGGTTGCGCATAACTTGCTAATATTGCTCACTTTACTTCCATAATCCGCCGCCGAAGTCCCGCTTTAACCCCCAAATTGTGCCGTTTGGTGCCGTTTCTGTGCCGCTTCACCACCCGCCGGCCCAAGCGGCGAGCGGTTCGTTGCCGATACCACTAGCGTAAGCCAGAGAGAAAAAAATTTCCAGCACACATGAGACAATTGACCCGGAAATGCGTATTAAACGTTCAAAGTTCAAGGTTAAAAAGGAAGAAATTCGGCCTGGACCTGAAAAAATATCCGCTGGTATGCAAGGAATCTTCGGAGCAGCGGCGGAAACTGGCAATGGAAAAGGGCTTGGGGGCGATGCGTCCTAAGGCTGCCAAGCAGTCGTAAAACCGAAAATTTTAAGGACCTGACCAGGGTCAGCCCCGCCCGGGCACGGGACCAGGCAGATGTAGAACCGCCGCCCTCGGCGGTTCCCCGGCAGGCCCGCCCGGGCAAGGGACCAGGCAGATGTAGAACCGCCGCCCTCGGCGGTTCCCTGGCAGGCCCACCCGGGCAAGGGACCAGGTCCCCCTTTTTCTAAACGCACCCCTGCGGTTCCTTTTTCATTGACAGTTTCACCAAAAGTCAGGATATGATCTGGATAACGAACGGATGAAGGGTTGGACGCGAGGCGCCGAGGAACAACCGTGAGGAACTACCCATGATCATGCTGAAAAAGCTGTTTACTCCAGTATCTTCCATGGACGTGGAGGAAGCCCGCCAATATATGGCCGAACACCAGGAGGGGTCCTATGTCATCCTGGATGTGCGTCAGCCGGCGGAATATGAGGAAGAACATATCCCGGGGGCTAAATTGATCCCCCTGCCCCAACTCGCCGACGCCTACCCCGAACTGGACCCGGAGAAGCCCACCTTGGTGCATTGCGCTATCGGCGGCCGCAGCCGGGTGGCGGCCCAGCTCCTCTCCGGCTGGGGCTTTACCGAAATTTATAACCTTACCGGGGGCATCAAGGCATTTAAAGGGCAAAAAGTCGCGGGACCGGAAGAACTGCATATGGATTTAGTGCGGGGAGATGAATCGCCCCCGGAGATCCTCACGCTGGCCTACGCCATGGAGAAGGGGCTGCAAGGATTTTACGAGACCGTGGCGGCTCGAACGCCGGACCAGGAATTGCAGGGTCTGGCCCAAAAAATGTCTCAAGTGGAGGTAGAGCACGAAAAGAGCTTTTTTGCCCTCTACCAGGAATTTGTCCCCGGTAAGGACCTGGCGGCTTTTGAAGCCGAAATCGTGCCCCAGGTGATGGAAGGCGGCTTTACCATCCAGGAATTCCTGGAGCAAAACCAGGACCATTTAGATACGGTCAAAGAACTGCTGGAATTGGCCATGATGCTGGAAAGCCAGGCCCTGGACCTCTATCTGCGGTTTGCCCACCGCAGCACTGACTCCAGAACTAAGGAGACCCTGTTCCACATCGCGAATCAGGAAAAGGCCCACCTGAACACCTTAGGAAGGCTGTTGGAGGAAAAGTTGGGGTAGCCTGTTACCCACAAAGATACCAAGAAACCCGGAGACCCCTAAAAAATCCGCTATTGGTGTTCCGGATTGCCGGGATACTACCTTTTTTTCTTGATTATTGAAAATCCCTAATTTCTTTGTACTTGCCACTGTACGTAATAAAAAGGTGATTGACGGGAGATAGAATCCAAGGTCATCATCTACCTGTTTTTTCTGAGGAAAAGGAGGTAGCGATGGCCATTGAGCAGGTTTCTAAAGAGGAATTCCG
>Ga0326728_10011971_pt1 | contig 19546 bp, 19 predicted proteins | sample MB3enrmetagenome_FD_207602 | JGI IMG/M metagenome (GOLD analysis project Ga0326728, IMG submission 207602) | Lab enriched peat soil microbial communities from McLean, Ithaca, NY, United States - MB31MN | ecosystem: Environmental > Terrestrial > Soil > Wetlands > Peat | place: USA: New York... | reverse complement strand
CCGGGACGCTGCCAGGCAGGAATCGAGACCGGAGGCATCGGCAAGACGTTGCCGCCGCCCGCCGCGAGTGTGTAGCCTTCCACCTGCCCCGGACCAGTCTGCGCCAGAATCTTATCCAGAAGCCCCGCGGGAACCTCCGGCTCGGTGGAGAGGAAATCCAGCCACTCGCGGCCTCGCCGGGCATCTTCAAACAGCGCCGCGCAGGCCGGGCAGACGGCCAGATGCGCGGTGAATACTGCTTCGTCGCCGGGCTTGAGCTGCCCGTCCAGCGCATCGGCCAACAGTGTCTCCCACTGCCCGCAGGCCGGAGAACCCGGAATGAATGTGCGCTCTGCCATTTACATCACCTCCCGTTTATTACGTTCCAGCAGCCGCGCAAGTTCCGCGCGCCCTCTGCTGATGCGGGACTTGACCGTCCCCTCGGGAATGCCCAGCACCTGGGCGATCTCCTTGTAGTCCATATCCTGCAGATCCCTCAGAATGACCGCTTCGCGCAGATCGACCGAGACCCGCGCCAGGGCGTTCTGCACCATCTTTGCCAGCTCTTTCTGGGCCGCCGACTCGTGCGGCGACGGACCGCTGGCCATGAGCCGGTCCACGGGCTTCAGTTCCTCCGCCGACTCCCAGCCCTCGTCGAGCGAACCGGTGGCGCGCTGGTTGCGGGTGCGACGGAAGTTATCCACCAGCAGGTTGCGGGTCAGGGTTGTGATCCACACCTGCAGGCTGCCGCGCACCGTGTCGAACCTGGTCAGGTTCGAGTAGACCTTCAGGAAAACCTCCTGGGTGAGGTCCTCGGCGTCGGCCGCGTTGCCGGTGAAGCGGTAGCAGAGGCCGTAGACACGGCGATGGTGGGTGCGGACCAGTTCGGCCCAGGCGCCGGAATCTCCGTCCATGCAGCGGCGGACGACGTGTGACCAGTCGGTCTCCAGCGGATTCACCTCCACGCGCGCCATACGAGCGGCTGGCGCGGTTGCCGGGATTCCTATGGACAGGCCTTCGCCCCTGGGACAGGCGGCCGTGGCGCCCAGAGCGTGGCCCGCAACAAGCGGCTTGTGACCGCTGGCCGCCCGAGCCTCCGGCGCCTCCATGGTACGCCGCGCCGGCTCGGGGCGCGATGCCAACCCCATCAAGCTCCAGCTTAATGTACCCACGCATTGCATATTTTGCTAATACGCGGGATTTGTTCGTTTGGTTCCGTGGGTTGGAGCCGAAATCGGCAGCGGTTTCGAATGTCGGTGCTCGACGGAAAGAGTGAGTGCCCAAGGCCTCGTCCGCCGCGGCGGAGAGACCTGGGATCGCGAGGGCTGTCGCGGTGCGCTGCGGCGGCTTCTACTTGGCCGTAAACTCCTTGGCGATCTCGGTCATTGCGTCCCATGCGTCGGTGCGAAATGGACCAGCAGGCAGGCCGGCGGCATTGTAGAGGTTGCAGCCAATGGGATAATTGGCCCACGCATAGCGCACCGCGACGGGCGCAGGGACCTTGTCGCTCTTCACGGCGACAGAGTCCCCATCGATGGTTGCGTCCGCGTCGACAAACTGCCCATCCGCGCCCGCGATCTGAAACCACTTGAGCGGACCATCCTTGGCGACCAGTCCTCCATCCACGTGCGTGAAGCGGACGCGGATGGCATTGCCTTCGACGTTCATCGAGCTGTAGCGCGGGCCCGAGTATTCGAGCTTGCGGCCGTAGGCATTGGCCAGCGCAATAAGCGCAAGGCGCTCGCCGACAGGCTCCTTGTTCTTGGGATGCACATTGTCGGGATCGCCGGCGTCGATGGTGACCGCAAGCCCGGCGTTCGGCAGCGACAGTATCTGCGCCTGGCCCTCGCGCACCAGGGGATTGTTGCTGACATTCTTGAGCGCCGGCAACTGCACCGCATAGAAGGGAAAGTCCCCTTCGCCCCACAACTGGCGCCACTGGTCCACAAGGGTCTCCATCACGTGCGGATAGAGGGCCAACCCCTCCTTGCCGCCCACGATGGACTCACCCTGGTACCAGATGGCGCCGCGAATGGCATACGGAATCACCGGATGCACCATGCCGTTGAAAAGCACCGTAGGCTCGTGCTGATCCTGAACCGGGTCGCGCATGGGCCCGGGCCGGGGCGGGCGGGCGTTGAGAGTCTGCGGCCCCGGCGGCGCGTCGGCAGCCAGGGCGCCGGGATGGGCCTTGAAAAAGTCCTCCAGGGCATCGAAGCGGTCGAGCATTGGCTTCAACTTCGGGTCGGCGGCCAGCGCCTGGCGGGGCAGCCAAGCTTCCGCCGTGCTGGCTCCATAGGCAACCGTCAAAATGCCCACCGGCACGTGCAGCCGCTGCTGCAAATCGCGCGCGAACAAGTAGCCCACCGCGGAGAAGCCGGGAACCGTCTCCGGGCTGCACACCTTCCACTCGCCCGCCAGTTCATCTTTTGGCGTAAACGACTTCGCCTGCTTCTCAGTGAACATGCGGATCTGCGGATAGTTGGCGGCGGCAATCTCCTTGTCTTCATCGAGCATCCCGGCAAAGCGCGCCACCTTGCTTGAAACCGTAAACTCCATGTTCGACTGGCCAGACGCCAGCCAAACCTCGCCTACCAGCACATCGTGGATGGTGATGGAGTTCCTGCCCTCAATCTGCATCTCATAGGGCCCGCCGGCCTTCAGCTTGTGCAGGCGCAGCATCCATCTACCCTCCGCGTCCGCCGTGGTCGAGCGGGTCTGCCGGTTGAGCGTGACCTTCACCGCTTCGCCGGGTTCGGCTGTACCCCAGATGGGCGCGGGCGTTCCTCGCTGCAAGACCATGTGGTCACTGAATACGGCGGCGGGTTTTACCTCGGCGGAGACAACTGCTGCGACGAACAGCAGGAAAAGGCAGCTTGCGGCGGCGGAGAAGCGTTTTGGCATGGAAACTCCTGGCGTTGAATCGGCTATGCGGGGTTGGGTTCCGTCTGCAACAGGACAAGAAGCAAATTCTAAGTTTCACGCGCAAGGCAGAGCCGAAGCGACCATGGCGGCTTGCAGCTCGGGCGGTCAAATGCGGCCAGTCTATCAGGATGCGCGAAGCCAGGGTCCTCAATACCGCTGACCGAACTCCGGCTCGACGGGGTTCTCGAAGAGCGAGGCCTCGCGGGTTACGATGGTCAAGCCCGAGGGGGTGACAAAGTAGTGGCGCTTGTCCTCGACCGGGTCGAAGCCGATGACCGTGCCTTCGGGAATGTGCACGTCGCGATCGATGATGGCGCGGCGGATACGGCAGTGACGGCCGATGTTCACGTGGGAAAAGATGATGCTGGCGTCCACATTGGAGTAGGAGTTGACGCGCACATCCTGCGACAGCACGGAGTTGGAGACCGAGGCGCCGGAGATGATAACGCCGGCGGTGATGACGGAGTTGACCGCCATGCCGGAGCGGCCCGGTTCGCCAAAGACGAACTTGGCGGGCGGATATTGGCGCACGCGGGTGCGGATGGGCCAGCTCTTGTCATACAGGTTGAATACCGGCGAGACGGAGCACAGGTCCATGTTGGCGTCGTAGTACGCGTCCAGCGTGCCCACATCGCGCCAGTAGAGCGCCTGCTGCTTGTTCTCATCCACAAAGCTGTAAGCCATCATCTTCTTCTTGCCCAGCAGGTTGGGCAGAATGTTGTGGCCGAAATCGTGCTTCGAGCTGGGATCCTCGGCGTCGGCGATCAGCGCCTTCAGCAGCACCTCGGTGTTGAAGATATAAATGCCCATCGAGGCATCCACGGCGTTGGGATTGGTGGGCGAGCGGAATGTGGTCGAGGGCGGCTTTTCCAGGAAACACAGAATTTCTCCGTTCTTGTCCACCTCGACGACCCCAAGTTGCTTCGCCTCTTCGGGAGAAACCGGCAGGGTGGCGAGCGTGATCTCGGCCTTGGTCTCCTTGTGCTGCTGCAACATGCGGCTATAGTCCATCTTGTAGATATGGTCGGCGTAGAGGATAATCACGTACTTCGGCTGTTCGCTGCCGATCGAATAGATGTTCTGGTAGACGGCGTCGGCGGTGCCCATATACCAGTTGGAGCCGGTGCGCTGCGTGGGCGGCATCAGCTCGAAAAACTCGCCCAGTTCCTGGGCTACAATCCCCGTCCACCCTTCGCGGATGTGCCGGTTGAGCGAGAGGGCCTTGTACTGGGTCATGATGAAGACCTTGCGCAGGCCGGAGTTGATGCAGTTGGAGAGCGTGATGTCGATGATGCGGTAATGCCCGCCAAAAGGCACGGCCGGTTTGGCGCGATCGCGGGTGAGTGGAAAGAGCCGTTCTCCGGCTCCGCCCGCAAGCAATACCGCAAGTGTGTCTCTCATATCCATTCGACCCTGCCTTGGTTGCATTCTCCGTTCGGAGGACGCCGACCCAGGGATGCCGCTATCCAGTACAGCATATTCTCCGGCGACGCGTTTCCTTCAGGCATCCCCGAACGGTGGAGAATACCACACGCAGATGAATTTGGCAGCCCGTCTACCGAACCGAATCAATTGTATCGATTATGGCCAACGCAGGATGGTCAGTTCGAACAAAAGTACCGGATTCCACGGCATGCGCGTGCCTGCCGGGGCGGAAATGCCGGCTGATTGGCGGAAGCGGGCTGACCTCCAAAACAACTGGAGAACTGTTTCTACCGCTTGGTCTTGAACTTGTACTCGATGCCGACTGAAATGGCGAAGTTCACATCGAACTGTGCTGTCTTGGGCCCGTAGTTGATGCTGTAGTGGGTCAAGACCGCGTCGGGAGTGACGCGAAAGACCCAGCGCGGCGAGCGATTGAGGTCAAAATGGCCGCCAATGATGGCCGCCGGAGCGATCTGGTCGTTGTAGAAGTTCGCTGTCTCCGCTGTGAGCGGCCACACATGCGAGTTAAAGCGCGCTCCGCCCGCCAGCAGGTGAGCGCTGATCGCGCCGTGCTTGTTGTGCGGCCCCAGCCATTCAGGTCCGCCTGTGAAGAATATCTCGTCGACGAACGGACCCTTGACGCCCTGGTCGTTGGGCTGGCCGACGCCGCTGGTGCCCACGTAGTAGCGGCCGGAACCCTGCAGGGCCCAATGCTTGCTGAACCAATAGGAGGCGGAAAGATCGAGACCGCCGAGATTGGATCCATGGAGCACGGTCGGACCGGCCTTCATGTGGTCGTAGGCCGCGCCGAGGGAAACGTCAAAGCGGTTGTCGTAACGCACATTGGCCAGCGGGTCAGTGGAAATGTAAGTGCCATTGCCGGTGGTGGGCGTGGCGGTGACCTGGGCCTGGGCAGGAGTTCCGGTACAGAGAGCCAGGGCGGCTACAGCTAGGAGAGAGGCGGAAAAACAGACTTGGAGACGCATTACCATTCAGCTTACAGGACCGCGCCGATGGGGGACAATACAGAGCGGGTTGCATTTGCTTGGGTCACGGCTCGCAGCGCTCCGTCTGCCGGGTCCACACCAGGTAGCGCGCCGTCTTCAGGGTTTCGAGCGCCGAATCGGCAGCGGCGTCGGGCGCCGATTCCGGCGAGAGCGGCGGAGCGGCGTGCGTGCGCCACTCCAGCGGCAGGCGGCTGAAGATCAGCCCCGCGCGGGGCAGGTGAGCGGCCTTGGAAACCACCTCCGCCGAGCGCCAGCCGTGGGCTTTCATGATGCGCACGGAGTAGCAGGCATTCTGAATGGTATCCGTGGCCTGCGGTTCAACAAAGATGGCGGACTCCGGAATTCCCTGGGCATGCGCTGCACGGGCCATGACGCGCGCTTCCACAAACTGATTGTGCGCCGCGGCCCCGGAGAGAATCAGCCGGGGAGCGACGCCGCGCTGGTACTCGCGCACCGCCTCTGTGACCCGGGCCAGTTCAGCCGGAGTCGGGTTGCCGTCAGCGTCGGCGGGAGTGCCCAGAACGATGATGGCGTCAAAACGGTTTAGCGAGGTGTTCGACGCGGGCGCAAGCTGGCGCGCGATGATTGCCCACGCCAGTAGAGCCAGAACGATGGCGCCGGCGGATAAGGCCAGCCGGCCCCGCCAGCCAAGGCGCTTGCGCCGCGCCGAAGTACGCCGGCGACTGGGTCTGCGGGGCTGTTTCCGGGTCAAGAGGACTTCCTCCAACCTCCACTGTAACGCGGAGGGTGGAGGCGCGGTGGAGCGACGCGCTTGCCAACTTAGCAGATCAGCCCAGCTCCGCCGAAGAGCCCCAGGAGAAGAAGACAAAATCTTTCAATGGTTTACGTTGGCGGGGGGCGACCTCCTGAGCGAGCATGCGCTCATTGGTCAGAGCCGCCGGTTCGCCTTGATAGCCGAGAGCGATCACGGAGCCGATAGCGAACTCCTCCGGGATTTCGAGGGCTTGGCGAGCGGCGTCGTGATCGAAGCCGGCCATCTGGTGGGTGGCGAGGCCGAGGGCCGCGGCTTGCAAAACGAGCAGCGCGGCGGCAGCGCCCAGGTCATGGAGCGCGTACGCGTTTGGGGTTGCGTCGTGCGAGAATGCGGTTTTGGCAACGCCGAGGATGAGGACCGGAGCGTGGGGCGCCCAGAGCTGGTTGAAGCCGCCGAGAGTCGAGGCTATCTTCTGGTGAGTGGCGGAGTTGCGAACGCCGACGAGGAAGCGCCAGGGCTGTTCGTTAAAGGATGAAGGCGCCCAGCGGACGGCCTCAAAGACCTTGGCCAGGTAGGCGGGCGCCACATCGCGGTCGGAGAAGGAGCGCGGGCTCCAGCGGTTGAGGATTGCGGGCAGGACGCCCGCGACGGGCGGGGCCTGTTTCAATTGATTGACTTCACTTGCAGAGAGAGTCATGGAAGAAAGCTCCTTGGGGGGATGGTAAACCGCATCCCTTTGATTCCGGGACGAGTGGAAAGATTCGTTGCGACTTAGCCCATTGGCCGGAGCCGAAGAGAATCGTCGCGGCGCGACGGATTCTCCGGTTCAAGCTGCCCGGTCTCGACGACGGGGTCGCCAGCCGGCGCTCGGGGACCGCTATACTGCTGCCATGCGCAGTTGGCCTCCTTCCACAAATCGACACGGAATCCAGCGTGAGGCTGCTCGGGCTGGGTTCATTGCGGCCGCAACTCGCCGCCGCCAGCCGGGGTGGACGGCATGAGCTACGCCGTGAAGTCGATCTTCTATACGCTGCAGGGCGAAGGGGCGCAGACAGGGCGCGCGGCCGTCTTCTGCCGGTTCGCCGGGTGCAACCTGTGGTCGGGCCGAGAGCGGGACCGCGCCACGGCGATTTGCCGGTTCTGCGATACGGATTTCGCGGGCATGGATGGAGCGGGGGGCGGCAGGTTCGATCCCGCGCAGGCTTTGGCCGCGGCGATCGAGCGGAAATGGCCTCGCGACTCCTCCGCGGGCAAGAGGTTTGTGGTTTGCACGGGCGGTGAGCCGCTTCTGCAACTGGATGCCGGGCTGATCGAAGCGCTGCATTCCCGCCATTTTGAAGTTGCCGTCGAAACCAACGGGACGATTGCGGCTCCAGCGGGTTTGGATTGGGTTTGCGTGAGCCCCAAGACGGGAGCGGAGCTGGCGCAGAGAAGCGGAGACGAGTTGAAGCTGGTGTTTCCCCAGGCTGGAGCCGATCCCAGCGAGTTCGAAGCCCTCGCTTTCAAGCACTTCTTCCTGCAGCCGATGGACGGGGAAAGCCGCGCCGTCAACACCGAGTTGGCGCTACGCTATTGCCTCGATCATCCGCAGTGGCGATTGAGCCTGCAGACGCACAAGCTCCTGGGCATTCCATAGTCCGCGAAACGAAGGAATCGGGAGCGCGCGGGCGGCGCGGAGCGCGCGTTTTCTTGTGCTTTCAGGCCCAAAAGACGCGTTCCGGGGCGCAAAAAGCTGCGAAAAACGGCAGGCAACGGTTACTACCCGGTTAATGGGAGAATTCAGTACCCTGTTCATACTAAAAGGCTTACCGGAAAGCCATAGATAGAAAAGAGGCTCCCGGAGGGGTAGGGGGTAGGGGGTCTCTGGGGGTACGGACCGGGCAGATGCCTGACAGATTGGAAAGTGGTCAGTGAACAGTGGTCAGTGGTCAGCAAAGGCTCGCTCCGTCGATCATTTATTTCCATTGTGCGCCGGCAAGAGGGAATTCTACGCAAAAGGCAGCGAATCAGGCGGCGGCTTCGGGCAGCAGGAAGCGCGAGGTGGGTTGTGCATTCCCCGGTTTCGAAATCGAAACCTGAGGCACCCGGCTGAAGAAATGACGCGAGAACCTTAGTATGTACCTCTTTTCAACAGGAATCTCAATACAACATTTAGTGGCCTCGAAGGAATCAATGGTATATTGAGTAGAGAAGAAAAAGCGAATTTCTCTGAGGAGAGAAGCCTTATGACCGCGAATATCAGATGTACCGTTAGCGAAGGCCTTATGCCAAGTGAGAGCATTGCTCGGATCGAGACCGCCGACGGTAAATCTGAAGTGGTGTCGGTTTCGTCTCGGAATATCCAGGACAATAAACTGGTGGCATTCGAGATTGGACGGAGCGGGGGAAGAGTACTGGTCGAACTTCCACGCGAAAGCGCATCTGGACGCTGGCGAATCTGGGTGAAGGAGTCCGCCATAGGAGGGTGAATTGATCCTCACGGACCGCGAAATACAAGCAGCGATTGAGTGTAAGCAGATCGTCATTGAGCCTCCTCCAAGCGTGGAGGCATACAGTTCGACTAGTCTCGATCTAACGCTTTCCAAGTCCCTCCGCATCTGGAAGGCCGAGAAGGTCAAGGGTGTCGAGCGAATCATCTGCCCCTCAACAGAGGGCTATAAGTTCGCGGAATTTGCGAAAGAGTTTTCCGACTTAAAGGATTTAGGCACAGAAGGTTATGTCATCAAACCGCAGGAATTTGTGCTCGGTTGGACGGAAGAATATGTAGGATTACCAACGTCTGCCCGACTTGCGGCCAGAGTGGAGGGAAAGAGTTCATTAGCGAGATTGGGAATCGGTATCCACATCACGGCACCAACTATTCATGCCGGATTCGAGGGATCAATCCAATTGGAAATCTGCAATCATGGTCTCCTGAACATCAGGCTCGTTCCGGGTATGCCTGTGTGCCAGTTGATTTTCGAGCAGAGCCTTGGCACCCCCGATAAAGGGTACACGGGCCAGTTCTACGGTCAAGCAAAAGCCTAACTCGGGGTCTACGCGGGATTCCGATTCCTCGATGCTGATTTCTGCCCGGCCCTGTCCTGCGAACTTCCGCCGGTTCCCACCGAATTCTGCGATTCCCCCTCGACGCATTTTTAGGACAGAAGCCTAGTCCCGAGGCCGGTCTCCCGCTTGTGCTACGCTCCATGTTGGTGGCCGCCGATTTTGTTCCCATCTTTGAGCAGGAGTACCGGGCGTTGCGCCCCAGGGCGCCGATGCCGCCCATCGTGGTCCGCTTTCGGCGGTATACCTCGCTGAACACGCGCATCCGGCTGCGCGAAGGGCAGATTCAGGTGAGCCTGTCGGACCTGCTGGAGGGCGCGCCGGAGTCCGTGGTGCGCGCCATAGCCCACATTCTGCTGGCCAAGCTCTACAAGAAGCCCATCGACGCCGCGCACAACCTGCGCTACAAGCGGTTTGCCTACTCGGCGGCGGTCGCCCGGCAGACGGAGGTGATTCGCGGCGCGCGCGGCAACAAGCGATTCTCCGGTCCCGAGGGCCGCTTCTACAATCTCGAAGAGGTCTTCGACTCGCTGAACGCGCGCTTCTTCGGCGGGCTGCTGGGGCGCCCGGAGCTGACCTGGAGCGAGCAGTTCGCCAAGCGCGCGCTGGGCCACTACGACGCCGCCCACAACACCATCGTCGTGAGCCGCGTCTTCGACCGGCCGTCGAGCCCGCGGTACGCCATTGAATACCTGCTCTACCACGAGATGCTGCACCTGAAGCACCCGGTGAGGACGCGAGGCATCCGCCGCTCGGTCCACTCGCGCGAGTTCAAGGCCGAGGAGACGCGCTTCCCGCAGCTCAAAGAGGCTCTCGCGTTTATCAAGCGGCTGTAGGGGATGGAGCCCCGGCGTGAGCAGGCGCGGGTCTACGACGGGCGGTGATCTGCCGGGGATCTATCTATTGCGGGCCGGGGCAGGTGTCTTTCAGCGTGCCGCCCAGATTCTCCTGCTGGATGTCCAGAGTGGCTCGCGGAGCGCCGTCCTTGCCGGTCCTGGTGATGTGGAAGACGTAGATGGTCTCATAATCGCTGTTGGGCCAGTCGGGTACCTGCGCCGAACCGGCGCCGTAGCGGCGGAGCATCTCCTCGGCGAAGTCATGCAACTTGATGTGCTCCCAGGCTACAAAGATCAGCGAGTGGGCATAGGCCGGCTGGAGCAACTCCTTTTGAAGCTCGGCGATATGGGTGTAGCCGATCTGGGCATTCACCGGCATGCCGACACGGATGGCGGTGGGCTCGATGGTCGCCAGCGGGCGCAGATAGGAGTAAGTGGGCCGATTGTTGCCGTCGTCCACCTGCTCGGCCGGGTCCGGCGCATAGATGAAGTCCGGCTTGCCATAGCGCGAGATGAGCAGAGATGGCAGGGCCAGCGAGCGGTTCAGCCCCTTGCAGGTCAACTGGCCAAGCCCGCCTTCAGGCTTTTCGCCGTGGCGCAGCATCACGATAGTCTCGCCGCTGGATTGGGGCGTTTGCTGGCCGTAGGAGAGGAAGCTCGCGAACAAACAGGCGAGCACAAAACTGGTTCTTAGAGTGTGATGCGGAAAAGCCGATGGGGTCATGGGGTTTCTCCTGGGGGCGGTTCAGGCTAACAGTTTACGACAGCGGCGGGCCGGTTTCCGGATTGCCGGCAGGCTCACGGGAACGACCGGACGACTCACGGCTTCCGGCCGCCGTAAACCGCGAAGTTGTAATACTTCCAGAGCACGTCGACATCGGCAAAGCCCGCCTCAACCAGCCAGGCCAACTGCCCGGTGAGTTTTGCGGGATGATCTTCGGCCTCGTAATTGGGAATCCACTTGTTCTCGACCTCTTCCAGCGAGATGTTGCGGCCCATGAAAGCGCGCCACTGCCGCATATACATGCGCTGCAAAAAGTCGCTTGTGCCGAGCACCGCGTCCGCGTTGTAGAAGACGCCGCCCGGCCGAAGGCTGAGATAGATGCGGCGATAGAACTGGCGCTTTTCGGCATCGGCGGCCAGATGGTGCAGCGCGAGCGAGGAAACGACAACATCGTAAGTTTCGCCCTCGGCCATGGCGGTGAAATCCCCCAGGATAAAGGACACGCGCGGATAACCGGCCAGCTTTTCCCGGGCCATCGCAATCATGTTCGCGGCGAGATCGAGACAGGAGAGCTGCGCATTCGGGAATCTATCGAGGACGCGCTTGGCCACGGTTCCCGTTCCGCACCCCAGGTCGAGAACTCTTATCGGGGCGGAGATCTCGAAGGGAATCGCCAGCGCGAGCGATTCTACCATCTGCACGTAGTAAGGGATCAGCGTCACGATGATGCGATCGAATTCCTGCGCTTCTTCTTCAAAGTGCTTTTTGACGATGTCCATGGCAGTGATGAATCCGATCATAAACAACCGGGAAGGCGCGGTGGACGGAAAGGGGAGAGCGATCAGGGAGATCAAGATGCGTTTGCCCTGCCCGGGTGCTAGCATTGCTGTCATTGCCAGCGGATTCGTGCTACACTTTGTTTATGGCGACGCTCACGATTCGCAATCTCGACGAAAAGGTCAAGCGCAGGCTGCAGGTCCGCGCCGCGCTCAACGGCCGCTCGATGGAGGCCGAAGTGCGCGAGGTGCTTGCCACGGCTGCGGTGGAAGCTCCGGCAGCCGGAGGGCCGGAGGAAGACCTTGGTGCCGCCATCCACAAGCGGTTTGCCGCCCTGGGTGGTGTTGAGCTCGAGATTCCGCCCCGTCAGTTTTCCAGCCGCCCGATTGCGGGGCCGGTAAGGGACGCACCAGCACACGTGACGCCGAAGGAGGGTCTGGGGACCGCGATCCACAAGCTCTTCGCACCCCTTGGTGGCGTGGAGCTCGAGATTCCCCCGCGCCGCAAGTCGCATCGGCAGATTCCCACCTTTGAATGATGATCCTGCTCGACACCAATGTTCTTTCCGAGGTGATGCAACCGAGACCCGAACCCGCGGTCATAGCTTGGATCGATTCGCAAAACCCGGACGAGCTTTGGACCTGTACGATTGTCGTCGCTGAGGTTCTTTCCGGCTTGGACCTGATGCCGGACGGAAAGCGTCAACAGCAGCTGAGAGACAAGGCCGAGCAAATGTTCTCGACGCTCTTTGCCGGGCGCGTTTGGGCCTTCGATCAAAGAGCTGCGAGGGCTTATGGGGCAATCCTTAGAACCAGAAAGGCAATGGGGCGGCCCGTGGATGAGATGGACGCGCTCATCGCTGCCATTGCGCTGACAAATGATGCAACTCTGGCCACACGGAACATTCCCGACTTTGAATGCTGCGGAATTCCGCTGGTGAATCCCTGGTTGTAGAGCTGTAGAGCCGGGCGGCCTCAGGCCGCCTGCTTCATCGCCGCGCCGGCCTCATCCGGTCCATCGGCGGGGCGCGTGGCCACCCACCAGAGGAGCGCGACGCCCGCAATGACCGAGCCCGCGCTGGCCAGTTGAGCATTCGACAACCCCCACAGAACCTTGGGGTTGCGGCGGATGAATTCAACCAGGAAGCGGGCGATGCCGGTCAGCACCAGGTACTGGCCCACGATCAAGCCCGTTCTGTGCGGCTTTCCGCCGCGCCACCAGAGCCACCAGCCGATCAGCAACGCCGCGGCCAGTTCGTAGAGCGGCGTGGGATGCACGCGAACCAGCGTCGGCTCGATTCCATGCGGAAACCTCATGCCCCAGGGCAGAGAGGTCGGCACCCCGTAGCAGCCGTCGCCGGAAAGAAAGCAGCCGATGCGCCCCAGGCCGTAGCCGATGGCCGCCGCGGGAGCCGCCAGGTCCAGCGTCCGCAGCCCGCCAATCTTTGCCCACCAGCCCTGAAAGACCAGTGCCGAGATACCGAAGAGGAGGCCGCCGAACCAGGCAAATCCCGCCGTATCCCAAAGCACCCGCCAGCCCATCTCGCGAAACTCGGCTGGAGTGTCAAGGACGTGCCAGAGCTTGGCGCCCACAATGCCCGCCACCACCGCAACCGCCACCATCCCCACCGCGTCCGGCCCCCCGGAGCTGTCAGCGAGGCGCGCGCGCTTGAAGCCCCGATCCATTACAAAAGCCGCCGCCACGGCAGCCAGCCAGAGCATTAAGCCGAAGGTGGGCAGATTCCAATGCCAGAAGTAGAGATTGAGGTGAATGTAAGGCAGCATCGCTCTTCAAGTATAGACGCGCGAGCGAGACGACGAGCGCCGCAGGCCAGCCTCGGCCGGCCCACGGCTGGCAATTTACACAAAACCCGTTGCTCCGCGGCGCGATTTTCGCGGATACTGTCTGCATGGCCTCCCCCAGCTACCAGAACCTTGAGGTTTTGTTTACCCGTCAACAGATTGCCGAACGCGTGGCCGAGATGGGCGCCCAGATTACCCGCGACCTGAACGGCGAGAAGCTGGTGATGGTGGGCGTGCTCAAGGGCGCCGCGCCGTTTCTGGCCGACCTGTCGCGGGCCATACAAGCCGATGCCACCTTCGACTTTGTGGCCACCTCCAGTTACGGAAACGGCGTGCGCACCTCCGGCGCGGTCAAGCTCATCAAGGATCTCGACGAGCCCATTGAAGGCAAGAACGTGCTCATTGTCGAGGACATTCTGGATACCGGCCTCACCCTCGCCTACCTGCGCAAGCTGTTCCTGCAGCAGAATCCCAAGACCCTGCGCATCGCCACGCTGCTCGACAAGCCCTCGCACCGCATCGAAAGGATCGTGCCCGACTACGTGGGCTTCTCCATTCCCAACCTCTTCGTTATCGGCTACGGGATGGACTACGCCGAGCGCTACCGGAACCTGCCCGACATCTGCCTGATGAGCCCAGACCATCCCGAGTAGGCTCGCCCTGAGTGGGGCGCCCAATTCTTGTAAAGCGACAAGGGGGCAGAGAGCGATAGTGGCGCGGCTTCTGGACTGGCGATGATCCGGCCGCAACGTAGTTTCGACCAGGCAGTTGCCTGCGGGTTAGAGCGACGGTGTTATTTCAGACCGGCTGAAGAGGGCATCCTGTCCATTTCGCTTGGAGATGCCAGGGGCTTTGCGTCTCCACGTTGCGCGCGCCCCCATTTGCCTCAATCCGCCAGCCGCAAAGACCTATGCCGTTGAACACGTTTTGCCCGACGATTGGAGGGGCGATTCCGATCTCCAACCGGTAAGGATCGTTGACACAGGCTTTTCCCCGAGTAAATGTTGAGCATGATCAGACTGTGCGGATGCAAGTGGGCGAGCACACACAGATCCCATCGCCAATACCAACTGAGCCGACCGGCCAAGTCTGAGGATTAGAAATCCGGGACTCCGGGTCCTCCAGCAGGCTTACCTTCGGGCGGGGTCGGCGTCCAAATCTGTACTGTTGCAAAAAACAAGATACGAGCGTGTTCGCCATGCAGACGTCACTTCGGTGTGCTCTTGGCCTTGCCCGCCCCCAGGGTAAGCGGAAGAGACCCATCGTCCTTGCACTCCTCCCGATCTTCTTCGCAGTGAGCTCTTTCTTGTCAAGCTCCTTGTTTGCGGCGGAGATTCGCGGCAAAGTTGCCGGGGTCCGCGGTGAGCCTCTGGCCCGCGTGCAGGTTTCGATTCTGGAGACCCAGCGGCAGACAATCACCGGGGACGATGGGAGCTTCGCGATTGCGGGCCTCGCTCCCGGGAGCTATACGCTTCAGGCGAACGCCGTGGGCTACAGGCTGATCAACGTCAGGTTTTCTCTCGCGGCGGGAGAGGAGACGAAGGATTTCGAGATCACTCTGACGCCGGACAACTTGACGCGCACGGACACGGTTAAGGTGACGGGCGATATATTTCAGGGATCCGATTCCCCGGCGATCCTGGAGACGAATTTAACCGCCGAGGAGATCCGGCAAACCTCCACGGTGCTTGCCGACGACCCGTATCGCTCGATCCAGACGTTGCCCGGCGCTTCCGCAGCGGGCAACAACGACTTCTTCGCGCAGTTTTCGGTGATGGGCGCGCAGTATCAGAACGTCGGCATTTACATCGACGGTATCCTGGTTCCCTCCCCCTTTCACGGCGCCGCCATCACGGAGGGCGCGACGCTGAGCATCTTCAACAGCGAGACTCTTGGGGACATCGAGCTGCTGCCTGCGGCCTATCCGGAGAAATACGGCGACGACGTGGGAGCGGCGCTCGAACTCGAGACCCGCGACGGCAGCCGGACTGCGCCGGTCTATCGCATCTCGGCCGGGTTGGCGGACTCGGAAGCGGATGGTGAGGGTCCGCTGGGAAGGCTGAAACAAGGTTCGTGGCTCGCTTCCGCCCGCAAAAGTTATCTCGGCTATCTTTTTCGCAGCAGATTGAACGACACATCGGACGATGTATCGTTTTACGATGCAGACCTGAAGCTGAACTATGACGTAGCGCCCAATCAGAGAGTAGACTTCTACGGCGTCGGCGGCCCTACGTCGTATCAACTGGTCCATCCTTCAACGGCTCCCGGCCCGAATGATTTCGACCGGGCGACGGACGACTTCACGATGGGGCGGATCGGCTGGCGCTGGGCGGTGGATCCGCGCTTGCTGGTCGAAGCACATGGAGCGTATTTTCAGGAGTTCAGCAGCGCGTTCACTGTCGACGGACAATCGATCATCGACGCCCACTACGCGGAGTGGGTGGCCGCGGGCAGCTCGGTTTGGAGTTGGCGTAAGGACGAGATGCTCGAAGGCGGATGGATGGCGCGGCGCGCAAGCGCTAGATGCGAGGGATCGTGCTACATCCCGCTCTCCCCAGAGCTATCCGAACACACTGGGGAGGGCTGGAAGTACGACGGCTATGCGCAGCAGTCGTCGGCCCTCTTCGGCAGCCGCGTTCATGTGGTCGGCGGCTTGCGCCTGGATACCGCCGCATTGTTCGACGTCCATCCTCTGTCGCCGCAGATTTCAGCCGCATGGCAGGTTACCCCAGCTACACAGTTGCAACTCGGCTACGGACGATACCACCAGTTCGATTTCCCGGCGAATCCCCCAGCGGTCCTTTCAGCCGTTTGCTCGGTAGGCGACGAGGCGCTAGCCGCCGCCAACCATTACGTCGCGGCGGTTGAGCAACGCGTCGGAGAGAACACGCGGGTAAAGCTCCTGCTCTTCGACCGAAACGACGATTCATTCTTCGCCGAGCCGGCAACTGCCGGCTGTTCGCCCGTTGTCATGGGTCATGGCTTCCTGCCAGTAGGCCGCGACTATTCGCGCGGCGCGCAGATCGTTCTGCAGAGCCGGGCCGCGAATCGCCTCTCCGGCTGGATTGGCTATACCCTCGCCTACGCGCGTCAGACCTTCAACCCCTATGCCTCAGGTACAGCGCCGACTTCGGTTTCGCCCTGGTCGCCTTACTACCCGACCCTGGCAGACCAACGGAACACGCTGAATCTCTTCGCCAACTACCGTCTCACGCCCACGCTGAACCTGGGCGGGAAGTTTCTCTTCGGTTCCGGCTATCCGGTGCCCAACACCGAATACAACTCCGTTCGGCTGGGCGACTATCAGCGGCTCGATGTCCGCGCGGAAAAGGATTGGGCCTTCCGGCGGTGGAAGCTTGCGGCCTACACAGAGCTGCTCAACGCGACGAACCACAACAATCCGCGATACTTCTACACCGACAACTCAGGGACAACAGTGGTGACAGGGCAGGGATTGCCGATTACTCCGACCGCGGGGGTGGCGTTTGAGTTTTAGCTTTCGGCGCTGTATGCAACAGGCTCGCCTATGGTCACCTTTTAGGACTGGCTCAATCGAAGGCCGGTGGTGATCGGGGAGGCGGCGGCCAGCGGAAGTCTTATGGCACGACTCGTCGCTTGATTCTCACTGTGGAAACATGCAGCCTGAATGCTTACTTCGCTTCCGCCGCCGGCAATTTGGGCGATCTGCCTGGATGGCCGCCTACTCGGAAACCGCACCGCTGCTCAAGAACCTCGCCGCTTCCCTTTCCGGCCAATTCGCGGTAGGATTTCGGCATTCTTCCTGAGGAGTCCCGCCATGCCCTTGCGCCGGTTGAGTTGGGTCGTTCTGCTGGCCCTGGCCGCGCCCGTGCCGGTCTTTGCCGCCGCGCAAAAGCCCTGCGTCAGCGCCGAAGAGGCCTCCAAGCTCGTCAATAAGGACGTTTGCGTGACCGCCTATGTCTACGATGTGGTGCAGCTGCCGGATGGAACCCGCTTCCTGGACGTGTGTTCGCCGCAGACCCCGGACGAAGCCTGCCGGTTCACCATCGTGAGCCTGTGGGAGGATCGCGACGAGGTGGGCGAACTGAGCAAATACCGAGACAAGAACGTGCAGGTTCGGGGCATCGTGCGGCCCATGCACGGCCGCGCCGGAATGGTTCTCAGCCATGCGCGGCAGTTCTACGGCGGTCCGCCCAAGTTCAAGCCCAATCCCAAGCTGGCGCGGGGTTTTAACGCGGAGCAGGAACGCCCGCCTATCAACGACCCCAACCTGCGTCCGCAGGGCTCGGGCCGAGCCTTCATGAACACGAGGGATCAGGAGACGCGGCCGGCGAAGTAGGCGGCGCTGGCGGTTCGTGGTTTCCCACCCTTTCCGCAAGGGCGCGGAAAGGATGGGGCACCCGGCAGTTTGCGGCACGACTGAAGTCGTGCCCTGTTACAAGGCCGGTGAGTATTTGGAATTATTCAGAGGTTCCCTAAGCTGTTTCTTCCAGCGGCGGGGCGAAGCGCGCTCCTGTACGGAGAATCACGGCGGAGACGACCAGAAAGACGAGCGTGGCGCCCAGGCCGACCCGCAAACTCCTTGTGCGGTCGGAGATGGCGCCGATGATCTGCGGCGAGAACGTATCGCCGAAGAAGTGGATAAAGAAGAGATTCATCGAGATTGCCGTGGCCCGCACCGGCGCCGAAACCGAGTTTACGATGGCCGCGTTCAGCGGTCCGGTGTTCAAGAAGAGGAAGAACTCGGCGGCGAAGAGCGCTGGAACAGTCCATGCGCGCGGGCCGAAGAAGACCAGCGCGCCGCAGGGCAGAGTGAGGGCGACGCTCCAGAAGCTGAGCAGGTAGAGGGCGCGGTAGTTGGTGCGCAGCCAGCGCTGCGCCAGCCAGCCGCCCACCAGGGTTCCGGCGAGGCCGTCCACGACGGTGACGGTCCCGACCATCCGGTCGGCGCTGCTCAAGGGAATCTGAACAAAGCGCTCAAGAAAGGTGGGCACCCAGGCGGAGATGCCGCCCATGGCGAAGGTGAGCGCGGCCAATCCCAACGAGGCGGTGAGGAAAGCGGGGTTGCGAAAGAGTCCCAGCACTGTGGCGCGGTCGGCTGTGGGGCGCACGCAGTCGCTGGAGCCGCGCACGGGCTCGCGGCCGATCCAGCCATAAAGGGCGGCGATGGCCAGGCCGGGAACAGCGCAGAGAAAGAACGGCGCGCGCCAGCCCCACAGCGTGCCCAGCTCGCCACCCGCCAGGTAGCCCAGCGCCGCGCCCACGGGAAGGGCCAGATAGAAGATAGAGAGGATGCGGTTGCGCTCCCGCTCGGGATAGAAGTCGGCCAGCACGGCAGGGGCAAAGATGCCGAAGGTGGCCTCGCCCACGCCCACCAGCGCATGGCGGGCATAGAGGGTCCAGTAGTCGTGGACCCAGGCCGTGCCCAGAGTGGCCACGCTCCACAGCACCGCGCCGGCGATGATGAGCGGCTTGCGCCGGAAGCGGTCGCCGAGCCAGCCGGTCAGCGGCGCGGCACACATATAGAAAACGAAGAGCGCGGTGGTCAGCGCGCCCATCTGCTGGTCGGTGGAGTGAAACTCGCTCTGGATCAGCGAGACCTCGCCGGGCAGAATGTAACGGTCGATGTAGTTGAAGAGGTTCAGCCCGATGAGCAGCAGCAGCGTCCCCAGGGCGGGGTTGAGGCGAGGGCGAAGAGGCTGGGGCGAGGTGGGCAAGTGGCTTTGGCCGCGCCGAGAACGGCGAGAAGTACAACGAATATCATAGAGCGCGCGCGGGCGAGATTCGGACTGGCATGACGGTTTTCTTGGAGCCTGGATCGTCTCCAAAGAGAAGCGATTCGAGCCCGCAGACAAGGCGCTGTCGCCTCCGCGACGGAAAAAGCGGTCAGTTTTGACCGGACGCTCAATTGTCCGGCATGGCACTGTGAACCGGAGAGACAACTCGCCGCTGTCTTTTCGTCTCTAAGCCAATGGAGGAGAAACTATGTCCCACGGCAAAGTCCTTGCCTTCTCAGTTCTCGCAATTGCCCTGTTGAGCTGTGTATCCCTGGGGCCGGCGCAGGTTGCCATCAGCATCGGAGTGGCGCCTGTGTGCCCCTATGGGTACTTCGACTATGAGCCATACGACTGTGCTCCCTATGGCTACTACGGACCCGATTGGTTTGTTGGCGGGGTGTTTATTGGAGCCGGCCCCTGGTTTCACGGCCCCCGCGGCTTTTACGGCCACGTCGACAACCGCTACGACCCTCGCCAAGGTTACCATGGACCGCTGCCGGAGCGCGGTGCGGAGCCGTTCAACCACTTCCACGGGAACGAGGCGCGGGATGGACA
>Ga0326728_10011970_pt1 | contig 19547 bp, 13 predicted proteins | sample MB3enrmetagenome_FD_207602 | JGI IMG/M metagenome (GOLD analysis project Ga0326728, IMG submission 207602) | Lab enriched peat soil microbial communities from McLean, Ithaca, NY, United States - MB31MN | ecosystem: Environmental > Terrestrial > Soil > Wetlands > Peat | place: USA: New York... | reverse complement strand
CGGCGGGAGACGACGCTCCCGATCAAAGCGGTTGCCCGACGCATGCATTTGGGCACGTCCAAGAGCGCGAACATCCGATTGCATGCGGCGATGAGAGCAAGCGCGCCTGCGGACCCACCCCACGGTCGCCCCGGATGATGAAAGAAAACGCACCATGTTATGGCTGACCCCTTTCCCAGTCCTCCAGGCGGACAGGCAGTTCGATGCCCTTGCCGGGACGGTTGGAATGCGGTTGGAATGCGGTTGCATTTTCTTGCCGCAGTGCCATTATCAAACATGCCCGCAAACTGCCAAGAACATGAAGACGAGAACTGAGCGGCGCCGGCAGGCTGGAAAAGAGGCTTTTACACTGATCGAGTTGCTGGTGGTCATTGCCATCATCGCGATCCTGGCCGCCCTGTTGCTGCCGGCCCTGGCCAAGTCCAAGACCAAGGCCCAAGGCATCAGTTGCATCAACAACCTGAAGCAGTTGCAACTGGGTTGGCTCATGTACGCGTTGGACAACCGTGAATTCCTGCCGGGAGATGATTGGAATGCGGAGGCCGCCCATACGCCTAATGCCGGAAACTGGATTACGGGCTGGCTCACTCCGCAAGACGATGAGCAGAACAACACGGATAACACCAACACGGTTTTTCTTTTGGACCCTCAGTATTCGCAGGTCGGCCCTTACGTCAAGGCCGCAGGGGTTTATAAGTGCGTGGCCGACCAGAGCAAGGCGCCCATTTTCGGGCAGCTTCTGCCAAGGGTCCGCAGCATGTCCATGAACTGCTGGATGGGGCAAAACGCGCCGCCCTGGAATCCCGGCTTCCGGGTTTTCGCCAAGACAAGCGACATCACCCTCCCAGGTCCGGCCGACGCGCTTGTGTTCGTCGACGAACGTTCCGACAGCATCGATGACGGCTATTTCGCCATCGATGAAGTCGACCAGCAGCTCGTGAATGTTCCCGCCGATTACCACAATGGCGCCGGTGGAACCACCTTTGCCGACGGCCACGCCGAGATTCACAAATGGCGCGACGGTCGCACGATGCATCCCCTGATGCTGATCTTCGACAAATTCGTGACCAGCCCCAACGACCCGGACCTGATCTGGCTGCGGCGGCATGCCACCAGCGCGAATTGAGGCGCGCTAAGGCGGACTCATCACGGAGCGGACTTGCTCGGGCGTCAGGGCGATGGCGGGCTGGAATTTCGGGCCGGCCATGTAATCGAGCAGGCTGCGCAGCATCTGGCGGGCGACGGGATTGTCCCGGAGGTCTTTGCTGAGGTCAATGCTGCAGACCAGGAGTCTGCCACGCCCGAGCCTGCCCTCGAAGACCAGGCCGAGTCTGCGGTTGGTGACCCAGTCATCGATGACTTGGACGGTGGGGCGGAGGTCTTTGGGGAGGTCATCGAGGATCATGGCACCGGCGCGGCTGACCAAGTACCACCATTGCCAGTTGCTGTAGGAGTCGGTCGGGAAGTGGGCGAAGGCGGGGTGCTTGGGATTACAAAGGACGCCCAGGGTGTGCGGCGGCTGGCGATGGGTCCAGGCCGTATTCCAGAAGATGCTCGAGAAACCGAGGGCGACTTTCCCGAGCTTGTCGCCCCGGACGCGGCCAGGGGAGATGAACAACAGGACCTTGCCGCCCTGCTCGAGGGCCGCCACGGTCTGGTCGTCCAGGCTCTCGACCACAGCCACGTCTTTCGGGGCGGCGGTTTCGACTTTGGGCGGATAGACCCAGAGGTCCCAGTCGTTCTCAAAGGGGGTGCGCTCGAGGCCGACGAGGAGCTTGTAGGCGGCTGGGGCCGGGATGTCCTTCAAATCGACGGACAGGGCGCCCAGCGCGATGCCGTTGCCCAGGGCAATGTCGCAAGCAGGCAGTTGGCCGGAGGCCACCGCTTTGCCGTTGCTGGCCGCCAGTTTCCAAACAGCCACGGCCTGCTTGAGCGGCGCCGGGCCGAAGTGGGCAACTTCGATGTCCGCCCGCAGTGTTTGGTCGGCCGTGAAGACGCGCTGGCTGAGCCGGGCCAAGGGCACGGTGCAGTTGCAGAAACGGCTGAATTGTGCGGCTGTGACATAGCCTTTGCCATCCCAGAACGGGTCCAGGACGCCCACCAGCGCGGTGCCCTGGCCGGGAAAGTCGTGAAGGTCGAGCAGTTCGAATCCGCCCATGCCCGGCGTGCGGAGGGCCGACTCGATGTCCTCCTTGTAGCAGAGGGTCTGGAGCTTGCCAGAGGCGTAGAGGAAGTCGCGGGCCTGGCCGGCCATGCCGTGGGCGCGGAGTGTGTCGCGAAAGACCTCGAAGTTCCTCGGCTTGAGATAGCCCTTGTATTTGGGGATTTCGCCGAAGTTGGGATAAACGCACCACTCGCCGATTTCGTGGCTGATGACCGGGACAGCGCACTGCTCGATGTATTGGCGGTAATCAGTGCGGGTCTCCGGCGGGCGCGCGTTGATGCGGGATTTCAAGCCGCCGCCCCAGGACTGGATGCGCGGGCCGGGGGTAAGATGGAACTGGTTTTCCGGGAGTTGGGGCCATCCGGCGCCGCTGGTCCAAAGCCGGCGCGGGTCCAGGGCCTTGAAATGCTCGACGTAGCGGGCCAGGTAGGCATTGGCTTTTGAGCCGCCGGGCTCGTTGCCGTAGGGCATCAGGAGAAACGACGGGTGGTTGCCGTAGGCCCTGAGGATGCGGGCGGTCTCGTCATAGACCCACTGGTCCACCGGCTTGCCGTCGCCCAGGGTGGTGGACTGGTTGGCCCAGCAGGTCTCGACCTGGTAATAGAAGCCCAGTTGGTCGGCGGCAATGAAGGCGTCTTGGGGTGGGCAATAAGAGTGGAAGCGGATCAGGTTCAGGCCGTGGGCCTTGGCGATGCGGATGACGCGTTTCCACGAATCAACATCCGTCGGCGGATGGCCGGTGAGCGGGAAGATGCAGCATTCGAGCGTGCCGCGGATGAACAGCTTGTGGCCGTTGAGCAGGAGTTGATTGCCCTGGGTCGAGATTTCGCGCAGGCCGAAGGCGGCGGAGCAACTGTCCCCTGCGCCCGCCAGAGCGGCGGTCAGACAATAGAGCGACGGATTGAACTCATCCCACAACTCGGATTGGTTCCCGAGGGGAAATTCGGCTTCAAAGGCGCCGCCCTTTTCATCCCAGCCAACCTCGAGTTCTTTGGCCGGCGTTTTTTCCCGCGCGTCACCGAGGCGGCCTGCGGAGAGGTTTATCAACCCTTGGCCGGACTTGCCGGTTGCATTGCCAATCCTGCCTTTGACGGTGACCGACCTGGCGGCTATGCGCGGATAGACCTGCAACTCCTCAACCCACACCAGCGGGGTTGCCCGCAGGCTGACGTCTCCCGCGATGCCGTTCCAATTCCCCTGCGTGTGATCGCTGATGCAGTGCGAGTTGACTCCCACGTCCACGATGAGGCTGTTGTCGACGCGGACGGTGAGCCGGTGTTTGCCGGGCGCGAGTTGATTGCCCAGTTCGTATTCGTGGGCGGTGGAGAGGCTGTTGTTCGAGCCGAGTTCCTTGCTGTCGAGCCAAACGCGGGTTTCCCAGTGGGGCCGTTCGAGTGTCAGCACGACGCGCCGGTCTTGCCAGCCAAGGGGAATCTCGATTTCACGCTGATACCAGGCCGCCCCGGCATAATACTTCTCGGGCTGAAGCCAGAATGGGAATTTGAAGCTGCCGAGGCGGGGCACGAAGGCCGGATGTTCCGTGCCGACAAATTGCTTATCAGACCCGTATCGGAATTTCAAGTAGCCGGGCAGGGTGTACGGCGAGTAGATCGGATTGTTGAACCATTGCGGGTCCTGGATTTCCCCCATCCACTTTGTGTCCAGCGAAACGGCGTCGCCGATGCCCTGGGCAGGGAGTGTGCCGGGGAGCCTGACCTTGCCAGTCAAGTCGCGCTCGAACCACTTCTGATTCAGCCCGGCGTTGGAGCGGTCCAACGCGAACCGCCATTGCCCGGCGAGGGAAATGGCGGCGGATTGGCCGGCCGTCGCGGGCAGATGGCCGGCGAAAAAGAGCAAGGCACAAAGGAGCAGTTTCATAAAATGGGGGCTGGTCTTATCGGCATTTATTAGCGCAGATTAGCGGTTTGCGGCGAGCCGGCAAGCTTCACTCACCGGACCATTGAACCGCTAATCTTCGCAAATCAACGCTGCCGGGTTCTACACGTTTCCCACGCCCCGCCCCGCTAGAGTCACTTACTTCTCAAAACATAGGCTGAATGAGTCAAGGTTTTCAGGCGGCGATTTTGGCCTCGGCCACGGCTTGGTCGATATGCTAAGGCGGCCAGTGGCCAGGATGGCCGGTGGCTTGAAAAGCCAAAAGGAGGCTCCCCGCGCCGGCTCCCATCCGTGAAATCCGTGAAATCCGTGGTCGATCTCCCCTTCATTTGGTCGGGTTTCAGTTCATTGAGCACGGCCATGGCCGCACCCATGATGTCGCCAGTGAGTTCCTCGTGTTTCACGGCAGGGTTTTTACCACGGATGACACGGATGACACGGATTTTTCTGAGCTCCTCAGGCCAACCCACGTGCGAAAGGTTCACATGCCTCGTCGGTCTGAGGCGCCGCCTCGTTAGAACTTATCATCCGTCACAATGTCCAGTTCGGCGATGGCGGTGAAGGGATTGCCATTGACCTCGGACCTGGCCACAATTTTGAGATAGCGCGCTTTGGTGGGCGCCGGGAAGTTCACGGTTTGAAGTTCGGCGGTGTCGGGCCAGTTGGTGTTGGCGACGGCGGCCGCCCATGATTTGGGGTCGTTGGCGCAATAGACTTCGCATCGGGCAATCCGGCCGTTGGCCATGTCCTGGCGCGGCAGGCAGGTGATGCCCTTGAGGGTAACTTCGCGTCCGAGGTCAATCGTCAGATGGTGCGGCATGGGGTCGTTTTCCGGGGTCCATCTGGTGTGCCAGATGGTCTCGGGATTGCCGTCGATGGCGTTGGCGGCGAGGTTGCCATTGGCGCTGTCCTGGCTGTCGGCCTCGATGATTTTGGCCCCGAGCTTCACGAGGTTCGAGGCCAGGCCGGAGTCGAGCAGGCGGGCGAGGGAGTCTTTGGCCACCTGGACCTTCGGGCTGAAGTCCTTTCCGGCCATGTAAGCCAGCAGGCTTTGGCGGAGTTGGCAGGCGGCAGGCCGCTGCCGGAGGTTGTTGGCCAAATCGGCGGAGCAGACCAGAAGCCGCCCAGGGCCGACGGAGCACTCGAAAACCAGGCCGAGCTTGCGATTGCTGTTCCAGTCGTCAATGACTTGGACCAGGGGACGCAGGTCCTTGGGCAAATCATCCAGCGCCATGGCGCGGGCGCCGGAGAGGATGTCGTTCCACTGCCAATCCTGGTAAAAACGGGTGGGAAACCGGGCCAGGGCCGGGTGTTGCGGATTGCAGAGCAGGCCCAGGGTTTGGCGTTCCTGGGTGTTGAACATGTATCGGTTCCAAAAGATCGGCTCAAAGCCGAGGCGGGGATGAGCGCGGGAGAGAGCGGGCCCCAGGAGCAGGACCTTGCCGCCGGCATCGAGCCGCGCCAGGGCCGCTTGGGCCAGGACGGGTGTGACCAGCACGTCTGGTGGAGCGGCAGCCGGCGCCTCCTCCGGATAAACCCAGAAGCCCCAGTCGTTCTCGAACGGCGTGCCTTCCAGGCCCACCACCAGCCTGTAGGCCCCGGGGGCGGCGAACTTCGCCAGGCCCACCGACACGCGTCCCAGGGACAAGCCCTGGCCGAGGGGAATCGGGCCTGGGGGAAACTCGCCCTCGGCCACGGCCTTGCCATCGTCGTCCAGGACCTTCCACCGGGCAGTTGCGCGCTGGAACGGGGTGGGGCCGAAGTGGGCGACCTCGATCTCGGCCGAGAGGGTTTCCCCGGTCATCCATGCGCGTTTGAGCAGCCGCGCCAGCGGCACGGTAGCATTGCAAAAGCGGCGATATTCGGCCGGCGTGATGTACCCCTTGGAATCCCAAAACGGGTCGAGCACGCCCACCAGCGCAGTGCCCTGGCCGGGAAAATCGTGCAGGTCGAGCAATTCGAACCCGCCGATGCCCGGCGTGCGCAGCGCCGCCTCGATTTCCTCCTTGTAACACAGCGCCTGGAGCTTGCCCGAGGCACGGAGAAAATCGGGCCATTGCTCGAGCATCCCGTGTTGCGCCAGCGAATCGCGGAAAATCTCGAAGTTCTTCGGCTTGAGCGGGCCGGTGTATTTTTTGATCTCGTCGAAGTTCGGATAGACACACCACTGCCCCATTTCGTGGACAATCACCGGGACGGGGAACGACGCGATGTCGCGCCGGTAATCTTTGCCCAGCCAGCCGTGCGGGCCGCGGCACCCCGAGAAGATGTGGAACTGGTTCTCAGGCAGTTGCGGATAGGCCGAGCCGCTGGTGACCAGGCGGCGCGGGTCTTGCTCCTTCCAGTAATTGACCCAGCCGGCTAAGAAGGCGTCGCAGTTTTTCCCATGCGGCTCGTTGCCATGGGTCAACAGAACGAACGAGGGGTGATTGCCGTAGGCGCCGACGATGCGCCGGCTTTCCGCATAAACCCAATCTCCCAGCGCCTTGTTTTCGCCCGGCTCAGTCCAAACCGCGCACTCCACCTGGAAATAAAAGCCCAGTTCGTCCGCCGCGATAAACGCCGCCTCGGGCGGACACCAGGAATGGAAACGAATCAGGTTCAGACCATGCGCCTTGCAGGCGCGGATAACGTGTCTCCACGACTCGACATCGGTCGGCGGATAGCCGGTCAACGGAAAAATGCAGCATTCGAGGGTGCCGCGGAAGAATACCGGGTGGCCGTTCATCACGAATCTGCGGCCTTCCGCCTGGACTTCGCGCGGGCCGAACGTCACGGCCCGCTGGTCATCCGCCTGCTCGCCCTCGAGCCGGACCAAGAGCGTTTGGAGGGCGGGATTGAATTCGTCCCAGGGCTGGGCACGGTCCCCGAGGGGGACCTCCGTCTGGGCGGCGCCGCCGGTTTCGCCCCAAGCCACCGGGACCTTGAGGACGCCCAGGGTCAGGGCGCCATGGCCCGGAACGCCCGTCGCGTTGCCGATGCGCGTCCTGACCACTACCGACCTTTTGGCTAGGTCGGGATAGACCTGCGCGTCCTCAATCCAGACAGGGCTGGTGGCCAACAACTCGATCGCTCCGACCACGCCGTTCCAGTTGCCTTGGGTATGGTCGCTGACGCTGTGGGCCCAGGAGCCGACGTTGACGAGCAGCCGGTTGTCGATGCGGAGCGTGAGCCGATGTTTGCCCGGCGCCACCTTCACACCCAAATCGTAGCGATGCGGCGTCGAAAGGCTGGCGTTGGCCCCCAGGGCATTGCCATCCAGCCAGACCCGAGATTCCCAGTGGACCCGTTCCAGCCTGAGCAGGAGGCGTTTGCCCTGCCAGCGTTCGGGGACCTCGATGTCGCGCTGATACCAAGCCACACCCACGTAATGCTTTTCGGGCTGGAGGCAGAAGGGCACTTTGATGTTGCCCGGCTGGCGGTACTTTTCGTACTGCTTCCCCTTGGACCAAGTCTCCACGTTCGAGGCGCCGGTCCAGTCCGTCCGGACGGAAATATCATCGCCAAAACCCTGGTTTTGAAGCGCGCCGGGCAACTGGAGGCGCTGGGCCAAATCGCGGTCAAACCACCGCTCCTGGATGCCGGTGTCCTGGCGGTCCAGTTCAAACTGCCATTGGCCCGCCAGGGAAGTCAAATCGGAGGCGGCGGGAGCCGTGGTTGAGAGGGCGGCCCCGAGCCACGCCGCCAAGACCTGGTTTTTCATAGATCGCTGTTGGGAGTCGCTTTCAATGTTCCGCCGGCGCGCAGAGACTTTCTGCCTGCCCCACGACCGCGAGCGTATCACGCCGCTGCAACGCCGCAAGCCTGGGCTTACGCCGCACGGGGAACCCTCCCTGGAAAAGCCTTGAAACGGCCAGTCTCGAATGGGAAATTACCACCGTGAAGACTCGGACTGTCGACGCTCACAAGCGAATCCGAAATCGTCCGAGGTGAACCGCCTATGGAAGAGGTCGTGGCAATGCTGCTTAAGGACGGGGAACCCCCTCCGGAGGCTTGATACAACACCGTGAAATGAACCTGGAAATCTTCGAGCGGATGGAGGCGGAGGAGTTGCGCAGTTATATCGCGTTTTTCCTGAGGCATTATCGCCAGATGGATGCCTTCTGGTTCATTTACATGACGGAGAAGTACGGCCAGGAGGCCGCCGAGAAGCTCAATGAACAGGTCTGGGGACGCGTCGGCGGCCTCGCCGCCAAAGACATCGTGGCGCGGTTCGGCATCCGGGAGAAGGGCCTGCCGGGATTCGTCCGCGCCCTGCGGTATTTCCCGTGGACCGTCCTGATTGACTACAAGATTGAGGAGCGGCCCGGCGAGGTCATCCTTTCGGTTCCGGTGTGTCCCATCCAGGAGGCGCGCCTCAAGCGCGGCTTGAACGAGTATGCCTGCCGCGCCATGCACGAGGCCGAGTTCACCAGCTTTGCCAAGGTAATCGATGAGCGTATCTGTGTGGAATGCCGTTTTGCGCCGCCGGGCGCGCATCCGGCTGACCTGCATTGCCAATGGCGGTTCTCTTGTAATTGTGAATTATGAACCGCACCCGGCTGACATGCCTTGCCAACGGCAGGTCTGGTGCAGGGGGCGCGTTACCCAATCCTCAGCCAGACGGTTTTCAAGTAGGCCGGTTCGGAGCGGGAGACGGGGAAATCCGGGGGTTGGGGAGCGTAGTGGCGCTGGAGGACCGGTCTGCGCGCGGCCTGGATGGGCCGGGCGACGGCGGCGAGGAATTGTTCCGGGGGCCAATCGGCGGCGTTGGTCGAAGCAAAAAGCACGCCGCCGGCACGCAAGAGCGCCAGGGCCGCGCTGAGGAGCCGGCCATAGTCTTTTTCAGCCCTGAACACGCCGGATTCCTTGGATTGGGAGAAGGTCGGGGGGTCCAGGAGGATGAGATCGAATCGCCGCTGTTTTCGACCCAGGCGGCGCAGCCAATCCAAGGCATCGCCGTGGAGGAAATCGTGCCGGTCCGGGTCGAGGTGGTTGAGTGTGAAGTTGCGGCGGCCCCAATCGAGGTATCTTTTCGACAGGTCGATGCTGGTCGTGCGCGCTCCTGTTTGGGCCGCGCACACTGAAAAGCCGCACGTGTAGGCGAAGGCATTGAGGACCTCGCAGGGGGAGGGATGAGCGATAAGGGATGAACCGAGAGCAAACCCCGGGGCGATGTGCCCGGTCAAGAGCCGCCGCCGATTGTCCCGCTGGTCCAGGAACAATCCGACAGAGCAGCCCTGCCGAAAGCCGACCTCGAACCGGAGGCCGTTTTCACGAATGCCAAAGCGCTCCGGCGGCGGTTCTCCCACGACGGTCTCGCTCGAAGCCGAGTCCGGCGCCGCCCGCCCGGGCGCCCGTTGCAGGATTCTGTGACAAGCCCCGCGCGCGGAGAGCACTTTGGCCAGGCGGGCTAATTCCACCCGCTGCGAGGCGGTTGGCGGCTCTCGGCTTTGGGAGAGCAGGTAATCTCCAAAGCGCTCGACATACCAGCCGGGCCGGTCATCGGCGGCGCCGTGAAGGATGCGATAGGCGTTGGTGGCCTCAGCATCGATAAGGGCGGCGCGCAAGGACAACCGCGCGTTGTCCCAATCCTCGAACGCGCCGGCTGCGCGAAAGACGGTGGTCCGTCCGGTTGCGGGGTGCCCGAGCGCCAGTTCGGCGGCGTGCAAGCAAAGGCGCGGCGCCGGGGCGCCGCCGTAGAGTGTGTCGCCTAGAACTGGGAAGCCTTGCTCGGCGGCGTGAACGCGAATCTGGTGTGTGCGGCCCGTCAGCGGCTCCGCCTCGACGACCTGGCAGGCGCCCAGCCCGGCGCCAGCCAGCCCAAGACATCGCCCCGCGTCGCCCAGGAGACGAAACCGGGTTTCGGCGACGACCGCCCCCGGATGCGCAGGCCGGCTCACGTATCTCTGGCCCGCCCGAACCAGGGCGCTCCTGGCAACCACCTCGCGCCCGGGGAATGGCTGGTCAGTGAGAAAGAGGTACTTTTTCCTGACCGTGTGTGCCGTGAACTGCCCGGTGAGGGACCGGTTCGCCAGCGGAGTCTTGGAAAAGACAATGAGGCCGGAGGTTTCTTTGTCGAGCCGATGGACAATGGCCAGAGCGGCCCACTGCGGCTCGAGGTCGCGGAGCCACTCATACAGGCCCTGGCCCGCGTACAAGGAGGGCGCGTGGGTGTTCAGGCCGGCGGGTTTGTTGACCACCAGCAGGTCTTCATCTTCATGGACCAGGCACGGCAGCACGGCTTCTCACCAATAATGCCACTGCCCTTTGCAGACAACCCAGGTCCCGAGCAGGGCATTGGTTGCGGCGTGGGCGGTGATGGCGTCGCCCAGGCGGTTCTTGCGCAGCGCCAGGCCCTGGTAAGCCAGGCCGCATAGAATGGCCGCCAGCCAACGCTCGGGATGCGCCAGGCCAAACAGGACGGCAGTCACGACAAACGGCCGGGCATGGAACTGGTTGAAGGGCACCGCCTGGAACCTGGCATTGGCCAGGTAGCGATAGAGAAATGAGCGGTAAAAGACCTCCTCGATCGGAGGCACGACCAGCGCCGAGCCGGCCACCCGCACGACGATGTATAGCCAGGCCAGGGCGGAGCCTTGGCCGAAGTGCCGGGGCGGGTTCCACCCGGCCCCCGCTTGCAGCCTGGCGAGCCTCGGGTAATGTCCATCCAGACCGACCCAAAGGGCGAAGACCGCCACTCCGACGGCCGCCGCTTCCCAACTGATCTTCCAGCGCATCTCCTCGAGGCGCGGGCGCATCTTCCAGACCATCCAGGCCCCCACAACCGTCTTCAGAAGATAGCCCCAGTATTCCGAGCCTTTGCCGAGATGGCCCTGGAGGGCGGTCAGCCCGGCAAAGACAAGCATCGGCGCCAGGCGGGCATATTCGGGCGAGCCATGGAACCTCTTGCAAAGGACGCTCAATTGGCCGGTTGTCATCCTTCCCCAAGCAGCTTCTTCAACGTATCGCGCGCGTTGTTCTCGCGGCTATTCTCCGTCTTTGGGGGAACGAACTGCCGTTTGATAAAATCGAAATACTCGCAATAGTTCGCCAGGTGCTTCTCCGCCACCGGATCGGCGCGATCATCCCGGCATTGCTGCGCCACGCGGGGATCGTAGCTTGCGCAGTTGAGACATACCTTGAGGTCCGACCCGCAGCGAGGGCAAGTCTCCGAGCGCCCCGGGGAGCCAGGCAGCTTGTATTCGAGGCCGCACTTCCAACAATGTCGTGTCATTGCCATGACGGCCAGAGTAAAGCAACGTCCGCGAAATGGCCATACATTTGACGATGCGGCAGGAAAGAATTGTTCGTACGGCTGACTCATCTGGAGGGTAGGAAGGGTGGCCGTGCGCTTGCTCGGTGAGAACTGACTCCGTGAGAACTGACTGGACATTTTTCCGGCCTCCTCCGAACCTGGTCGCATGTTTATGCTTAAGTCAGGGGCCTAAAACGATGTTCTGGACCGGGTGACGGTTCGCTGGAACGGTTCGAAAGCGGCCGGGTCACCTTCCAGTCTCGCGATAGCCGCACCCAAGTCCTCCGACGGATCACCCTCTCGGCGGACGCATTCATGGGCCGCTTCCTCTGGCACGTCCTGCCCAAGGGCTTCGTCAAAGTCCGGGCTTACGGATCATGGAGCCCACGCTCGCCCGAAAAACTCCAGCAGGCTGGTTCGCTGCTCAACCCCACCGCCCCGCCGGCCCCGGCGGCCTCACCTCAAGCGCCCGACGACTCCCCCACCGGCGCACCGTCCTTACCTTGCCCTTACCGCTCCACCGGCGCTCTGCGGCCCATTCAAGCGCTCCTCCCGCAACGCCCCCGACCGCCATGGACCGGACGTTCGCCTCGTTCTCAAACAGAACGCCCAGCCTTTTGCCCCGCACAAGGCCTGCACACCGCTATGCCCATTTCAAGCGTTCTGAACCCCCGGCCCACCGGTTAACCACCCCCGCAGCCTCCCGCTTGACCAAACTCCAGTCCCACCGGCGGCGCGTCGGCCGCCAGCTTCCCCGCTCAGTCCCCGATTGAATTTCCAAGCCCTCTTCCCAGCCCCAGCCGGATTGAGTTCAATTCGGATTTTTTTCTGCGCTTCGCGTGAAAAAAACCTTAAAGAATTGTGTTGGCAGATCCCAACCCCGAGAGGTATAAAGGCGGGCACAGGCTTCGGGTATGGTATGAGTGGCGGGCTTTTTATGGACGGTCGAGGGCGCGGGGGATCCTTTGATCTCAGTTTCGCGCCCAATGTCCTGCGTCGAGTCCCAGCTAACCACTCGCCACCTGCACCCCCGCGCAAAGCGCACGGCGAAGACGTTGGATGCCCTGCGCCGTTCCCTTTGAGCGTGCGGGTTCATTCGGCCTGTCGGCTGGCCATCTCCCTGGCCATCGTGTGTTTCGCGAACTCCGCCGTTGGCCAGCCGGTGTTGGGCTTGCAGATCAATCCGCTAACGCAGGTTTCTAACACCAGTTCCGTCCTGCCGCCAGGTGTGTACTACGGCGGCGACGCTGGACTCGGAACGAACGGTACGATTGGTTGGACGTTCATGTTGAGCGAACCGCTCACGCTGGCCGGCTTGGCGTGGTACGACGACAACACCAATGGCCTCAACTACGCCCACGAGATCGGCATTTGGCTGTACGACGCGGGATCGAACCGTTGGAGCTACGACGTAACGAATGCGCCGCTTGTGCTCTCCGCAACGGTTCCGGCCGGGACCAACGCGGTTTTGAACAGCGGCTTCAGGGTGGTCGAGTTTGAGAGTCCCACCAATTTGGCGCTCGGCTTTTACATCGTCGCCGGGACGTGGTACTCGGAGAATCCGGACGTCGTCAAGTGGGTTCGCGCGCTCTTTCCTCGTGACCCGCGGATTATCATTGGCGAGCCGGTGCAAGGCGCGGAGGGTTGGTTTTTCGGCATGCCCGACCCGGGCGTTCCCCTTTTCCATGTGCCGGACGGCTGCTCCGTCGATCCCATGGGTTGGGGAGTCAACCTGGGGCCCAATTTGCTGGTGATTCCCGCGCCGCAGCTCACCGCCAGCCTGTCGGGCAATCAGTTCATTGTGTCCTGGCCGCTTTGGGCGACGAATTTCGCATTGGAAACCACCGGCCAACTGCCCGCGGCCTCCTGGAGTGCCGTGACCAATCCGGTCGGTTCGTCCGGCGGCTCCTTCTTCACCACCAACACAGTGAGCCCGGGAGCTGCGTTCTACCGGTTGCGCAGCCGCTAAATCGCGCCCCAAGATTAGGCAGGCACGGAAGCCCCTCGCTATGGAGGGAGGACCCCCGGAGTCTGGCAGCCCCGGGAGTGCCGGGCGCCGGAAAGGGATCAGAGCCACGGCACGCCGACTCTCGGGCGGGGTTAAGCTAAAGCCCGCCAAAAGCCCAGGCTACGCCACCCCCTCCCAAAAACCAGATGAATCGTCCGCAGACTTCTTCGCGCGCCCATCGAGTTTTGAGTGGAAAGAACCATCCGGGTGAGTTACTCTGCACGTGTTGGCGCGTTTACGATTGCAGACTGCATGAAATGGCCCGTCCGTTCGTTCAGGGGTCAGGGGGAGAGGTTTGGCGCGCGCCGTCGTCGATATGAGAGCGCGCGTGGATTTGGCGGGTTTACTCTGATCGAGTTGCTGGTGGTGATAGCCGTCATCGCCATCCTGGCAGCGATTCTCCTGCCGGCGTTGAGCCGGGCCAAAGCCCGGGCCTACAACATCAACTGCATCAGCAATCTCAAGCAACTCGGGACCTGTTGGCACCTTTATGCGGTGGATAATCGGGACCTCCTCCCCCCGAACGATTCCATCACGGTCGTCGTCAACTCGACAAACACCCAAATCGATGCGCGGAGTCTCTCCTGGTGTCCGGATCATCCGGTGACCGATACCACCCCCTCGAACTTGGAGTCGGGTGTCTTATTCGCGTACAACACCTCGGTCCCCATTTACCACTGCCCGTCGGACCGCTCGATGGTGCAGGCGCCCGGCGGGGCGCCGCTCCCTCAACTCCGGTTCCGCAGCTATAACATGAGCCAGTCCGTCAACGGCTACCCCCAATACAAGGACCCCGAGGGCCTATTGGCCATCCTCCCCTGCTGGGACAGATACACTTTGATTCAGCAGCCTTCCCCCGCGCAGGCCTTCGTTTTCATCGATGAGAACTCGGACACCGAGGAAGACTCTCAATTTGGAAATCCCGTTGGCATACCCTTCTGGCCGGTGGAGTGGTTCGATATGCCCTCCGACCGCCACGACCAGGCCGGCAACCTCTGGTTTGCCGACGGCCACGCGGAACACTGGCGCTGGACAGCGCCGATGGTTTTCTACGGGTGGTTTGGGGGGGTAGTTCCGCAACAAATGCCCGGTTTCCTGCGTGTCCAGAGCGCGATGAAGCTATACACGGGCAACTGAGCGGGTCGAGCGTGAAGCGGGGGAGCGTGGAGAACGCCCGACGTCCTCACGCCCTACGCTCCGCCCGCTTCACCCGCCGTCATCCACTGCACCACCAGGTCGGCTGCCGCCTTGGAGGCGGTGCTCAAGACGGTGTGGTCGGCGCGCAGGATTCGATACTCGCGCAACGCCCGGCAGTTCCGCTTGAGCCAGGGCTGCACGAGGAACCAGGGGACGATGGGGTCCAGGAATCCGGTGAGGGCATAGACCGGCGCATGGATTTGGCGTGCTATGGCGGCGGGGTCGTTGGCGCCCACGAGGTGGAGGCGGTGCTTGGCGGCTTGGCGATCCAGGTCCGTGCGGCGGGCGACGAACTCACCAATGTCCGCCAGCACCTCGGGCTCATTTCGGAAGCGAAGCCGGGCCACGCGCGCATAGACGAAGAGCATCGGCCTCAACAGCCGCATCGGGAGGCTGCCGCAGAGCCGCTCGGCCAGGCAAACCGCCCAATGCACCGGGTGGCGGGCGAAACCGCCCGCCAGGATGACACCCTGGGTTTGCAAGCGATTGCGGGCCACCAAGGCCCAGACCACTTGCGAACTGAATGATTCGCCCAGGAGCCACCCGCTCCGGATGCCCTCTTGGGCCAACCCCTGCTCGACTCCGGCCGCGTAGTCCTCCAAAGACCATACGAGGGTCCTCGGATAGGTCACCTCCGCAAAGCGCACGCGGCCTGCGAGCGCCTTGCGAAAGCCGCCGATGAGCGTCCAGTCTCCGTGCAGGCCGGGCAAATAGACCAGCGTTGGCAGCGCAACCGAACCATGAACGCGAAGCTCGACCCTTTCACTCATATCATCGTCGCCAAGCGGCGATGGTCCACCTTGCCTGTTCCCAAGCGCGGCAGTTCCGGCAGGACCTTGAGCTGGCGCGGCACCGCCAGGTTCCCAAGGCCGCTGTCCAGGACTGCCTGGCGAACCTGCGCCAGCGTCAGTTTTCCCTCGTTGGTCACGGCAATCAACCGCTCGCCGGCATCCTCGTCCGGCCGGGCCGTCACCGCCAGGCCAAACCTCAGGCCGTATTGCGGGAAAGCCCCCGCCAGGGCCTCCTCGACTGCGCTGAGGCTAACCATTTCCCCGCCGATCTTCGCAAAGCGCTTCAGCCGCCCCAGGATATAGACGAACCCGTCCTCATCCACCCTCACGACGTCGCCCGTGTCGTACCACCCCCCCAGCGCCTGGAATCTCGCGTTTGCCTCCGGATTCAAATACCCCCGCATCACATTGGGCCCCCGCACGAACAACCGTCCGACCTCTGACCTCTGACCTCGGACCTCTGACCTCTGACCTCTGACCTCTGACCTCTGACCCCCGCTCTCGCCAACGCCTTCGACCGGCTCGAGTCGGTACTGGATGCCCGGCAGCAACTGCCCCGTCGAGCCCTGGCGCGGATGCATAGGCAGATTGACGCTGATGACCGGGCTGCATTCGGTCACGCCGTAACCCTCCAGGACGCGAACGCCGAACTGGCGCATCCAGCGCGAGGCGGTGGCTTCCTGGAGTTTTTCCGCCCCGGCCATTATGTAGCGCGCCGTCCGGAAATCGTACGGATGCGCCTTGCGCCCATAACCGGCCAGGAAGGTGCTCGTGGCGAGGAGGATCGTGCAGTTGAGGTTGTAAAACGCCGAGGGCACGGCCCGGTAGTGCAGGGGCGAGACGTAAAGAAAGACAAAGACTGATTGCACCAACGGCAATAACAGCCCCATGTTCAGGCCGAAACAGTGGAACAATGGCAGGGCATTGAAAAACCGGTCCCTCTCCATCAAGTCAAACACTGAAACGACTTGCCGGATGTTGGCCAGCAGGTTCCGATGCGTCAACTCGACCCCCTTGGGCTCGCCTTCAGAGCCGCTGGTGAACAAGACCACCGCCGTGTCTTGGGCCGCCAGCCCGGGATGACCGGCGTTCAGGGCGAAAAAGCTCCGCCACAGGGCCCCCAGCTTCTCGAGGCGGCTGACGCCCGCGCGTGTCTCCTCCAGAAGGACCAGGTCGATGCCGGCCGCTTTGAAGGGAGCCGGATCGAGGCCCAAGCGATCGAGGAAGCTCCTGGCCGTAATGATGCGTCCGAGCCCCGCCAGGCGCGCGCACTCGAGCATCGCCCTCGGACCCGCCGAGTAGTTCAATATGGCCGGGACCTTCCTGGCGGCCCACAGACTCAGCAGCACCACCGGCATCGCGTTCACGTTCGGGAGCAGCACCCCCACGCGCGACGTGCCCGCCTCCGGCCATTGCCTCCACCGGGCCGCCAGCAAATCCGCCCCGGCCAGCAGCCGCCGGTAAGAAAGCCCCTGGAGCGAGACATCCTGCACGACCACGCGTCCCGGCCATTGCCGCGCCCTCTCCAAAATTGCCGCCGGCACGGTCGCCGCTCCAAACTCCTGCTCGGTCTGGAATTGCTGCCGGACCATTTGCTGCCGCAGCCAATCGGTCAGACGCCTCCGCCCTTGGGCCGCGCTGAGGTGCTCCGGCCTGGGCGGGATGAGCACCGGGCTGAAGTGGACCGAGAGGCGCGGAAACCACTGCTTGGCATCCGGGTTCCGCGAAAAGGGCAGCCGCCGCGCGCCGCGGAGGTAGGCGGTAATCACCTTGGCGCGCGTCTTGAAGATAAGAAACCCGGTGCCGTCAAACAGCTTCATCAGCGACCCGGTGCATGAGAGCCGGCCCTCGGGAAAGAGCACGAGCCGGCCGCCGCCCTGCAAATACTCGGCGACGTGCTTGATCGCGTAAGGCGAGCTCATGTCCACCGGAAAGGTGCGTCGATTGACCATCAGACGCTTGTGGACCCAAGTAGCCGCCGCCGCCGTGCTCGAGGTCACAAAGCGCCAATCCTCCTCCAGGCACACCCCGATCAACAACCAGTCCCACCAGGAAACGTGGTTGGGCAGCAACAGCACCGGCCCCGGCGTCTCCAGCACCGCCTGGTTGTAGGCGCGAAAACCGTAGAGCAGCCGAACCAACCAGCGTAAAAAACGGCGCGTCATCTTTTCCATTCCCGGTTGCGCCGAGCGTCCTTTGTCGAAACCTTTGTCGGTTCCTGTGTCGTTTCTTTCAGGAGCGCACATTCGCGCGAACATCGGGTTTCAACCATGGCAGGCCGGATGTCGAGTGTCGAGTGTCGAGTGACAAGGGAAGGAAGCGCCGCTCCGGCGCGACGACCGCCGTCGCGCCGTAGCGGCGCTTTGGCGCGTCGCGGCGGCGACACTCGCCCCTCGACCCTCGCACGCCTGGCAGTTCGGCTGGTTCCAACCGCCTCAAGCCGGTTCTGCGATGAGGTCGTAATCGGTATGGCCGATGATTCTGACTTGGGCAAAGCAGCCCAGGGGGAGTTGGCCGCGGACATAAACGCGGCCATCGATGTCCGGGGCGTCGGCTTCGCCGCGGGCGACCAGGCAGGGGCCCTCGAGGCGGGCAAGGCGCCGGCCGGGACCGTGAGCCAGGCCGTGTTCCCAGGAAACGACGCGGGCGTCTTTGAGGTCTTTGGGGCCGGCCTTGGTTTCGACGAGCACTTTGAGGGTGCGGCCGAGGAAGGACCGGGCCACTTCGAGGGCCACGGCATGTTGGGCCGCCATGGCGAGGTCGCGGCGGCGGCGTTTGACGTTGTCGGGCACTTGGGCGGCCATGTTGGCGGCGCGGGTGCCTGGTTGCTGGGAGTAAGTGAAGACGCCCAACCGTTCGAATCTGGCGGCGCGAATGAAATCGAGGAGCGTCCGGAAGGAATCCTCCGTTTCGCCGGGGAAACCGACGATGAAGGTGGTGCGCAGGGCGATGCCCGGGATGCCGGCGCGGATTCTGCGGAGGAGGTCGATGATATACTCGCGGGAGGTTTCGCGGCGCATCCGTTCGAGCATGTTCGAGTGGATGTGCTGGATGGGAATGTCGACATAGCGGGCGACTTTGGGACATTGGGCGAGGGTTTGAATGAGGTCGTCGGTCCAGTGGGCCGGGTGGGTGTAGAGGAGGCGAATCCGGAAATCGCCGGGCAAGCCATTCAACTCGCGCAGGAGGGTGCAGATCGTGGTGGCTGCAGGCGGAAGGGCTTTGACCGCCGCGCCGAATTCGCCCGGCGAGGCGATCGCGCGGCCCTTCCGAGGACGCAGGTCCAGGCCGTAGTAGGTCGAGTCTTGAGAAATCAGGTTCAACTCCTTCACCCCCTCGGCGAGCAGGGCCCTGGCTTCGGCAACTACGTCCGCCTGTGGGCGGCTCCGATGCGGGCCGCGCACCCTGGGGATGATGCAGAAGCTGCAAGGGTGATTGCATCCCTCGGCGATCTTGACGTAGGCAAAATGGCGGGGCGTCAGCCGAAAACGCGCCGTGGCATAGTCCGGAATATAGCGGGGGCGATGACTGACTGCGACCCTCGGCCTCGGCCCCCGGCCGTCCGTCTCCAGGATTCTCGCGGCGCGCCTGGCCAAGGCGTGTCTGAGGACTTCGGCAACTTTGGTGATTTCGTCAACGCCCATGAAGGCATCGACTTCGGGCAGGAGCTTAGGCAAATCCTCACTGAACCGCTGAGGCAGGCAGCCGGCGACGATGACCGCCTGGCGGCGGTTTTGGGTGCTGCGCAGTGCGGCGGACTCGAGGATCGTGTCCACGCTTTCCTGCTGGGCCGAATCAATAAAGGAGCAGGTGTTGATGATGACCGCGTCGGCCTGGGAGGCATCGTTGGTGATTTGGACGCCGTGCTGCAAGAGGGCGCCGAGCATGATCTCGGCGTCCACGAGGTTCTTGGCGCAGCCGAGCGAAATCACGCCGACCCTCACCGGGCGCTGTTGAGTGGGTCTCACTTGTGTGTCTAACGAGGCGGCGCCTCAGACCTCCTCTCCAACCGAATTGCTGGAAGGGGTTCATTGAGAATTGAGTATTGAGCATTGGTCATTTCGACATAGTTGGTCGCACTCCTCCACCAGAGCCGGTTCGAGAGTTCGTTCGGCGTCATTCGCAGCCATTCTTCAATGACCAATGACCATTTTTCAATCCTCAATTTTCAATTCACCTCAAAGGATCGCTGGCCCAGTCCATTGATGCAACCGCAGCAAAACTTGACCTGCTTACAACGTCTTTTGGTGTTCA
>Ga0326728_10011968_pt1 | contig 19548 bp, 17 predicted proteins | sample MB3enrmetagenome_FD_207602 | JGI IMG/M metagenome (GOLD analysis project Ga0326728, IMG submission 207602) | Lab enriched peat soil microbial communities from McLean, Ithaca, NY, United States - MB31MN | ecosystem: Environmental > Terrestrial > Soil > Wetlands > Peat | place: USA: New York... | reverse complement strand
CCGCGGACATCATGGCGCACGTGATGGAGAGATACTTCACCAACGCGCGAGCGGTGGAGTTCACCGACCGGCTGTGCGAGGCCACCTTGAAAACGATCATCAGCAACGTGCCGCGGGTGCTCGCCGAGCCGCGCAACTACGACGCCCGGGCTGAGATCATGTGGGCGGGGACGGTAGCCCATAACGACCTTCTCTCGACCGGCCGCGTCGGTGACTGGGGCTCGCACATGATCGAACACGAGCTGAGCGGCATCTACGACGTGGCGCACGGTGCAGGCCTAGCCGTGGTCTTCCCCGCCTGGATGAAGAAAGTGTACGCGCACGACGTGGCGCGCTTCGCCCAGTTCGCTCAACGCGTGTTCAACGTCGAAATGACTTTCGAGGATCCCGCCCGCACCGCGCTGGAAGGCATCCGCCGCCTGGAGGTCTTCTTCCATGAGATCGGCCTCCCGGTGACTCTGAAAGAACTCGGCGTCAAGGACGACCGTCTTTCCGAGATGGCGCGCAAGTGCACGGAGCGCGGCCCCGTGGGCAACTTCGTCAAGCTCGGTCGCGAGGAGGTCTTCGAAGTCTACACGCTGGCGATGTGACCTGCGGCAACTACGTTTTTTTGCGAAACTTCCCGAACTCGAAAGCACAACGGATGGCATGGCCATCGACCCGGAGGGCAACCTCATTCTGGCCTGACCCGAATGACTCAACCCCTCCCTGCCTGGATGCCTTGTGAAGTTCGACAAGGACGGGAAGCAAGCAACTGGGCGGACGTGCTGGTCGTTCCGGAGACCGGCCACGCCTTCCCCACGGGGATCGCTTTTGGTCCGGATGGGAACTTGAACATATGCGACAACTAGAGCTGGACGGATGCGAGCGCCCCGAACTGTCCCGGCTAGTGCAATCGGAGTCACCAGGCCTGACGAGGAGCAAGAGGCCGCGCTGGCGCACCTTGAGCTGGAGGTCGTTAAGCATAAGTAAGTAGGGGGCTTCGTCGTCGAAAGCCCGCTTGCCTTGATTCCCGAAAACACGCTACCGTGCCCCTATGCAATTGCCGCCTTTTACGCTCGAGCGCTACTTTTCGCAGTTCGAGTTCAGCGTCGAGCTGAATCTTTGCGCTTCTGACTGCGAGTCGATGAGCATTAAGGAGCTTCTGGCCATGGAGCCCGGCGCCGAGGAGCGGTTCCTCGGGCTGCGCTTGGGATACACGGAGACGCAGGGGAGCTTGTCGCTGCGCGAGCAGGCGAGCCGCTTGTATTCTTCCGCCGGCCCGCAGAGCATCCTGGTCCACAACGGCGCCGAGGAAGGGATATTCCTTTTCATGGCGGCCATGCTCGAGCGGGGAGATCACCTGATCGTCCACTGCCCCTGCTACCAGTCCCTCCACGAAATCGCGCGGGTGATCGGCTGCCGTCTAACTCCGTGGAACGCCCGGGAAGAGGAGAACTGGGCCCTGGATCCGAAAGAGCTCGAGCGGCACATAAGGCACGACACACGCGTCATCGTCATCAACACGCCTCACAATCCGACCGGCTACCATATGCCCCAGGACGTGTTCAGTGAGGTGATGAAGATCGCGGATAGGCACGGAGTCATCGTCTTCTCGGACGAGGTCTACCGCGGGCTCGAGTACGAGGAGGCGCACCGCCTCCCCGCGGCCTGCGACGTAAGCGACCGCGCCGTGTCTCTCGGCGTCATGTCGAAGGCGTATGGCCTGGGCGGCCTTCGCATCGGCTGGATCGCGACGAGAAACACCGAGGTGCTGTCCCGGATCCAGGGTGTGAAGGACTACACTACAATCTGCTCGAGCGCCCCTGGGGAGTTCCTGGCAGAGATTGCGTTGCGTCACGGGAGCGAGCTTGTCGGGCGCAGCAAGGAGATCATTTCCGAGAACCTGCGCCTCTTGACGCCGTTTTTCGCCCGACACGTGGAGCGTTTCGATTGGCGCGCTCCCAGAGCGGGTCCTACTGCTTTTCCGAGGCTCATCGGCGGGGAGGCGGGCAACTTCTGTACGACGCTGGCTAGGAAAAGCGGCGTCCTGCTCTTGCCTGGTTCCGTCTATGATGACAGCGGCAATCACTTCCGTATCGGATTCGGCCGCAGGAACATGCCCGAGGCCATAGCCCGGCTTGATGCGTTCCTCAAACGGGAGACGGTGCTAGCGTAGCTCTTGCGCGGCCGAAGGCCGTGCAAGGGCCATTGCATCTAATGGGCTTTGGCTGGTCTGACGAAAAGGATGAACAGGATAGAGCCGACGAACCTTCCCACGCCGCTCACGATGAACGCGGCATGGTAGCCGGCGGTGGCAATCAAGAGGCCGCCGACCAATGGCCCGAGGACCGCGCTTGCCGAGACCGCGCTCTGATACAACGCAACCGCTGCTTCTCTTTCCTCCAAGGGGCTTAACTCCAGAAGCATGTTGAAGCTAGCTAGGTTGTACCCTGCCCATAGGATCCCTGATGCTGTGTTGATGATGTAGACGTGGTAGGGAACCCGCGCAAGGACCCAGCAAGGGGGGAGGATAGGGATCAGGATGCCGGTGAGGACAAGCACTGCACGGTTGCCTCGTTTGTCGCTCAGGCTTCCGAAAAGCGCTTGGCCGGCGATCCCGGTCAGGGCCGAGACTCCTGTGGCGATTCCGACCTCGGCGGATGTCCCGTGGAGCCCGGTGACGAGATACACGTTGAAAAAGGGCGACGCCACGTTGAGGGAGAACCCCCAGACGAAGCTACTAGCGGCCAGCCACGTGAAGGCGGAGTTACGTTTCAGCAGGTCGAGGACGTTTCGCGTGCGCCTTCGCAGCCTGGCGGGCACGCCGATGGGCGGCTCGGGGATCCGCGAAAACGAATACGTGGAGAGCATCCCACAGACGAAGGCGAGGAGAAGCGTCGCCTGGTAACCCAGGAGATCTTGCGACGTTCTAGAATTGACTGTCCGCACGATCCAACCCGCCAGCGGGGAGGTGACGAGAGCGACCGCACCCATGGCCAGGTTGCGGCTGGCGAAATACCTGCCGCGCGATTCTGCGGGGACTAGGTCAGCCGCCATGGATGCCCAAGGCGGATTACACAGGCTTCCGAACATGAGACTGAGAGCATTCACGGCGATGAGCAGGACGACTAGCAGCGGGCCGTGACCCGTGACAAAGGGGAGGGCGGCGAGAAGAAGGATCATGAGACGGCTTGCGCCGCCGCCGGCCGCAACGACGAACGGCTTACGCTGTCGCAGGCGCCAGGCGACACCGGCCCCGGAGAGGTACCCTCCAATGCTCAGGAAGTTCCCCACGGCGGCGAGCGCCCCGATGCTCCCCGCGGAGGCACCGGCCGCGAGTGCGAAAAGCGGGATGTAGTCCGTGGAGCTTGAAGCCTGGGCCTGGCCAAAAACTCCGTCCATCCAGAACCATTTCAGCCCGGCAAGGCGGCGGCGACCGAACGGTCCGCACACTCGGTTCAGGTGGCGTGATAGAGGGCGTAAGCTCAGTATTGGGGGCACAACTCAACAGTATCAAAAATCCCCCGATTGTAAGAGGGTCGCGTGAGGCACGGTTTTCCGCTATACTGTTTGGAAAGAAACGTGAGGAAGAATGCCTCCGAGGATAAACGTCGTTGACATCCAGCGAGCTGCCCGCAACTCGATCCCGCTCGTGTTCAGGCTCACGAGCCTGCCGCCGACGTTGTTCCCGCTGATTGACCGCATCCTTGAGATGTTCCTGGCGGAGCTGGCGCAGGAAAGGCTCCTGGAGCCTCTCTCGTTTTGCCTCAAGGAGATGATTTCCAACGCCCAAAAGGCGAACGCCAAACGGATCTACTTCCAGGAGCATGGGCTGCGGATCTCCTACCGGAAGGATTACGAACGCGGGATGAAGGACTTTATCAGGGAGCTGTCGGTGAACTTCGATCATTTTATCGAGCAGCTCAAGCAGCAGCGCCGCTCCATCGACGTGGCGCTCCATGCAACTGCGAAAGCGCTTACCGTCTCGGTGAGGAACGACGCCGAATTGGCTCCCGACGAACGCCGGCGCATCGACGAGCGCATCCTCCGCTCGCGGGGGTTCCATTCGTTCTTCGAAGCGCTGGAGACCTCCGTGGACAGCACAGAAGGCGCGGGGCTCGGGATCATGATCCTGGTCCAGTTCCTGAAGAGGATCGGCCTCGGAGAGAATGCCCTTTCGATCCGCACGGAAAGGGGCGGGACCGTGTCATCCATCGTCATCCCGATCTCGAACGTCCATTTCGAGCAGATTCGGCTCCTCACCGAGGTGCTCGTGCGCGACATCGAGCTCCTGCCCCACTTTCCCGAGAACATCACGGAGCTGATCAGGCTCACCGAAGAAGATCAGAAGGTGGAGATCACAGAGGTGGCTGATCGCATTGCCCGTGATCCGACGCTCACCGCTGAGCTGCTGCGGCACGTGAACTCCGCCTATTACGGGCTTCCCTCGCGGACCAACAGCATCCTCCAGGCCGTGAAATACGTGGGTACCAGAAGCCTGCACCACCTCCTGTACTCGTTCGGTTTCCAGCGGGTTCTCGGCAGCCACCGCAGCCTGAACGAGCTATGGGAGCATTCCCTCCGTGTGGCTTCCTACGCGCGGCTTCTGGCGCGGGATGTCGCCAGTCAGCGGGAGACGCTGGACGACGCGTATGTGTCGGGCATCCTCCATGACCTGGGGCTCATTGTGGTTCGTACCCTGCACCCTCGGACGCAGGAGAAAATGCGCCGGTTCTCCATGGAGAAGCATATCCCCCCCAGCCTCCTGGAAAAGTTTTCCTTTGGCTTGAACCACGCGGACATCGGCGCCCTGATTGCGCAGAAGTGGAACTTTCCGGACATTCTAGTGGAAGGCATCAAATACCACCATGATCCGCTCCTTGCAAGCAAGCGTTGCAGGGAAGTGGTCGGGTGCGTGTACCTCGCCAACGCTGTGTGCGACCTGGAGCGAGGCATGATCTCCTATGATCAACTGGAGAAGCCGGTCCTCGGCGAGTTCGGGATCAGGACAAGCGCGCAGCTGATGGACCTCGCGGGCAGGCTGAAAAGCGGGTTCGACCAGTTGAAGACTGGGCCGCCGCTCCGCCATCCGCACGGGCTGCTGCGCTAGGGGGCCAGATGTGAGTCGCAGGTATCCACCTCCTGGATACCTATGGATACAGCCCAGCTATCATTGGTCATCGAGTGTTTTCGGCAACTCTTCCTAATTTATTTTAAAATAAATACTTACACTAATTTCTTTTCGGGCTTGATGGCGGCACGCCATTTGCACGAGAAGACGCGGTTGTCAACCATTCTCTCAATAAAACAGGAGGTCCGTATGAAGAGATCTCTCATCATCGCTCTCGCCGTAGCGCTTGCCGTCCTCTTGGTGGCGCCTGTCTTTGCCGGCGGTCAGAAAGAAGCCGGAGCCAATAAGACAATCACCATCGGCTTTATGCCCGGCGTCGCTGATCCGTTCTATTACACCATGGAACGCGGGATCCGGGCGAAGGCAAAAGAACTCGGCGTGAACGTCGTCGTCGGCGACTACCCCGCCACATGGGGTCCCGAGGTCCAGACCCCGAACCTTCAGGCGCTTATGGCAAAGGGCGGCATCGACATTCTGCTCATCGCCCCCACCTCCACCACGGCTCTCGTGGCGCCCCTGAAGGCCATCAACGACAAGGGCATCCCTGTCATCACTGTCGACACCTACCTCGGTGACGGCGACTATTCCAAGGCGAGTGACTACAGCTTCCCCCTGGCGTACATCGGCACGGACAACAAGCTGGGCGGCAAGCAGGTCGCCGAGCACCTGGCGAAGCTCATCGGTGAAAAGGGCAAGGTCTATGTGGTGAACACGAACCCTGACGTCTCCTCCGTCATCGACCGCGGAAACGGCTTCAAGGAAGGTATTGCCGAGTTCCCTAACGTCCAGCTGGTCGGCATGGACTACTGCATGGATAACCAGCAGAAGGCAATGGAGCTTACCAACGCGGCGCTGCAGAAGAACCCCGATATCGTGGGAATCTTCGGCGTGAACGTGTTCAGCGCCCAGGGCGCGGCCCAGGCGGTGAAAAACGCCGGACTCGCCGGCGCGGTGAAGGTTGCATCCTGGGACGCCACCCAGACTCTGATCGATGCGCTGAAGGCGGGGGACATCGACCTCGTCCTCGCGCAGCTTCCGGCTGAAATCGGCTCTCTCGGCGTCGATGCGGCGTACAAATACCTCACCGCAAAGACCATGCCTCCCAAGAAGATCATCCCCGGGTTCCAGTTCTTCACGAAGGACAACGTGAACAACCAGGACATGCAGCAGTACATCTACTCGAAGTAACTCTCATTCTCGGTGCCGGCGTCATGAGACGCCGGCCCTTCGTTTTCCTTCGACGTCGTTGATTGCAGTCATATCGGCAGTGTATTATCGGGCATACCAAGGGGTGATCGGTCATGGGAGATAGGGCTCTTGGAATGAACAGAGGGAAAGCGCCGGCGCCTGTGGTATCGGTGTTGGGCCGCAACTGGGCGTTCTTTTTCCTCCTGCTCACCCTCGTGGTGTTTTCCCTGACGGGGAAGAACTTTTTTGCCCTGAACAATTTCCAGAACATCGTGCACCTGGCCACCACGTCGCTTCTGCTGGCGTGCGCGGAAACTTTCGTCATCATCACCGGGGGGATCGATCTTTCCGTCGGCTTCGTGCTAGGGCTCTCAGCGGTCTCGGCATCCAGCACAATGCAGGTCCTCTATGCCGCGCACTGGTCAGCGGCTGCAAGCATCCTGGCGGGTATTGGCGTAGGGCTCGCCTCCAGCCTGGCGTGCGGCCTTGCGGCTGGCGTGCTTGTTTCGCGCTACCGTGTCCCGCCTTTTATCGCCACGCTGGGCACCCAAGGAATTGCCATCGGCGTCACCTACCATATCTGCGGGGGCTTCCCCGTCTGGTATCTTCCTCCGGGCCTGACGGACATCGGCAACGCCTACCTGCTATACATCCATCCCGCCTCGGGCGCCTGGAGCTTTTTCTCCCGGCCCGCGGGGGTGGCCGCCAACCAGGTCAAGGAACTCGTTCGCGTTTTCCCCGTCTCGTTCTTCCTCATCATCGTTTTCCTGCTGCTGCTCTGGCACCTCCTGAAGAACACAAGGTTCGGCCAGCACACGTACGCAATCGGCGGCAGCCTGGATGCGTCGGTGCGCGCCGGGATTAACACGCGTCGCCACCTCATCTCGATCTATGTACTTTCGGCATTGCTTGCCGGGATTGCCGGCATCGTGGACCTGTTCCAGACCGGAACCGGCAATTTCACTACCTTCGGCGCTCAGCTGGAGCTGTTCGCCATCGCGGCCGTGATCATCGGCGGCGCAAGTCTCATGGGCGGCAAGGGACGCGTACTCGCCTCCGTGGTCGGAGTGCTGCTGCTGAAAGTCTTGGAGAACGGTCTGAACCTTTCCGGGGTGGAGCCGTTCTATCGGTACATTGCGGTTGGTCTGATCCTCATCGTGGCGGTAGTCATCGACCAGCTGTTCCCGGATCTTTTTTAACCGGAAAGGAACGAAGCCAATGACGAGGCGGGCAGGGCTCACATCTTTTATCGGTCAACGCTGGTCGGTGGCGTTCCTTCTCATCGAGCTCGTGTTCTTCAGCTCCCTTGCCGGCGGCTTCTTCTCGCTCAACGGCGCCCAGATCGTCCTGTTTTACAGCACCACGCTTGCGCTTTTGGCCACGGCAGAGACCATGGTTATTGTAACGGGCGGGATCGATCTCTCCGTCGGTTTCGTTATGGGCTTCGCCTCCGTTGTCTCGGCAAAGCTCGCTGGCGCGTTGACGGATCGCGGTCTTCCCCCGGATATGGCTCTCCTTTTCGCAATCCTCGTCACGCTGGCCATCGGCCTTACCCCTGGGCTCGTCAACGGGCTCCTTGTAGCGCGCCTGAAGGTGCCGCCTTTCCTCGCCACTTTCTCCGTCCAGGGCATTACCTATGGGATCTCACTCCTGCTGACCAAAGGATCCGCCGCCGTCAACGTCCCTAACCTGGCCAACGTGATAGGAAACGGCTACTTCATCTACGTGGTGCCGGGACAAGGGGGTTCCTTCTTCAGCGCGCCTCGGGTCGCTCGGGGTACGACGGTGATCGATCTCATTCCTACAATGGTCGTCGTGACGGTCGTGTTCGTCGCCGTGGCCGCTTTCCTGTTGAAGAGGACGAAGTTCGGGCGGCATACCTATGCAATCGGAGGGAACATCGATGCTGCCGTCAGGGCGGGCATCAACGCAAGCCGCCATCTGGTCGTCATCTATGTCCTTTCCTCGTTTCTCGCAACGCTCTCCGGCATCATCTACATGATGGAGTACGTCACAGGCAAATCGGATGCAGGCTCCTCCTTCATGCTGGACTCGATTGTCGCCGTGGTCATTGGGGGGGCCAGCCTCTTCGGCGGCGTCGGGACAGTCTGGAGGTCGATCCTTGGGGTGTTGATCCTATCCGTCCTGGAAATGGGGCTGAAGATCATGGGTGTGCAGACCTTCGACAAGTACATCGCCGTCGGTGTCATCCTGATATTCGCAGTTCTGATCGACCAGTTCTTTCCCGAGCTGATTCACAAGGAGGACTAGCCAGATGGGGTACTTGCTTGAAGTCAGGAATATAACGAAGCGCTTCGGCGGTCTCGTGGCCGTCAACAAGGTAAGCATGGGAGTGAATACCGGTGAGGTGGTGGGTCTCCTGGGAGACAACGGGGCCGGCAAGTCGACCCTTATCAAGGTTATCTCCGGAGTGTACCCGGCAGACGAAGGGACCATCCTTTTTCAGGGGCAAGTGGTCCACATTTCCAGTCCCATGGACGCCCTGGCAATGGGGATCGAGACGATCTACCAGGACCTTGCGCTCGCGGAAAACCTCAATACGCCGTCGAACATCTTTCTCGGCCGTGAGAAGATGAAGAAGATACTCGGCTTCCTCAACGTTCTGGACCACGACTACATGCAGCAAGAAAGCCGCAAGATCCTGGAAAAGCTGGACATCCTGATCCCGTCCCTGCGCAATCGCATCCGGGCGCTCTCTGGCGGTCAGCGCCAGGCCGTTGCCATCTCCCGCTCGATCTACTGGGACGCGAAGTTCCTCATCATGGACGAGCCCACCGCGGCCCTCGGCGTCGCCGAGCAGAAGAAAGTGATTGACACGATCAACCGCTTGAAGTCGCACGGCATAGGCATCGTGGTAATCAGCCACCAGATGCACGACGTGTTCCAGGTGGCCGACCGTCTGATCATTATGCGTAGGGGGGAGAAGGTCGCAGAGCGTGTCACCAGGGAAACCAACGCGGATGAAGTGGTAAGCCTCATCGTAGGCGCAGAGACCGTCGAGCAGGGCCCGATGCGCACGGCGGCGCCATGAGCAGAGGCCCATGAGGCTTTTCCGCAAAACACTCCTGTTCTTTATCGGAGTGATTGTCTTCCAGTCCGCGCTTACAATCCCTCTCATCACGAACCTCATCCATAGGATCAACGTCTCGGAAGCCCAGGCGGAGCTCGAGGCGGAGTCGGGGATCCTCTACGATAGCTTCAATTCATGGAAGCGCCAGATCTGGATCAGCCTGATTGAGATCGGTCGAAGCGGAGTAGGTCATTCCACCCGTTCACTGCGCGAGATGCTTCTCTCCACCAAAGTGGAGGCCATTGTGGTGAAAGACTCCAAGGGCCGGGTCTCGGGCATGGTCCAGGGCGCGCCGGGCACTTTCACGATGACCGACCTCGAGGGGCTGGCCAATATGAAGGAGTACCCCCATCTGGAGCTCTCATTGATCCGCGGGACGTTCTGCCTGGTCGGCGTTGCCGCGCTCGACCGGGGGAGAGCAGATCCTGGCGCGGCTCCTGCGGACCGGGCGGGCCTGAACCTGTTCCTTATCAAACGGATCGACTCTGACTTCTGCTCGCAGCTCACGCTGAACCGTCGGTCCCTGGTCGCATTCCTCCTTGGCAAGCAGATCCTCTCCGGCTCGGTTCTATCGAACATGACGGGACCATTCTTCGACCCCCTGCGGCTCACCACTTCCTATCAGGAGAGGTACGGACAGCGGGTCGGCCTGGGAAGGTTCAATGTGGCAATCCAGAGGATGGGCAGGCTCGGCCAGAGCGAGCGCGGGGATGCGCTGTTCTTCGCGACGTTTCTTTCCAGTGATCCCTACGACCAGCGGATTCTCCTGGTGAGCAGAGCGCTTCTTCTCGTGACCGCGGCAGCCGCTCTTCTCACGATACTCCTCAGTCTTTTTCTCTCCCGCAATATCACGCACCCGATTGCCGACCTCCTGCGAGGGATGGAAAGGATCACCACCGGAGCATGGGATACCCGCATGCCCATCAGCGGCGGCTATGAGATCAGCAGGCTTTTCCACGGATTCAATGCGATGGCGCGGGAGCTAGAACAGAACCGGGCCGCCATGCACGACTCGATGCGTGAGACGTTGCTCCTCAAGGAATACAACGAGACCATCGTCAACTCTATCCGGGCAGGGATTGCAATTGTCAACTGCGACCTCGTGGTCGAGAAGGCGAACAGTTCGTTTCTCGAGTCCTTCGGCCTGGAAGCGCGCAAGGTGGTTGGGGCACCCCTGACTTGGCTCGATATCGACATCGTGGACGAGTCCGTAGTGGAAAAAATTTTCTGCATCTTCCGCCGGGAAAGGGACTTCGTTTCCGACGTGAAACGCTCAAAGGCCGGCCGGGTCTACGAGGTCCGACTATACCCGTTCTTTAGCCCCGAGCGGGAGGCGGGGGGCGCCGCCGGTTGCGTGTTCATGACGGACGATATCTCGACGAAGACCGAGCTGGAGGAGAAAATCTTCCACGCGGAGAAGCTCGCCTCCATCAGCATGCTCTCCGCCGGGATGGCTCACGAAATCAACAACCCGCTCTCCTCGATCCTTACGAACGTGCAGAACCTCATCGACGAAGAGAAGGATCCCGGGCGTTCGATCTCCCTCAAGTGGATCGAGCAGGAGACCCGGCGTATTGCGCGGATCGTACAGGAGCTCCTCAACTTCGCAGCCGCTGATTCCGCCCATGCCCCCGGAAGCGACGTGAATGGGGTGGTGGAGGAGGTCTGCCGCATGGTGGGCCGCTCGCTTGCTGGGGAGGACCGGGTCCGCATTCACGCGCGCCTGGCGCGGGGGCTTGCTCCGTCAGTGGTCAGCACTGACGAGCTCAAGCAGGTGGTGATTAACCTGCTCACCAACTCGATACAAGCGATCGAGGGGCCGGGGCGGGTGCTCGTCTGCACGCGCATGTCCGCAGGGAATATCTCGCTCGTGGTCTCCGACTCTGGGCGCGGCATTCCCAAGGAGATCATCCCCAGGATCTTCGACCCATTTTTCACAACGAAAGGAAACGGGGAAGGCACGGGCCTGGGACTGTCAGTAGTCTACGGGATCGTCACGAAGTACAATGGAGCCATCGACGTGAAAAGCAGGCTCGGGCAGGGAACACGGATTTCTCTCAATCTTCCCGGCCTCGACGGAGGCAAGGCATGACTGGGCCCTCCATCCTCATTGTCGACGACGAGGAGGGGATCCGCCACGGGTTGGAGAACCTCTTTTGCCGGGAGGGCTTCACGGTGCACAGCGCCTCCGGATACGAGGCGGCCGCGGCATCTGCTGGACGCTACGCGCTGGATGTTGCCCTGATCGATATCCGTTTGAAAGGTGCGAAAAACGGCTTGGAGCTTCTCAAGGAGCTCAAGCGCGTCGAGCCTGACCTCGTCGTAATCGTCATCACCGGCTTCGGCAGCATCGACACGGCGGTCTCCGCCTTGAAGGGAGGCGCGGCTGACTACTTCCTGAAACCCATTGACAACACGAAGCTCCTCGACGCGGTGAGAAAAAGCCTCCAGCTTAGGGCGTTGGCCACGGAGAACAGGTACCTGCGGGATGAGCTGAACCGACGATCACTGCCTCAGCAGTTCTTCACGAAAGACCCGGCGGTGAAGCAACTGATCTGCACGGCGGACAAGGTGAAGGACACCAACGTCACTGTGCTGATCACGGGGGAAAGCGGCACCGGCAAAGAGGTGCTGGCTCGCCACATCCACTATACCGGCGCCCGCAGGGACGGGACTTTCGTGTCCATCAACTGCGCCGCACTCAATGAGAGCCTTCTTCTGAGCGAGCTTTTCGGCCACGAGCGGGGGGCCTTCACCGGGGCGGTAGAGCGCAAGCGCGGCAAGTTCGAGCTGGCCGACGGCGGAACGCTTTTCCTAGACGAGATCGGGGACATGTCCCTCGAGGTCCAGGCGAAGCTTTTGCGCGTCATCGAGGAGTCGAGCTTCGAGCGGGTGGGCGGCACGAAGAGCATTACGGTGGACACGCGGATCATTGCTGCCACGAATAAGGACTTGGCGGCTGGGATCCGGGACGGGAAATTCCGTGAAGACCTGTTCTACCGTATTAACGTGGTCTCCATCCAGCTTCCGCCCCTTCGGGAAAGACGCGCCGACATCAGCCCCCTGACAGAGCACTTCATCCAGAAATACGCCGAGCGCTACACGCGGCCTCCCGTGCACTTGAGCGCGCAGACCCTGGCTGCCCTGGAGGCGTGGGATTGGCCCGGAAACGTGAGGGAGCTGGAGAACACGGTGAACCAGATCGTGCTGCTGGGGGAAGCGAGCTTCCTCACGCCGGGAAGGCCAGGCGCGCTTCGGACGGTGATTCCTGCCGCCGCAACCGCCCGTGTGCCCGCTGATCTCGGCTCTGCAGGTCCTTTGAAGGAAACCCTGGGCGAGGCGAGCGAGCTCTACGAGTGTCGCCTGATTGCCGAGAGTCTGTCCCGCAACGGGGGGAACAAGTCCCGGACGGCTCGCGAGCTTTCCATCACTCGGAAGACTTTAGCTCGGAAAATCGCGAAATATGGGTTGTCGCAATAAAGCGCGCCGTGGCCTCCGCCGCCACCGTCCCCTCCGCGTCGTAGATCCACCCGCGGGTGTTGAGAACACGCCCTCGCGCCTCCTGCACCTTGCCAACCGCACGGATGCGCGAACCAATTTCCACGGTCTTTTGAAAGCGGACTGTCATCTCGGCGGTCACGGCCCTTTGCGAGATCCCCGCGCACGCGTGCGCCATGATCTCATCCAGGATCGTGGCCAGGAAGCCGCCGTGGGTCATCTTCTTCCACCCGGAAAAATAGGAAGGTACTTCGAGGCTCGTCTCCGCGGACCCTTTCTCGGGATAGGTGATCGTGAGATGCAAACCCTTGGTATTGTCGGCGCCGCAGCAGAAGCATTGCCCGTCCCTTTCGACCGTCGCGTCCATGGGGCATAAGATACCGAAAAGCAAGGTACGTGTCAGCGAGGAGGCAGAAGCGTGACTGCGACGAACGTGATGCGCATCCTACGGTCTCTCGGGGTCGATTTCGAGGTCGCCGAGTACCCGGTCGGGGACGAGCACGTGGACGCGGTAAGCGTGGCGAACTCCCTGGGGGCGCCTCCGGAGATCGTGTTCAAGACGCTCGTCGGGCGAAACCAGAAAGGCGAGCCGCTTGTGTTCTGCATCCCCGGCCCCTCGGAGCTAAACCTGAAAAAGGCTGCGCGCGCCGCCGGGGCAAAGAGTGTGGAACTCGTTCCTCTCAAGGATCTCACGGCGCTCACCGGATACGTTCGCGGGGGATGTTCCCCCATTGGAATGAAGAAGAAGTACCCGACATGGATCGACGAGATGGCTTTCATCTATGAGAAGATCTACGTCAACGCGGGAGCGCGGGGGGTCCAGGTGATTGTTTCGCCCGGTGAGCTATGCAAGGGCGCGCAGGCTGAGGTGGCGGACCTGGTCTGAGACAAAAAGAACCCCGGCTCTGCGCCGGGGTTCGCTAACATCGAGAGAAGCTTCTTGTCCTTACCAGACTTTCAGCAGCGTGCCTGCCCGTGAGAGGTACCAAACGAAGATCACCGCGGTGACTCCGGCAGCGCTAAAGAACCAGACATACAGTGCACCGCCCTCTTCCCGGCTCGCCACACCGATGATGAGCGAAATGATGAGCGCAGCAAGGAACCCAATGATGGCTAGGATTCCCGCGACGAGGTTTTCATTGTAAATCGCGATGTAGCAGAAGAGGAACGTGAAAACCAGAAGCAGAAAAAGCCCGAAGAAGAATACCAAGTAATTTCTAGTCATTGCCGCGCTCCTTTATTCGGTGATTGATTGCCTGTCGTCTACTTCTATCCTACTCCATTTTCCGCGAAAATCAAGACGCGCTCCTGCGACGCACTACACTCACGCTCTTCGTACTATTCATTCGTTAAGCCTTTCGCAAGGCGCTACTCTGCGCCAGTTGTTCCGCCCGCGCGACCATCTCGGACAGCAGGTCTAGACCGCGAAGCCAGAAGTCAGGCGCCGTCAGGTCCACGTGCAGCGGCTTGACCAGCTCGTCCGGCCAATCCGAGCCGCCCGCAGCGAGCATACGGAGGTATAGCTCAGCGAACCCCTCGCCCGCCTCGCGGTAGCGGGCGTACAAGGCGCGGACCAGAAGGTCGCCGAACGCGTACGCGTAGACGTACCCTGGGGTGTGGATAAAGTGCGGAATATAGCTCCACCAAATCCCGTAGTCCTCGGTAAGGGTGACGCTGTCGGAGAACATGGCGCGTTGCGTGGAAAGCCACATCTTGGACAAGTGCTCCGTCGTCAGTTCTCCCTCGGCGCGCGCGCGATGGGCTGCGTCCTCGAATCTGTTCATCGCCACTTGCCGAAAGACGGTGGCGAACGAGCTCTCGATACGCCGGACCAGCATCCCTAACTCTGCCGCTGGATCTTTCTCCAGCGCCAGGAGGTCCTGGAACACAAGGGTCTCACCGAAGATCGACGCCGTCTCCGCAGTGGTGAGCGGGGTGCTCCATGAGAGGATGCCCTGCGGGCGTGAAAGGTATTGGTGTACGCCGTGGCCCAGCTCATGGGCAAGAGTCATGACGTCGTCCGCCTTCCCCTGGAAGTTGAGAAGGACATAGGGGTGAAGGGAGGGGATCGTGGCCGCGCAAAATGCGCCGCCTTTCTTGCCCGGGTGAACGGCGGCGTCGATCCAGCCCTTTTGGAAGAAAGCCGATGCGATCTCCGCCATCCGGGGGTGAAACTTCCTGTAAGCACGGATAACGGTCTCTTTTGCTTCCTCCCAGGAGTAGCGCCGTTCCGCGCCCGAAAGCGGCGCGTAGCGGTCATAGTCGAACAACTCGTCCAGGCCGAGCAGTCGTTTCTTCAGGCGATAGAAGCGTGCCACCAGATCGTAGCGGGAGCAGACCGCGTTCACGAGCGCGTCCACCACGGTATCGTCCACCTGGTTGTCCATGTTCCGCGACGATATCCAACTCGGGTACCGGCGAAGTTTGTTCTCCGACGCGAGGTCTGCGAAAATCGTGTTTGCTATATAGGTGGTCGAGCGCTGGATGCCTTTTAGCCCGCGGGTCAGCGTTGCCGCGGCTTTTTGCCTGATTTCCCGGTCGGGCGAATACAGGTTGGCAAGCAAGGCTTGCTGCGGGACACGTTCGGCTCCCCAATCGTAGAGTGTCGCGGTATGGACTTCGTCGAAAAACCGGGACCAGGCTTGCCGCCCCGTCACCGATTTCTCCCTCAAGATTCTTTCCTCGGGTTCGCTCAGGAGGTGCGGCCGGTAGCGGCGCAAGAGGATGAACCAGTGACGCCAGCGGGCCAGGCGGGGGGCGTTTGTCAGCCGGTGGGCCTTCTCATCCGTGGCCTCGGCCCACTCAAGGTCAACGAACACCAGCCGCTGCGACAGACGCGACTCGGTTTCCATCTGTTTCTGAAGAAGGGCCCCGCGGCCGGGATCATCGCTTTGGGTCGCCCAGGAAAGCTGTGCGTAGCTTGCGGCTCTCCCCATGCGCTCGGCGAGGGCTTCGTAGCTCTCCAGCAGTCTACACATTTCATCAGCGTCCAGGCTTGCCACTCTCCCGCGGTAGCGCGCGGCGAAAGAGTCCACGTCCTGATCCAGCGCTATCATTTCCAAGTCGATGCGTTCACCTGCCGGCTCGGGATAGAGGTCTGCAAGGTTCCATGTAACCGCCTCCGCGCCGGTCCGCAGATCGTTGTCTGTGGTGTTCATGCGGGCTGAAGCCTCCTCTGCGTCTCCTCCAGTGCGGCAATCCGCTCCGCTAGAGTAGGATGCGAGTAATGGAAAAAGCTATACAGGGGATGGGGCGTCAGGTTGCTCAGGTTCTCACGGCTGAGCCTGAGCAGCGCGGAAATCATGCCAGCGGCCGATCCCACTCCTTGCACCGCGAACCTGTCCGCCTCGTATTCGTGTCGTCGGGACCAGAGGGAGGAAAGAGGCTGGAGGAAGAACGTGAACGGACCCGAGCAGAAAGCCAGGAGGATCAGGATGGCGTGGTAGCCGGGCTGGTGGAAGCCGAACGCCTGGTACAACGGGAGGTAGGGAAGAAGAAGGCTAATGATCCAGAACCCGAGCAAGGACAACGCGAGGGAGACGGCAATGCCTTTTTTCACGTGGTTCTTCTTCTCATGGCCGATTTCGTGCGCCAGCACGGACAGTATCTCATCCTTCGACGACGAGGCGACCAGCGTATCGAAGAGCACGATCCGCTTTGCCCTTCCCAGGCCTGTGAAGTATGCATTGGAATGGCTGGAGCGCTTGCTGGAGTCCACGACGAAAATCCCCTTTGTTCGGAAGCCTAGCTTCGCGGCCAAGGCCATGATTGAGTCCTTCAGCTCTCCGTCTGGCAGGGGCGTGAACTTGTTGAAAAGGGGCGCAATGACAAGCGGCGCAAGGATGCTCATCACCACTTGGAAAACGCTCATGGCTCCGAACGCCCAAACCCACCAGAATCTCCCGGTCTTGTCCATGAACCAGAACAGCCCCAGAAGGACCGGGATACCGATCACCGCGGAGACGGCGAATCCTTTCAGCGTGTCCACGACATACAAAAGGGGTGTCGTCCTGTTGAAGCCGAACCGCGCCTCGACGGAGAAGGTGGAGTACAGTGAGAAAGGAAGGGCGAGGACCCAGAACAGAAAAGACACACACGCGATGACCACAATGCCCTGGAAATACGGATGGATGGGCAGACCACGAACGGCGTCATCCACGGTCCCCAAAAAGCCCGAAAGGACAACGGCAAGAAGGGCCGCCGCGGAAAACCCTCCGGTAGCCAGACCGAACCTCCCGCGCGTGACGGTGTAGGACACCGAGCGCACATAAGTCTCCTTGTCGATCACCGCGGCGAACGCTCGCGGGACTTCGGATGCGTTCTTCTGGACGTGCCCCAGGTTGAGCAGGCTGAGCGCCAGCTCCCAGAAGTACTCCACGAAGAAGAAGATCAGATACAGGATGAGGATGCTCTGTGCGCTCATAGGTTGACCTTTCTCACATCAAAGTAATCGGCATGCCGCAGCAAGGCAATCGGTCCTGGCGCGGTATTCCGCGTGGGATCGTGCGAGGCGCGATATCCGTCGATGGGTAACTGTTGCGAAAAGACGAACCGTGGCCCGATGGGCTCCCGATGCGTCCGTCCGCCTGTCGGTAAACAAAGCGAATTTCCGAATTTTCTTTGAAATAGCAGCCTACCTGCATTACACTCCACCATACCAAGGAGGGCAAAATGAATCTCTCTATCGTACATCAGGAAAAGTACTCTCGCGGCCAGCTGATCCTTCGCACCCTTTTCGGATTGATTTATATTGCGATCCCCCACTTGTTTCTCCTCTCAGTCGTCGGGATATGGTCTGCCATTATTTCGTTCCTGACTTTTTGGGTCGTCCTTTTCACGGGCAGGTTCCCTGAGAGCTTCTTCAATTTCCAGATCGGATATCATCAGTGGTCTCTGCGCATAGCTGCCTCCCTGGGTAATCTGGTGGATGGCTACCCGGCGTTCTTCCCGGGCGGGAAAAGCGACAGCGTAAAGTTGGAGGTTCCTCGGCCCGAGCGTGTAAGCCGCGGGCTCGTCATCCTCAGATTTTTCTTCGGGCTCATTTACGTCGGCATTCCCCACCTTGTCTGTCTTTTCTTCCGTCAGATAGCGAGCGCGGTTCTCGGTTTTCTTGCGTGGTGGGCAATCCTTTTTGCTGGTCGGTATCCCGAGCGCTGGCATGCTTTCAATGTGGGGACCTACCGGTGGTCGACACGCGTTTTTCTCTACCTGGGCTACTTCACGGATGAATATCCCAGGTTCAGCGGAAAAAAGTAGGCTTGAAAGGGGGGGCGCTTTCCTCGGGAGGGCGCCCCTCTTCCGCATAAAAAAGAGAAAACATGAGCACTAACGATCCCATCATGACGCCTCACCTTCCCCAACCGAACGAGATCACTGAGCGGGAGAAGGATGACGCCATGGGGGCGTATCTCATGATGTTTGCTTCGCTGGCCCTAGGTCTTCCCATACCGCTTCTGAACCTCATTGCGTCGGTGATATATTTCCTTGTCAACAAAAAGACCTCTGCGTTCGTCGCGTTCCATGCCTTGCAGGCCTTGCTTTTCCATGTCCCTATCGTCCTGGTGAACGCCGGGCTGGTGGCGTGGATTATTACGAACTTTGCAACTCACGCGCCATCGTGGGCTTGGTTTCTCTGGTACCTATTGTTTACCGTCCTGGTGAACCTGGCCTTTATCGTCTGGTCCATCGTTGCGCTGATCAACGCCAACAAGGGGCGGTTTTTCTACCTGCCGGTCGTCGGACGAATCAGCTTTGCCAGGTATTACGGCCCGAACGCCGCGCGGCGCCCGCGCCGCGCCCGTGTATGGGAAAACAAGCCTCCGGAGGGCTTTTGACCCGTCGCTCCCGACTCCCTGGCGAGATTGTCTTCCTCGCAGCCATCGTGGTCGCGCTCGGTGTCGTGGCGTATGCGTTCCAAAACGGAAGGGAAGCGGAAGATCGCGCTGACGCTTTTTTCGCGCAGCGCCTTGCCGGAGCGGAGATCGACCCTGGCTCCATCGCGTACGCCCTGGAGAACATCAAGAAGTCGGAGCCGACGGACCCTTGGCTCTCGGTCCCTGTCCGGGGGATAAGGTGAACTGGAGCGCAGCTCATCGGGCGGCTGCCAAAGACCTCGGAATGACCGAAGCGGATGTCCTTTCCCTCTTCCATCCTCTTGTTGCGCAATGGTTTTCCCACGCGGTCGGAAAACCCACAGAGGTTCAGGCCGCCGCATGGCCCGCCATAGCCGCGGGCGCTCACGCCCTCGTAAGTGCGCCCACCGGCACAGGCAAAACGCTCGCAGCGTTCCTTTGGGGGATCGACAGGCTGATCACCGGGGCATGGGGCTCCGGAAAGGTAAGGATCCTTTACGTCTCACCGCTCAAGGCGCTGAACAACGACATCCAGAGAAACCTCCTGACGCCGCTTGCCGGCCTTGCGGAGCATTTCTCCCGGGAAGGAAGCGTGTTTCCTGATATCAGGGTACTCACGAGGAGCGGAGACACGCCGGCCTCCGAGAGACGGCGGATGCTTGCGCACCCGCCCGAGATTCTTATCACGACCCCCGAGAGTCTCAACCTGATCCTTTCCTCGCGGAACGCCCGTCTGATGCTGGACGGGCTGGCAACGGTCATCCTGGACGAGATCCATGCTGTGGCGGCGACCAAGAGGGGGACGC
>Ga0326728_10011966_pt1 | contig 19549 bp, 14 predicted proteins | sample MB3enrmetagenome_FD_207602 | JGI IMG/M metagenome (GOLD analysis project Ga0326728, IMG submission 207602) | Lab enriched peat soil microbial communities from McLean, Ithaca, NY, United States - MB31MN | ecosystem: Environmental > Terrestrial > Soil > Wetlands > Peat | place: USA: New York... | reverse complement strand
GCAGGTGGAATCGGTGGCCTGGATTACCGAGCGCAAGAACGTGCTGATGGGCTTTTTCTTTCTGCTCTCGCTGCTGGCGTGGACGCGGTTTGTGGAGGAAACCAGCCAAAGTCCGTGGCGGCCCTGCGTCAGTGAAGGAGGGGCAAAAGGTGGGGCGGGCAGTCCTCTGCCCGCCGCGGCGCGCACGGAGTGCGCGCCCTACCCGTCAAGCCCGAGGCATTCCCCGTGGCTATACTACGGGCTGGCGCTGGGTTGTTACGCGCTGGCGCTATGTGCCAAGACGACGGCCTGCACGCTGCCGGCGGCGCTGTTGTTGGTGATGTGGCTCAAGAAGATGCCCATGGGCTGGCGGCGGTGGGCGCAGGTGGGGCCGTTTGTGGTGTTGGGCATGGGCATGGGATTGGTGACGGTGTGGTGGGAACGGTTTCATCAAGGCACGCAGGGGGCGGTCTTTTCCATTGGGCCGGTGGAGCGGGCGCTGATTGCCAGCCGGGCGCTCTGGTTTTATGTGGGCAAACTAGTCTGGCCGGCGCAATTGACATTCAGTTACCCGCGCTGGACGATATCGGCGTCGGAAGCGTCGGCTTACGTTTGGCTGCTGGCGACGGCGGCCTTGGGGGTGGTGATTTGGCGCGGGCGGCGGCGGCTGGGGCGGGGCGTGGAAGTGGCGGCGGTGTTTTTTGTGGCGACATTGAGTCCTGTGCTGGGCTTCGTTATGCTGTACACTTTTCTCTACACCTTTGTGGCGGATCATTACCAATATCTGGCGTGTCTGGGACCGCTGGCGCTGGCGGCGGCAGGAATGGAGGGAGGATTCGGCTGGGCGGCGCGGCGAACCCCGCTGTTGAAGCCAGTGTGTTGCGCGGCGTTGCTGGCGATCCTCGGCGGGCTGGCGTGGTTCCAATGCAGGCAGTATGCCGGCGCTGAAACGCTCTGGCGCGCGACGCTGGCAAAGAACTCAGGCTCCTGGATGGCCCACAATGAACTGGGGCTGATTCGGCTGGGCCAGGGAAAGCTGGACGAAGCCGACGACGAGTTCAAAATCGCCCTGGCGCTCCATCCTGACGACGAAAAGTCCTACAACAATCTGGGCACGGTGTTGAGCCGGAGGGGAGAGGTCGCGCAAGCCATCGCCTATTTCCGCAAGAGTCTGGACCTCCAGCCTGCGGATGCCAAAGCCCACGACAATCTTGGCGTCGCGCTGTTCCAGCAGGGACAGGTGGTGGAAGCCATCGCGCATTTTCGAAAGGCCCTGGACCTCGAACCCGATTTGGCGAACGCCCACGACAATCTCGGCATTGCGCTGCTCCAGCAGGGAGAGGCCGGGGAAGCCGTCGCCCAATTCCGAAAGGCCCTGGACCTGCGGCCCGACTTGGCGAAGGCCCGTGAAAACTTGGGCGTTGCGCTCCTCCGAAAAGGAGATGTTGACGGGGCCATGGCCTGCTTTGAAAAAACCACCGTCCTGCCTGCCGATCCGGCGCAAAGATGGCTTGCCCTTGGAAAGCAGTTTCTCAAAGAGGGGCGTTGGATTGAAGCCATTGCGTGTTACCGGCAAGCGCTATCCATCAACCCCCGCTTTGCCGAGGCCTGGGCCGGGCTTGGGATGGCCTGCTTCAACAACGGACAAATCAAGGAGGCCGGGGAATTCTGGCAAAAGGCCCTGACTGAGGCTCAAGCGCAAAAGGACGACAAGCTGGCCGGCGCTCTGCAAGAGCAACTCAAACTCTACGAGGCGCGCCTCCAGACGCATCAGACCCAATAGCGTGAATGACCCCGCCGCAGAGGACACAAGGGCCAAGTCGTCTCGCTTTGAATCGCGCCCACAATCAAGACGCACCGGTTACCCGCGTCAGCGGGCTTCCAAGTTGGAAACGGCGGGGGGGCTGAGGTTGCCGACACGGGTGACTGCGGTGACCGCAACGGCCTGCGGCAAAGCAGCGACGCCGCCGGCGAGAAAGAGCCGGCTGGTTTGAGCGGCCGGCAGAATCTCCGCCCGCCAGGCATCGCCGACTTTTTCCTGCAAAAACCACTGCCAGACCGGCTCCCCTCCGGCGGGTTGCCAGGCGACGGAGATTTCCCGCCCTGTTTTGCGGACGGCCAGCAAGGGTTTGCCGGCGGGGAGGCCGCCCAGCCAGGGAGAAGCGGGAACCAGCGCCGGAGCGGGAAAGCTCCGGGCCAGGGCCGCGGCGACGCCGCCGGCGCCGCGCATGACGAAGGCGGCGCGCCAAAGGACAGCGCCGGACGCGCCCGGCTGGCGGCGTGTCAATTCGATTTCCTTGGCGGTTTCCGCCGCCGGGTTTCCCTGGAAGCCAGGCCATTCATCGGTCTGCATGCCGGGCCACAGATGGCGATGGCGCGGGTTTTGCTCGCTCCACCATTGCAAGAGGGCGGAAAAGCTGTGTTCTTTCTCCCCGGTCGGCCAGTACAGTTGCGGCGACAAATAATCCACCCATCCATTGGCCAGCCAGGCCTGGGAATCGGCAAAAAGCGCGTCGTAGGAATCCAGCCCGGCCGTGACCCCGGCGGGATGGCCGGGCCGCCAGATGCCAAAGGGGCTGATGCCAAATTTAACCCAGGGCTTTTCCTTTTTGACGGACGCATAAACCAGTTGGACAAAAATGTTAATGTTGTCGCGGCGCCAATCGCCCCGCGAAAGTCTTCCCCCGGCCCTCTGGTATCGCTGCCACTGCGCGTCGTCCGGAAAATCCGCCGGCTTGTAGCCCTTGACGGGATAGGGATAGAAGTAGTCGTCCAGGTGGACGCCATCAATGTCATACCGATGGACCACATCCATAATCACGCCCAGGGAATAGCCCCGCGAGCGGGGGTCGGACGGGTCCAGCATCAGTACATCGCCGGCGGCGCGGACCAGTTCCGGATGGGTGTTGGTGACGAAATTCCTGGCGGCGGGGGTTTTGTCGTCGCGGGAACGGACGCGGAACGGATTAAACCAGGCGTGGAGTTCCAGGCCGCGCTGGTGGCATTCGGCGACGGCGAAGGCCAGCGGATCATAATAGGGCTTGGGCGCGAGGCCCATTTTGCCGGTGAGAAATGCGGACCACGGCTCGATTTTGGAATCGTAAAGCGCATCGCAGCAGGGGCGGACCTGGAGGAGGATGGCGTTCAAATGCAGCAGGACGGCGCGGTCGAGGATGGCGGTCAGTTCGGCTTTTTGTTGGGTGGCGTCCAGGCCGGGGCGGGAGGGCCAATCAAGATTCAGGTAGGTCGCCACCCAGAGGCCGCGAAATTCCCGGTCGGGCGCGGGCGGCGCGCCTGCCCGGGCTGCGCGCAAGGACGACTCGGGGGATTGCGGCATGGGGGTGGGGGCGCGCGAAGACGAGTTGGCGCAACCCGCGAAGAGCAGGAGAGTCAACCGCACAACCTGGCGCATCCTTGTCGTCATCAATGGCTGCAGACAAACCAATACCGCAGCCACAGGCGTTTTGAAAGCAAAAGATGGTTCGGCACGGGATTTTGCAGTCCTTCCCTCCGCCATCCACCGGGAACGATGCGGGAGCCGAAGGCGCGATAAAGAAAATTGTGAGACAGACCTCTGGCCCAAGCTTGCAATTGCGGATGGATTTTGCAGATTTAAGGGAGATGGAAAGCCCAACCGATAAGAGTTCGCCCATCCCGCCCGAGTGGCTGGCGGAATTTGAGGCGGCGGCGCGCCGTCCGCTGGAAACGCGCCTCCGTTACGCTTTCATCCACACCTACAAACCGGTCTTGGACGACGAGCCGTTTCGGGCCTTTGCCACCATGGAAGAGTATCGCCGCTGGTGTGAAACCAATCTGCCGGAGTGGCTGGGTTATGGCCGCGTTTGATTACCGTCAGGCCAGGGAAATCCGCGACGTTTTCGGCTCGTTCCATGTTCGCTATCTTTTTCTCGGCAAGTCCGGGGCGATTCTCCTGGGCTATCCGGACACCACGCAGGACGCGGATCTTTTCGTGGAGCGCTCGCCCCAAAATGGTCAAGCGCTGGTGCGGGCCTTGCGCCAGTTGGGTTTCGCGCTGACGGAGACGCAGGCGGGGGAAATCAACCGGGGGAAGGATTTCGTGCAATTGAAGAACGGCCCTTTTGATCTGGACCTCGTATTTGCGCCGGACGGGATTGAGCGATTTGAGGACGCTTGGAGCCGCCGGGTGGAGGTCGAAGGGTATCCCGTCTGCCACATTGACGACATAATTGCGAGCAAGGCGGCCACGAACCGGCAAAAGGACCGCGAATCGCTTCCCCGGCTGCGCTCGTTTCGCGAATACTGGCTCAAACACCACCCTGGAAGCTGACCAAACGCCGGAAGCAACTTTGGGCTTTGAACCGATCCGCCGGGCAGCTATACTCCGGCGCACATTAGGAGCAGAGCCATGACGCAAAAGACACGCATGTCCGTCAATACGAGCAATATCCTCTCCGTCATCATGGGGGGCGGGCAGGGCCGGCGGCTCTTTCCGCTGACGCGGGACCGCAGCAAACCGGCGGTGCCGCTGGCGGGCAAATACCGCCTGGTGGACATTCCCATTTCCAATTGCATCAATTCGGGCCTGAAACGGATTTATTTGCTGACCCAGTTCAATTCCGCCTCCCTTCACCGCCATATTTCGCAATCGTATAAATTCGACCATTTTTCGGGCGGATTTGTGGAGATTCTGGCGGCGGAACAAACATTCACCAACACCTCCTGGTACCAGGGCACGGCCGACGCCGTGCGGAAAAACCTGCTGCATTTCCTGACGCATGACTTCGAGCACTTGCTGATTCTCTGCGGGGACCAGCTTTACCGGATGGATTTTCGCGAGTTGATCATCCAGCACGTTGAGCACGGCGCGGACCTGACGGTGGCCACCATTACGGTGGGGCGGGCGCAGGCGCAGTCGCTGGGCATCATGGAGCTGGGACCGGACCACCGCATCACCCGTTTCGTGGAGAAGCCCCGGGAGCAGGCCCTCCTGGATTCCCTGCGGGTTGACCCGGCCCGCTATGCCGCCCTGGGCATCCAAGGCGAGCAGGAATTCTTCCTGGCCTCGATGGGGATTTACCTTTTCAAGCGGGAGGTGATCCTGAAGCTGCTGGACAACGCGCTGGCCGATTTTGGCAAGCACATCATCCCGAACGCCATTGACAGCCATCGCGCGCATGGCTATGTCTTCCAGGGTTACTGGGAGGACATCGGGACCATCCGCTCGTTTTTCGAGGCTAATATAGACTTGACAGCAGACCTGCCGCGCTTCAACTTCTTTGACATGAGCGCGCCGATCTTCACCCGCCCGCGTTTTCTCCCCGCCTCCAAGATCAACGGCGCGGAGATCAGCCACGCCAGCATCTCCGACGGCTGCATCATTGACCGCTGCAAAGTCAGCCAAAGCATCGTGGGCATCCGCAGCCGGATCGAGGAGGGCTGCGAGGTCAACCGCACCATCCTGCTGGGCTGCGATTTTTACGAGTCGGAGACCTCCATCCGGCAGTACGAGGCGCGCGGACTGCCGCGGGTCGGCGTGGGGAAAAACACCCGCATCGAGAATGCGATCGTGGATAAAAACGCGCGCATTGGGGAGAACTGCCGGATTTCCCCGGCGGGCAAGCCGGAAAGCGTGGACCATCCCCTTTACTACGTGCGCGACGGCATCGTCATCATCCCCAAGGGCGGCCTCATCCCGCACGGCACGGTGATTTGACCGGCCCGGGCAGTAGCGGACGGGCGACAACGCACCCAGGACGGGCGCATTTCACTTTTTTGGGTTTTCTTTCTTAATCTTAATCTTGCTCCTAATCTTTGCGCAGGAGGGAGATGAGATTAAGATTAAGAGCAAGATGAAGAGGGGAACCCGAAAATGTGAAACGAACCACCCAGAACGCAGGCCTTATGTGGAGATTTACTTTCCCGCCGGGCGCTGTTACAACGGGCAGGTGCTGACTGATGCGCTCATTTGGAAATCCCTGAAAAGGGCCGGACCACTGACTTTGATCGCCGGGCCGTGCGTCATCGAAAACGAACGGCTCTGCTTCCAGGTGGCATCGTCCCTGCGCGCCACCTGCCGGAAATTGAACATCAATTATATTTTCAAGGCGAGCTACGACAAGGCCAACCGTTCCTCCGCCGCCACCTTCCGCGGCCCGGGGCTGGAGGCCGGCCTGGCCATCCTGGCCCGCATCCGCCGCCGCCTGGCGGTGCCCGTGCTGACCGACGTTCATGCCGTCGAGCAGGTCCGGGCCGCCGCCGCCGTGGCGGACATCCTGCAGATCCCCGCCTTCCTCTGCCGCCAGACCGATCTCATCGCCGCCGCGGTGGCGACCGGCAAAATTGTTAATCTAAAAAAGGGCCAGTTCCTGTCCCCGGCGGAAATGGGCCAGGTGGCGCGGAAAGCCGCCGCGGCCGGCGGAAAAAAACTCCTCCTCACCGAGCGCGGCACCACCTTCGGTTACAACAACCTGGTGGTGGACATGCGCTCCATTCCCATCCTGCGCGCCTTTGGTTATCCGGTCATTTTCGACGCCACCCACTCCGTGCAACTGCCCGGGGCGGGCGGGGACCGCTCGGGCGGCCAGCGCGAATTTGCGCCCGTGCTGGCGCGGTGCGCCGTGGCGGCCGGGGCGGACGGAGTTTTTATCGAAACCCATCCGGACCCCGACCGCGCCCTGAGCGACGGCCCGAACATGATTCCGCTGGCGCAGATGTCCAAACTTTTGGCCGGGCTGCTGAAAATCCGGGCCGCGATCTCGTGACCCTTGCCAATATGTGGACGACCCGGAAATTGTTCATGGCGCTGGTGATCGGTTGCGCCTTATGGCTGGCGCGCGCCTGGGCGCAGACGCGGGCGCTCCCGGCGGCCAAACCGGGCGGCAATGTCCATCTTCCCTATTCCCGGCCCACTCCGAACGGCCGGGTGCTGGCCGCCAACATCGACGGTAGCAACATGGTCTATCTGCCCGACGGCGCGGCGCAGGTCAAGGGCTTTAAGATGACCGGCGTGCGGGACGGCCAGCCCAGCAATGTGACATTCACTGCCCTGGCGCCGGAATGCCGGATGGATGACAAACGGAAAACTGTCAGCGATCCGGGTCCAATCCAGATTTTCACGCCCGGCACCAATCTGTTCGCGCAGTGCGTCGGATTCTTTTTCGCGGAATCCAACCAGGTGCTCCTCCTCTCCAACGAAGTCGAGACCCGCGTGGTCCGGTCCATGCTCCACTCCTCGCCCCTTTTCGCGCCCGCGACCAACGCGTCCCCGGACGCCGGCCAGATTGTGAAAATCCTTTCCGAACGCGGCCAGTTCGATTTCCGCTCCAACCTGGCGGATTACGCGGGCCACGTCCAGATCCTGGACCCGCACTATCAACTGGATGCGCCCCTCCTCACCATCCAACTGGCCAGCAACCAGACCGTGGAAACGATGTTCGCCCGGCAAGGTGTCACGCTCACCCTGCCCGGCAAAGGCGTCGCCACCGGCGCCACCGCGCATTACTTCGCCACCAATGAAAACCCGCTGTTGGAACTGGCCGGCGATGCCGGCGCCGAGGCCCATTGGCAAAATGGGGAACAGGAGGCCAGGGCCGCAAGGTTCACCTACGACCCGAACCGGCATTTGTTGACCGGGGCCGATCCAGTGCGCGTCCGCTGGCCCAACCCGCCCGCCGCCGCCGCCGCCCCGCCCGCGTTCCTGGAACTCTTCGCCGGCGTTGCCGCCCTGCAAATGACCCCGGATGGCGCGGAAGTGGAGGGCATGACCGCCGCCGGAAATGTCATCCTCGCCAACCAGGCCGATCAAAGTTCCGCCCTGGCCGGGAACGCCGCCTACGACCGGCCCCATGATTTGTTCACCTTGACAGAAGATCCGGTGTGGTGGAACGACCGGATGGAAGTTCGCGGCGACACGCTTTCCATGTCGTCGGGCCGCAGAGTTTATCACGCCCAGGGCCATGCGCGGCTCCGGCTTCGCGTCTCCGGCGCCGCCGGCAGTCCGGCCGGCTCAACCAATCAGTGGCTGTATGTTTCCGCCGACGACCTGGTTTCCCAACCCGTCAATTCCGGGACCAATCTCGTCACCTTTCGCGGAGATGTCCGCGCCCGGCTGCTGGATGGCGAACAACTCCAGGACACCTTGGCCGCCAAAGTTCTCCTGGTTTACCTGTCCTCCGGCGGCCAGGGCCCCGGCAATCAGGTCGTCCTGGTGGTGGCGCGCGAGAACGTCCGCGCGGAAACCGTCCCGGACGCCGCCGGCGTCACCAAAACGATTTCGTGCGGCGCGCTCACCGCGCACCGCTCCGCGGCGACCGGGCTTTGGCAGAGCATCGTGGCGGAGGAGGATGCCGTGCTGGAGTCCTTTGGCGCCGGCAGCGCGGCGGTTTCCAACGTGTTAACCGCCGCCACCGTCACGGCGCATTTTTCGTCCCTCACCAATCAACTGGAAAATGCCGTGGCCGAGGGCGGAGTGGATTTTGCCCAAACCGCGCCCGGCAAGCGTCTCCATGCCACCGGCGGCCGGGCCGTCTATAGAGTTGCGCCGGAGGAACAAGTCGAACTCACCGGCCATCCCTGGGCGCAAACAGACCAGTTCACCATCCTGGATGCGGACCGCCTCAACTATGACATGAAGAGCAACCAGGTGGCCGCTTCCGGCCGCTATCACATTGTATTTCCCAAACGCGTCGCCGCCAACGGAGCGCAACCGGCCCGGCCGCCGCCTTGAGCATGAACCCTCCTGAACCACAGCCCAAGCCGGTCCTGTCGAAAGGCCCTCCCCAGCCCGCCGTGGCTGTGGCGGCGGGCCTGGCGGTGAATTTGCTCGCCACCGACAAGTTGGAGAAGGAATACCGCCGGCGCAAAGTCGTCAACGGCATTTCGATTTTTGTCAATCCCGGCGAGGTGGTGGGCCTGCTCGGCCCCAACGGGGCGGGCAAGACCACCACCTTCAATATCATTGTGGGCGTGGTCAAGCCCGATGAAGGCCAGGTGCGCTTCCAGGACCGGGACATCACCCGGCTGCCCATGCATCGGAGGGCGCGGCTGGGCATTGGTTACTTGACACAGGAGCCGTCCGTCTTCCGCAAACTCACCGTGGCGCAGAACATCCTGGCCATCCTGGAAACCTGCGTCATGGACCGCCAGGAGCGGGCCTTGCGCCTGAACTATCTCCTGGACGAACTGGACCTGGGCCGCCTGGCCTCCAGCAAGGCCTACACCCTGAGCGGCGGGGAAAAGCGCCGCCTGGAAATCACCCGCGCCCTGGTCACCAGCCCCAAACTGCTCTTGTTGGACGAGCCTTTCAGCGGCATTGATCCCATCGCCGTCTATGAGGTGCAAAAGATCATCCGCCGCCTGCGCGAGCGCGGCCTGGGCATCCTGGTCACCGACCACAACGTGCGGGAAACCCTCAAGCTGGTGGATCGCGCCTATTTGGTCCATCATGGCCAGGTGGTCTATTCGGGCATGGGCGCGGAAATGCCCAACGATCCCAAGGCCCGCGAGATTTATCTCGGGCCGGAATTTAACCTGTAGATTGACATGCAAAGAGAAACCATCACTGTGGAGAAGTTCTACCACGAACAGGCCCGTCCGCTGGAATTGCGGCTCCTGGCCGGCGCCGCCGGCCTCAAACGCATCATCCGCGAGCCGACCGTCAACCGGCCCGGCCTGGCGCTGGCCGGCTTCACCCGTTACTTCGCCAGCAAACGGTTGCAGGTCATCGGCAAGGCCGAGTCCTCTTTCCTCCGCGCCCTCAAACCCGAGGAGCGCGAACCCCGTTACGCCGACTTGTTCTCCTACAAAATCCCCGCCGTGGTCTTTTCCCGCAATCTCCGGCCCGACAAACCTTTCCTGCGCGCCGCCGAAAAGGCCCAGGTGCCCATCCTGGTCACTCCCTTGATCACCATGAAATTCATCAACCGGGCCACCCTCGCCCTGGAAATGTTTTTCGCCCCGCGCGGCAGCGAAATCGGCAGCATGGTGGACATCCTGGGCGTCGGCGCCATCATCCGCGGCGAAAGCGGCATCGGCAAAAGCGAAAGCGTCCTCGCCCTCATCGAGCGCGGCTACAGCCTGGTTTCCGACGACGTCACCCGCGTCACCCTGATTGACGGCCGCGACGTCATGGGCACCAGCGCCGAGCTGACCCGCGCCCACATGGAAGTCCGCGGCATTGGCATCATCAATGTCGCCTCCATGTTTGGCGTCCGCAGCATTCGCGCCGAAAAAAAAGTGGACCTGGTCATCACCTTGAAAGCCTGGGAGGAAGTGCCCGACGTGGACCGCCTGGGCATGGAGCAGGAATACGTCAAAATCCTCGGCGTGGAAATCCCCCACATCACCATCCCCGTGCGGCCCGGACGCGACCTGGCCCGCCTCATCGAAGTCGCCGCCTTTCAGATCAAGCTCAAGACCGCCGGCTACAACCCCGCCAAGGAACTCAACGAGCGCCTCGTCGCCCAAATGGGCGGCAAGATTTAGCGCCGGCTCAATGGAGCCCCAATTCCCCCTCGCCGTAAAGGCCGAGAATTTCCTCCGCCGAAAGGGCGTGGCTGAAAAGTTGCAACTCCGACGCCGCCCCGCTGTAAGGCCGCGTGCCGTCGCAGCACTGGCAGACACTCTGCCCCATGACCACAGGCGACTGGTTGGCAAGCTCAACCGCCTCTGAATATGCCTTGGAGTTATCCAGCGCGCCGTCCACATAAATCAGATAATTGATGCTCCCGGAACTGGTGGATTGTCTTACCCACGCGATGTGGTGCCACTGGCCGTCATTGATCGGGCGGCTGGAGAACATCTCATATCGGTCTTCATACTCCGCAACCGGAAGCGACTGGCTTCCATCGAAAAATTGCATGAGAAGAAAACCGGTCGGCGCCTGCCGCGTCACTCGGCTGCCGACTTGAATCTCCCAAAAGCTGGACATCCCGCCGCACGCCTCCCTTTTCCCCAAAAACGCCTCCTGCGGGTTTCTGGAATTCGTCTTCATCCAGAAAGCGACAGTGAAATCGCCCGTCCCGAAATTTCCGGCGCTCTTGCCGAAATCCACCTGCGCGTCGCCGCCATTGAACTGAAAGGCCTGCCCCGTCGGCCCGGGCACATAGCGCAACCCTCCGCAAATCTGGCCGTCACAGTGGCCGGCGCTGTCCCTGGCATTGCCGTCGCCGGTCCACCAGCCGGCCAAGTCGGAGCCGGATTGGCGACTCAAGGCGTTCTCCACGCTCTTCCTGACGACCCGCGAACCGTCCCGTTGTTCCAGGGTCAGTTGGCCGCCGGATTCGCTTGTGGCGGCGGGCTGGGCTTGGGCGCGGCGTCCCAACACGGCGCAAATCATGATAAAGCAGGCGAGGTTCTTCATATATATGGTGTTTGACGGACTATTGGACATTATGCCCTCCAATTCCAGTGAATTATGGTAAAATATTCACTTGCTCCCGATGTAGTCCTTGCCTTTTGGCTCGAGTATCAGCTCAAATTCATTGGTTGTTCCCGGCGTGAATTTGGCACGAATAAACCGGTCACGCACTGCCTTTGGCTCCTGGAACGGGACTTGGAATTGTGGATGATACACACCCATAAACCGGGTTATGGTTGGAACATTCCGAACCACCGCCACGCCGTTTGTATCCGTGGTGGCTGAGTAAAGGTCTGCAAGGGGAGCCAGTTTTCGAAAAGGCTCTTCACTGGAGCGTCTGGCCTCACCAAAGATGCCGTTCATTCGCAAGACGTTTGGATTCACAACAACAACGGCTCCGGCCACGGGCTTTCCCTGCTTGGTTTTGGCCGTCAACTCCAGGGTCGCCGTGGGTTCGGTCACCACCTCGATCTTTGTCGTTGGGGCCGCCAGCGCAAACGGCTGCGGGATGCCAATAACCGGGCCATTCACCAATGTCCCATTAATCCGGTCCTTAACCTGGCCGATGCTTTTGGAGACAAAGCCATCGCCGTGGACAATCACATCCGCCTCACCCGGAGGAATGGATTCAAATACAAAACTGCCATCCTCGGCAATCGGCCGGTAACTCCTCCAAAAATCGAAGTGCCCGTATTTTTTAAACAGGTCGCCCGCGTCTTCCGGGACGAGCCAGGCGGGAAACTCCTTGGGCCGAACACTGATTAAAACGCGTCCGTTCTTCACCGGCCTTGGCGCCTGGTCGTCGATCCGTCCCTCCACACGAGTGCCGGGCTTCATTTCCAAGGAAACAATGGATTCTTTCCCCTTTTCGGCGGTGAAGGCGAAACCTTCGCTGTAACCAATCTCACCGGTCGGCAGCCGTCCCATGAGTTGGAGCAGATGGCCGCCCGGGGACAGTTTGTGAAATGCCAACACCCCGTTTTCCTTTTTCTGCCAATCTTCCGGGCGCAGTCCTTCCTCGCTGAGGTTCGGAACGAGTTCAGTCACGGGTTGATGATCCGCGCCGAAATATCCCGAAACCTCCAGATGAATGCCGCGGGACAAATGAATTGGCTTCTCTGGACTGTCCACTGAATAACTCTGCAGGCGCACCGTCGCAAATTCCGGATGGGACACGGAGAAGATGAGCTTTCCCGTGAACTCCTTTTCTTCTGGAATGGCTTCAACCGGATATTTGACATAAGCTCTGCCCTTGCCATCGGTGGCGGCCTTGACAGGCGGACCAAACAGCTCCTTATTCCAGCCGTAGGCATCAGCACCATGAATCCCTTTCACCCGGAAACTATCGGGCAGAACCGTGGCCCCTTCGATGGGCTGGCCGTCTCCGTCCTGAACCACCACCAGCACCTCTTTGAATTCAAGCGGGGCCGAAGCTGCGGGGCCGGCAGGACTGGTTTTTGAAAAATCGCATCCGGCGGTCATCAGGAATAGCAATCCTACCAGGCCAATTCCCGCCACGGAATGTCTCCAACTCCAAGCGCCCGTTCCTTTTTGTCCGAGATGATTCAACCGCCGCGCGATTTGGGAACTTCCATTCAGCGTCAGTTTCGTTTCGATGGCCGGCAAAGCCAGCACCCGCAACGCCAGCCGGGCCAACAACTGCGGGTATGAATCCGGCTCGGCCAATTGTCCGGAGGCGGCGCGGTCGGCCTCCTGTTCACAAGCCAGGTTGTGGACATCAGGAACTTTCCACACCAGCGGATGGAACCACCAGACCGCCTTCATCCATCGCCAGGCCACACACCAAAACAGGTCGTGCTGGCGCAGGTGCGCCATCTCATGGCTGAGAAGCGCGGCCATTTCGCTTTGGGAAAGCTGTTGCGCCAGCATTCGCGGCACGAGGATCGCCGGTTTGAACACTCCGCAAAGAAACGGAGATGTTACCGCATCTGAAATCTGAACCTCGACTTCCCGCCGGACCTGGAGCCGGACCTGGATTTCTCTTGCCAACTGCTCAAGATCCGGACTCAGGCGGCAGGTTTTTTTTCGCAAACGGAGAAGTTGCCGGTGCAGCCGGCATAGCCGGAACGCTCCGCAGCCGCAACCCAATGCCCAGGTCAGCAGGAGAATGCCTTCCCAGGGGACTGGTCTTGCTGACGGTGAAGCCTGCACAGAACTTGCGCTCCTCGAAGCCGGACTGGCCGCGCCTGGCGTTGGCGGCGCCATTGCTCCCGCGGGCTGGACCGGAGGGACGGCGGCAACCGGCTGAAGCGAGCCGGCAAAGTCCGGGGTGGAAAGGGCCTGGGTGGCAATTGGAATTTTCAGCCCGGGGATTGGGAAAAAAGCGCCAGAGGCAGCGCCAGGCCCAGGCAAAGAACGCCGCGCCAGAGAATCAACCGCCAGCGGGCATGATGGCGGCGCAACGCCCCATGCGCCGTCCAGCCCAGCGCGAGCAGGCCGGTCCATTTCAACAGGATTGCCATTTCCGGCGTGGCAAACAACGCAGGCAGATTCATTTGGATTTCCGTTTGGTTTTTTGCGGCGGCAACCCGGCGGCGGTTTGGCGCAGGAGTTCCAGGTCCGCCGGTTTGAGGTCGGAGGTTTCCAGCAATTGCGCGACCAATTCCTGCTGCGAACCGCCCGCAAAAATCCGCGCCAGCGCCTGCGTCATGGTCTGAAGCAGGGTGGCTTTGGGAACACAGGCCGCGTAAAAAAACGCCTTCCCCCGCAACCGGCGGGTGGCGTGCTTCTTGCCGACCAGGCCGACGAGCACCGAGCGCAGCGTGGCGTTTTCAATCGGCCAGACGAAGCGGGCCTGGATCTCGGCGGGTTTCGATTCGCCCCGCTCCCAGAGAATCCGCAGGGTTTCCAGTTCGTTCTGATTCAAGGAGATCATCGGTATATGTGAAAAATTCACACATCCGGGCCGGGAAGTCAACCGAAAAAGCGCGAAATGATTGTAATGCCTCGGAAACGGTGAAGAAAGACCATTAAGGCGGGCGCCGAAAGCGCCGATACCAAGACAAACTTATGACGATAACGCCGTGCCAGCCTGCCAGCCAAGTGATGAGCGGAACAAACCTCGGCCGGCCTGCGTCCCGGGAAGGCGACTCCTGCGAGCCGCCTCCGCCGGAGCCGTCAGAGCTTTACCAATTGCTGCTCGATCAAATGCCGCTCGGGGTCTTCCACAAGGACAGGGAGGGGCGTTTCCTCTTCGTCAATTCATGGTTTTGCCGCCTCCTTGGGGTAACGGCGGATGAATGCCTTGGCAAGACATCCCAGGAAATTGCCGCCGGCAAGCAGACGCCCGAAAACGCGGGGGATCCCGAAAAGTTGCGAACCATCAAATTGTTCACTGAGGGCGCAACCCATCATCAAGTCATCATGCGGACGGGCCAGTCCATTGAATTTGAAGAGCATCATACCGATGCGGATGGCAAGGAACGACATGTGCGCGTCATCAAAGGGCCGTTAATTGGCCCCGATGGAACCATCATCGGCTCGCAAGCCATTTTATTGGACATCACCGAGCGCAAACGGACGGAGGCGCAGTTGGCCAATGAGCGGGATTTGTTGCGGGCCTTGCTCAATACCTCGACGGATGCCATCTATTTCAAGGATCGCCAATCGCGCTTCCTTCGTTGCAGCGCGGCCCTGGCTGCGCTCTTCCACGTCGGAAGCCCGGACGAGGTCATTGGCAAACGCGACTTTGACTTTTTTGGAGACGAGCATGCGCGGAAGGCCTTCGAAGACGAACAGGAAATCATCCGCACCGGCCAGCCGGTGATCGGCAAGACCGAGAAGGAAAACTGGCCGGACGGACGGGTCACCTGGGCGCTGACCAGCAAAATGCCGCTGTACAATGACCGCGGCGAAATCATCGGCACGCTCGGCATCTCCAAGAACATAACGGCTTTCAAGGAAACGGAAGCCAAAGTGGAACAATTGCACCGGCAGTTGTTGCAGACTTCGCGGGAGGCCGGCATGGCCGAAGTGGCCACCAGTGTCCTGCACAACGTCGGCAACGTGCTCAACAGCGTGAATGTCTCCGCCTCCCTGCTTCTGGACAACGCGAAAAAATCAAAAGTCTCATCCCTGGGCAGGGCCGTCGCGCTGTTGAACGAACACGCCGGCGATGTGGGCGCCTACCTGGCCGGGGATCCCAAAGGCAGGCAGTTCCCCGGCTATTTAACTCTGCTCTGCGAGCAGTTAACCAAGGAGCAGCAGCAGGCCGTGGCGGAACTCGAGTTGGTCCGGGAAAACATCGAACACATCAAGGAAATCGTGGCCATGCAGCAGAGTTACGCCAGGGTCTCCGGGGTTGCCGAAACCGTCAAAGTGACGGAGGTGGTCGAAGACGCCCTGCGCATGAACGCGGGAGCGCTGGCGCGGCATGAAGTCGCCCTGGTTCGGGAGTACTCCGACCAGTCCACAGTGTCCATTGACAAACACAAGGTGCTCCAGATCCTGGTCAACTTGATCCGCAATGCCAAGTACGCCTGTGACGATTCCGAGCGGAAAGACAAGGAAATCAAGCTCCAGATCTCCAAGCGGGATCCGTGGATTACCGTGGCGGTCATTGACAATGGAGTTGGGATTCCGCCGGAGAACCTCACCCGGATCTTCAATCATGGGTTCACGACCCGAAAGAACGGCCATGGTTTCGGCCTGCATAGCGGCTTCCTGGCCGCCAAGGAACTGGGCGGGTCCCTCACCGCTTACAGCCAAGGCCCGGGACGGGGCGCCGTTTTCACGCTGGACCTGCCCTTTCAGCCTCCCGCCGGCAATAGAGTCTAATCGCTGCGCTTTGCCGTTGACGCCGGGAACAGCCCCGGGCAGCATCAGCCGGAATGATAACCAATGAGAACCCGTCGTTCTCCTGCCGTAATAGCGGCCAAAAGAAATTCTTATCATTTCAGGCAAAGAACTCTCCATTGTTATGCTGAACCGCTCCCCATTCGCATCGTTTCTGCCCGCTCTCCATCTCACCGCCGCGCTCTGCCTGGCCTCGGCCGCCCTGGCGGCCGCCGAGCCTGCGGCCAGCCCTCGAACGATCACCCCTTTCGACACCGGCTGGCGCTTCCGCCTGGGGGATGATCCGGCGGCCAGACAGCCCGGGTTCGACGACGCGAACTGGCGCACCCTGGACTTGCCGCATGACTGGAGCATCGAAGGCCCCGTCGCCAGGCCCCCGGAGGGTGAGGGCCAGGGCGGCTTTTTCACGCACGGCATCGGCTGGTATCGGAAAGCCTTCACCTTTCCAGCCACGCGCGGCCAGAAGGTCGTGATCGAATTTGACGGCGTGTACATGAACAGCGAGGTCTGGATCAACGGCCAGTTCCTCGGACGCAGGCCCTACGGCTTCGTCGGCTTCCGCTACGATCTGACCGAGTTTCTGAAAACCGACGGTTCCACCAACGTCCTGGCCGTGCGGGTGGACGATTCGCTCGAACCTTCCACGCGCTGGTATGTCGGCTCCGGCATTTACCGCCATGTGCGGCTGATCACCACCAGCTACACCCATTTCCGGCTGGACGGCGGCATCTTCATTACCACGCCGGAAATCACCCCCGATCAAGCCACCGTCCAGGTCACCGCCATCATTGACGCGCATTACTTCGACATGGCGGAGCGGTCGGCCTGGCGCGGGAACAGCTCGACCAACCGTCCTGCCAGCCGCCAAGCCGTCCTGCGCAACAGCGTGCTGGCCCCCGATGGCGCCATGGTCGCCAGCACCGAGTACCGATTCCCCCTGGAGGAGATGCACCCCGGCCAGCGCGCCACCCAGCGCCTCACCGTCCCCAAGCCCCGCCTTTGGTCCGACACCACGCCGGAGCTGTACCGCCTGCGCAGCACCCTGGAGATGGACGGCCGCGCGCTCGATGAAACCACCACCACCTTTGGCATCCGCCGCCTGGAATTCGACCCCGACCGCGGCCTGTTGGTCAACGGCGCGCCCACCAAGCTCAAGGGCGTCTGCATCCATCAGGACGCCGGCTCTTTTGGCAACGCCGTCCCGGCGGCGGTTTGGGCCTTGCGTCTGGCCGAGCTAAAGGAGATGGGCTGCAACGCCGTCCGCACCAGCCATCACCCCTTCGCGCCGGAATTCTACGACCTGTGCGATCAACTGGGCGTTTACGTTTTCGATGAAGCCTTCGACGAGTGGACGCGGGACTGGTCTTACAACGACAACGAGGACCCGCGCGGCAAGGCGCAATACGGCTATCACCTCTATTTCAACCAATGGCACGACACCGATATTCGCGCCATGCTGCGCCGCGACCGCGACCATCCGTGCGTGGTCCTCTGGAGCATCGGCAACGAGATTCCCAACCAGTTGGAACCCGACGGCTACAAGATGGCGCGCGAGCTGATCGGCATCTGCCACGAGGAAGACCCTTCCCGCCTGGCCACCTCGGCGTGCGACCGGTCCGCCATCGCCTCCCGCAATGGCTTCATGGACGAGCTGGACATCATGGGCTACAACTACATTGACCGCCTCTACGGCACCAACACATACGTTCCCGAACACGCCCGCTTCCCGCACCGCCTCATGTTTGGCACCGAGACCGGCTCCCAGATCCATTACTGGCTCGGCGTGCGCGATCACGATTACGTCATCGGCGAATTCATCTGGACCGGCATTGACTATCTCGGAGAGACCAGTCTTCCCCGCCGGGGCAACGGTTCCGGTTTTATTGACATCGCCTCGGGGAAAAAGGCCGGCTTCTATCAACGCGCCGCCTATTGGCGCGACGATCCCATGTTGCAAATCCTCGTTGCCGCCAACGCCCCAACCGGGGCCGACCGCGGCGGCGCGGCGCGCGGCGGTGAAGCGCGCGGGAGCGACCAGGGCGGTGACGCGCGCGGCGGCGATCGCGGCGCCGAGGCCCGCGGCGGCGGCCGGGGCGGCGCGGGGCGCGGCGGCGCGCGGGGCGGCGCGGGACGGGGCGGCGGCCGCGGGGGCAACGCCCCCTCGCTCAGCACATGGAACGGGACGGAAGGCGCCCAGATGACCGTCCGCGTCGTCGCCAATTGCGATGAAGTCGAACTGTTCCTCAATGAGGTTTCCCTCGGACGCCATGCGATCCCGCGCGATGCCTATTTCAGCGACTGGACCGTGCCCTACGCTCCGGGAGCGCTCTCGGCCGTTGGTTATCGCGCCGGCAAGCAGGCCGCCACTCAGAAACTGACCGCCGCCGGCGCGCCGGCGCGGCTCCAGATCACCCCGCTCCCATCGCCCGTTTCCAGCGATGTCGCGCTCTATGAAATCACCGTCGTGGACGAGGCCGGCCTGAATGTGCTCACCGCCACGCCGGCCGTCACGTTGCGTGTAGAAGGCCCGGGCCGGCTCATCGGCCTGGACACCGCAGACCTCGCCTATGACGGTCTCTTCAAGACCGACACCCGCGACGCCTATCAGGGCCGTCTCCTGGCCGCCGTGCAACGGACCGCGCCGGCCGGCGAAATCCGCGTTACCGCCTCCGCGCCGGGGCTGGCCGCCGCCGAAAAAGCCGCCAGCCCATAACAACACCGGTAGGGCTGCGCTGCCGCGCAGCCCTGATTGAAACCTATGAACACTCGAAGCAAAATCATCTTCTCCTGCGCGCTGGCGCTGCTGGGCTGCGTTGCGCAGTCCCCGGCGGCGGAGCAAGCCCGGCGCTTGATCACGGACTTCCACGCGGTCGGCGATGGCGCCACCCTCAACACCCGGGCGATACAAAGCGCCATTGACCAGTGCGCCGCGGCCGGCGGCGGGGTGGTCGTGGTGCCCCGCGGCGTCTTCCTCACCGGCGCGCTGTTTTTCAAGCCCGGTGTCAATTTGCGGATCGAACAGGACGGCGTGCTCAAAGGGACCATCGCGCAGGCGGACTATCCGCCCATTTACACGCGATGGGAGGGCATTGAGCGTTATTGGACCCCGGCTTTGTTGAACTTTGTCGGCATGACCAATGTGGAAGTCAGCGGGGAAGGCTTGATTGACGGTTCGGGAGAGGCGTGGGGAAATCGAGGCGGCGGCGGCGCGCCGGCCAATCCGGCTCCGGACGCAACGCGCCGCACGGACTCCAGCCCAAGCGCCGTTCCCCCGGCCCAGCCCGCCACAGGGCGGGAATCTCCCCCGCCGCCGCCGACGACGGCGAAGCTTTGTTTTGCGCCCGCGCCCGAAAACCTCCCCAGGACGAATGCCGCCGGAGTGGCGCTGCCCGGGGCCGGCCTGGGGGGGTTTTCGGG
>Ga0326728_10011964_pt1 | contig 19552 bp, 19 predicted proteins | sample MB3enrmetagenome_FD_207602 | JGI IMG/M metagenome (GOLD analysis project Ga0326728, IMG submission 207602) | Lab enriched peat soil microbial communities from McLean, Ithaca, NY, United States - MB31MN | ecosystem: Environmental > Terrestrial > Soil > Wetlands > Peat | place: USA: New York... | reverse complement strand
AGCATCGCGCACCCCGTTGGTGATGGTTCTTGAGTCGCAAACCAAGACTATCTCCCTGATTCTTCAGGGCCAACGGGGAACTTCAGTTTTCGTGACGCGGAATTCAGGTCAAGGGCGCGCGCCGGCGGCACCCTCACGCCAACCCCTCTCCCGCGAGCGGGAGAGGAGCTTCAGCGGTGCCGACGAATCCCTTCTCCCGCCTGCGGGAGAACGCAGCCCGAAGGGCCGGATGAGGGTTGTCGCTCCGATTCCGTCACACCGCAACGGGCTCTAGCTCCCGCTCCGCGCCAGCACTTCGCGCACTCGCGCGACGAGTTCCGTCTCGGGCGCGCTGAACTGGGCGCGCTGGCGCAATTCGAGGTAATCGGCGCGGTCCCTGCTCGCCTTGGCGAGTTCGGCCCCGAGCCTCAAATCGCGGATGACGACCTGCCGCCCGCCCGCCGCCTCGCGCTCGTTGGAGCCCTGGATGACCGCGCAGAGGCTGCCGCGCTTGTCGGCGTATTTGAGCTGCGCGTTGAGGCGATCAGCGCCCAGATACATCTCGGCGGCGATGCCGGCACCGCGTAGCGCGGCGACGAGGCGCTGATAGTCCGCCATATGGTCGCGGTCGAGCACGGCGACGACCACCGGGCCGGGTTTTTGCGCCGAGGCGACGATCGGGCTGTCGATCGCGCGCAACGCCGCCAGCAAGCGGGAGACGCCGATGGAAAAGCCGGTGGCCGGGACCGCCTCGCCGCGAAAGCGCGCCACCAGCCCGTCGTAGCGCCCGCCCCCGCCGACCGAACCGAAGCGGACCGGCTTGCCGTCCTCGCCCGGCGTCTCGAAGGTCAGCTCGGCCTCGAACACCGGGCCGGTGTAATATTCCAGGCCGCGGACGACTGTGTTGTCAATACTCACCCGATCTTCGTAGCCAGCAGATCTGATGAGATCTTGTATTGACTTTAGGTAAGTCAGTCCGGCTTCTAGAATCTCGGTGAATTGGCCTTCCCCTAATTTGGCAATGACCCTATAGACATTCTCACGATAATCTTCAAAGGTAAATGGTCGCTTCTGCCCACGTTCAGCTGCTTTGAGTTCTTCGACAGGGATTAGTTCAGAGGAACTGTATGTGTACCCCAACGAAGGTCCGAGAGTGCCGATTACAAAATTGTTTGCTGCAACAGTTAGTTCTGCTCCCTTGGTATAGTCACCACTTTCGTCACGCCGTCCTTCGTGCAACCGTTGCTGAACACCAACCAAGCCTATGCGCTCTCTCGCATCGACAGAACGTAGAACTGCCAGACGCTTTTCGGGCGGGATTCCCGCAGCATCCATTATGCCGTCGAGCGCTCGGCGATTCCAAACCTTGATCACATAGTCCCCGCGCTTGATCCCCAGCGCCTCCAGGCAATCGGCCGCCATCATGCACATTTCCGCATCGGCGGCGGGGGAAGCCGCCCCCACCGTATCCGCGTCGAACTGCATGAACTGGCGAAATCGCCCCGGCCCCGGCTTTTCGTTGCGAAAAACCCAGCCGGCGCGATAGCTGCGGTACGGCTTGGGCAGCCGCTCGTAATGCTCGGCGACGAAGCGGGCGAGCGGCGCGGTGAGGTCGTAGCGCAGGCTCAGCCATTGCTCGTCGTCGTCCTGGAACGAGAACACGCCCTCGTTCGGCCGGTCTTGGTCGGGCAGGAACTTGCCGAGCGCGTCGGTGTACTCGATGAACGGCGTTTCGACCGCCTCGAAGCCATAGCGTTCGTAAACGGCGCGAATCTTCGCCATCATCGCCTCGGCGCCGGCGATATCCGCCGCGTCGCGGTCGACGAGCCCGCGCGGCAGGGCGGCGCGAACGCGAGGCGTGTCTTTTGTGTCGGTCATGGAGGGCGAGCGCCGGGTTTGCAACGCGCCTGCCTTGCCCGACGCGGCGGAAAGGGTCAAGCGGAACCGGCGGCAGGGCTGCGAACTCGGGTTAACGCGAGCGTTCCGGCGATGCGACGATCCTTAGCCGTCGACCTCTTGGAAGCAAAAATTCCGACCGTGAGAACCTGTCAAGGACTTCAGCCGCTGCGCGGCGGCGCGAAGCGCCGTCCTTCACAGGTTCTCACGATCGGAAAAAGAGGCTTTCCAAGAGATCGGCGGCGCGCTGAGTCAACTGCTCTGGACCCGAGTTAACCCGAGTTCGCGGTCCTGAGCCCCCCGACGGCGCATTGACAGCTCCGCCGGTTGTTGTCACGGCTGGCCCGTCCTTTCGATCGGGACGGGGGAGCCTAAGGCGCGATGGGGGAGCGGGACGACGGCCAGGAGCTGCGCGCCAAGCTCGACGCGCTCAAGGAGGCGCTGGAGCGGCGGCGCGCCGAGAAGAGCGCAAAAGAGGCGAGCGGCGCCTCCCAATCCGAGCGCGCGGGGACCGGCTCGGCGTTTTCGCTCGGTCTGCGCGCGGCGAGCGAATTTTCCGTGCCGATCGTCGTCGGCGCCCTGATCGGCTGGCGGTTGGATCGCTGGATGGGAACCAAGCCGGCGTTCCTAATCGCGCTTTTTTTCCTCGGCGCGGCGGCCGGCGTGTTGAACGTCATCCGCGCCGCTTCGCCCAAAGTCCCCCTAACCGATCGCAATTCAAGCTTGTCTGGCGTCCATGCGCCGGATAAAGACGGGCGGCGCTCGGCCCCCGCGGCCGGCGAGAAGGCCCCGGACGGGGCGGACGACGACGAGGACTAGACGTGGCGAGCGAAGCCGGACCGGCGATCAACCCGATCGAACAATTCTCTATTTCGCCGATCGTGCCGATCCACATCGCCGGATATGATTTTTCGCTGACCAATTCGTCGCTGTATATGCTGATCGCGGTCGCCCTCTCCTGCGAGTTGATGGCGATCGGGGCGGGCGGCGGCAAGGGAGTCCCCAGCCGGCTGCAGGCGCTCTCCGAGCTGATTTACGAATTCATCGCCGGCATGGTGCGCTCGGCGACCGGCGAGGCGGGCATGCGCTTCTTCCCGCTGGTGTTCAGCATCTTCATTTTCATCCTCGTCTGCAATCTGGTCGGGCTGCTCCCGTATTCCTTCACCGTCACCAGCCATATCGTCGTCACCGCCGCGCTGGCGCTGCTGGTGTTCTTCACGGTCGTGATCGTCGGAGTGAAGGAGAACGGCCTGCATTTCTTCAAGCTGTTCGTGCCCTCGGACGTGCCGATCTACATTCTGCCGCTGGTCGTGGCGATCGAAGTCATCTCGTTCCTGACCCGCCCCTTGAGCCATTCCGTGCGGCTGTTCGCCAACATGCTCGCCGGCCACATCACGCTCAACGTGTTCGGCGGCTTCGTCGTCATGCTGCTCGGCGCCGGCTTGGGCGTCAAGGCGCTCGCGGTGCTGCCGTTCGCGATGACGATCGCCATCTACGCGCTCGAATTGCTGGTGGCGGTCCTGCAGGCCTATGTCTTCGCCATGCTGACCTGCATGTATCTTAACGACGCGCTTCATCCCGGCGGCCACTGACCTCTCTTATCTCGACGCCAACAGTTGAAAAATCAGGAGACTATGAAATGGAAGCCCACGAATTAGCCCAGGCCGCGAAATATATCGGCGCGGGCCTCGCCGCGATCGGCACCGGAGCCGCCGGCATCGGCGTGGGTACGCTGTTCGGGCAGTTTCTCAACGGCGCCTTGCGCAACCCCAGCGCGGTCGACGGCCAGTTCGGCCGGCTGATCTTCGGCTTCGCGGTGACCGAAGCGCTCGGCATTTTCGCGCTGCTGATCGCGTTCCTGCTGCTGTTCGCCGTCTGAGGCGCTCTTCTCGACGCATCGCGGAAGGGCGCTCTCGCGGCGCTCTTCCGCCACAGGACACTTGAAGCGATGGCCCAACCCGCGCAAACGCCGGCCCCTCAAGCGACTCAGACGGAAGTCGGCCGCCAGGCCGACGGCCACGCGAACTTTCCTCCCTTCGCGAGCGAGACGTTTCCCTCGCAGCTCCTGTGGCTGGCGATCAGCTTCGGCGCGCTCTACGTCTTCATGGCGAGGTTGTTTCTGCCCAGGATCGGGGCGGCGATCCGGGAGCGCAAAGAGCGTCTCGGCAAGGACCTCGACGACGCGACCGCGATGCAGCAACGGGCGGACGCCGCCGCCGCCGCGCACCAAAAGGCGCTGGGCGAGGCGCGCGCCAAGGCGCAAGGCTTCGCCCAGGCGGCGCGCGACCGATCGGCGGCCGAATCGGAAGCCAAGCGCAAGGCCCTCGATAAACAGCTCGCGGCCAAGTTCGCCGCCGCCGAGAGCCAGATCGCCGCGACGCGCGCCGAGGCGATGTCCAGCGTCGGCGACATCGCTCGCGACGCCGCCGGCGCGATCGTCGAGCGCCTGATCGGGCGCCCGGCCGACGCCCAGGCGATCGCCGCCGCCGTCGATTCTCTCAAAGCGAACTAAGCGGGAGCCCGTGATGGTTTTCGGCGCCGAATTTTACGTCTTCGTCGGCTTCATCGTGTTCGTGTGCTTGCTCGGCTATCTGGGCGCGCACCGTATCGTCCTTTCCGCGCTCGACGCACGCAGTCAGGCGATCGCCGACGAACTGGCGCAAGCCGCCAAGTTGCGCGCCGAGGCGACCGCGCTGCTCGCCAGCTTCGAGCACAAGACCCTGGAAGCGGAGGCCGAGGCCGCCGCGATCGTCGCCGACGCGCACGCCCAGGCCGAGCGACTGGCCGCGGAGGCCGCCGAACGCATGAGCGAATTCGTCGCCCGCCGCACCAAGCAGGCGGAGGCGAAGATCGCCCTCGCCGAGAACCAAGCCTCCGCCGACGTGCGCGCCGCCGCCGCGGACCTCGCCGCCAAGATCGCCGAGGTCGTTCTGCGCGCCGAGACCGGCGGCGCGGTCGGCGCGAAACTGGCGGCGCGCGAAATCGCCGCGCTCAAGGACCGGCTCCACTGATCCGGCGCTACTCTTTGCAAGTCGAACAGATACGCTTCATGAAAGCGCCTTTTCAGTTTTGCGGACGTAGACCACCTGCATTTGTCGCTTCGGCTCTTGACCCCCGGCGGGCCGCGCAGCATGGTGGCGTGTCTTAGCGAGGGTCGGCCATGAAACGCATCGTTTTTTGCCTCGCGGCGTTGCTCGCTCTTGGCGCCGGCGCCCAAGCGGGAGGCATCGTCGTGCCCGCCGAACAGCGTTATTCCGCCTATTCGGGCGACTTGCCGGCCTGCAACGATCCGGGCGTGCTGGCGCAGATCGGCTGGCGCTTCGCGCAAAAGGAATCGGAGTACTGGAATTCGCCGTTGCGGATCGCCGGCTTCGACGGCGTCGAGGAGATCGGCCTGCGCTCCAACGGGCTCGGCTATATTCCACGCCGCTATTGCGTCGCGCGCGCGCTCGACGACGATTCGCGACCGCGCACCGTCGTCTACCAGATCCAGGAGAGCCTGGGCGCGATCGGCTGGGGCTACGGCGTCGAATGGTGCGTCGTCGGCCTCGACCGCAATCTCGCCTATGCGCCGAAGTGCAGCGCTCTGCGCCCGTTCGTCGAGAATTATCGCGCCGAGAGGGCGTTGCGCGCGCGCTATTAGGGCGCGGGGCGACCGGCCGGCTTTCCTCGCCTCGAACAGGCGTCTTCACGCTGTAGGATCGGCCATGCGTCTTCGAACGATCGTCGCAACTCTGCTCGCCGCGCTGGCGCTCGCCCCGTCGGCCGGCCTCGCGCAAGGCGCGGGCGATTTCGACTTCTACGTCTTCGCCCTGTCGTGGTCGCCCGGGTTCTGCGACTCCGGCGGCGCGGCCAAGGCGCCGGGCCAATGCGCGACCGGCGCCGGCATGGGCTTCGTCGTGCACGGACTGTGGCCGGACAATTCGTTCCGCGCCAACCCGCAGGATTGCCAGCGCGGCGTCTCGATCCCCGGCGACGCGTTGCGGCTGACCGACGGCGTCTATCCCGACGAGGGGCTCGCGCGCTACGAGTATATCAAGCACGGGACCTGCTCGGGCCTCGATCCGCAAGCCTATTTCGCCGCCGTGAGGGCGTTGCGCGACGAAATCGTGATTCCGGACGTCGTCAAGGCGCCGCACGAACGCTTGACGCTCTCGCCGGACGATCTGACGCAGGCCTTCGTCGCCGCCAACGCCAACTTGCGCGCCGACAACATGGCGATCGCCTGCCGCAACGGCGAACTTATCGAGGTGCGCATCTGCGTCTCCAAGGACCTGAGCGGTTTCGCCAATTGCCCCAAGGTGTCGGGCCACACGTGCCATGCGTCCTCGATCGCCGTCGCGCCGGTCCGCTGAGCGCGCCCCGATCGGGCTGACGCGATGAACTATCGCCATGGCTTTCACGCCGGCAATTTCGCCGACGTCTTCAAGCACGCGATCCTGGCGCGCCTGTTCGCGCATCTCGCGCTGAAGGAGACGCCGTTTCGCTTCATCGACACCCATGCCGGCGCCGGCCGTTACGATCTTGCCAGCGACGAGGCGCGCCGCTCGCCGGAATGGCGCGACGGCGTGGCGAGGCTCGTAAAAGCGCGCCCGCCGGCCGCCGTCGCCGCGCTGCTGGCGCCGTACCTTAAGGCGATCGGGCCTTTCGACGACGACGGGCGGCCCGCCTCCTATCCCGGCTCGCCGGCGCTCGCGCAGACGCTGCTGCGGCCCCAGGACCGCATCGCGCTTTGCGAAGCGCATCCGGAGGAACGCGAGCGCCTGATCGCCGCCCTCGGGCGCGACGGCCGGCTGTCGATCGTTTCCACCGACGGCTATGTCGCGCTCAACGCCTATGTTCCGCCCAAGGAGCGGCGCGGCGTCGTCCTGATCGATCCGCCCTACGAAGAGCCGGACGAGAGCCGGCGGGTGGAGGCGGCGCTGCGGCGCGCGCTGGCCAAATGGCCGCGCGGAATTTTCGCGCTGTGGCGCCCGATCAAGGCGCCGCTCGACGACGCCCGCTTCCTCAACGCGATTCGCACGCTCGGCGCGCCGAACGTCCTGCGGCTCGAACTCGACGTCGGCGCCGTCGCGCCGAGCGCGCACAGCCCGAACCCCTTGAGCCGCGCCGGGCTCCTCGTCGTCAACCCGCCGTTCGGCCTGATCGAGGAGGCGCGCGTGCTGACGCCCTGGCTAGCGCAACTGCTGCGGCGCGACGGGCGCGGCGGATTCGTCTGCGAATGGCTGACGGCGCCCAAGTGAATTGACGTTGCCTCGCGGCGGCCGGTCGGTTTAGATGTGAACAAAATCGGGAAAGCCGACCATGACCTTGCCGAACGCCCTCAGGGGGAAGCTGCGACTGCCGGCGATCGGCGCGCCGATGTTCATCATCTCGCACCCCGAACTGGTGATCGCGCAGTGCAAGGCGGGGATCGTCGGCTCGTTTCCCGCGCTCAACGCGCGCCCGCTCAGCCAGCTCGACGAATGGCTGGACGAAATCACCGAGGCGCTCGCGGCGCACGATCGCGCTCATCCCGAGAGCCCGGCCGCGCCGTTCGCGGTCAATCAGATCGTGCACAAGTCGAACTTGCGGCTCGAACAGGACATGGCGCTGACGGTGAAGTGGAAGGCGCCGATCGTCATCACTTCGCTCGGCGCGCGCGAGGACGTCAATGTCGCCATCCATTCCTACGGCGGCTTGACCTTGCACGACGTCATCAACGTCCGCTTCGCCCATAAGGCGATCGAGAAAGGCGCCGATGGGCTGATCGCGGTCGCCGCGGGCGCAGGCGGCCACGCCGGTCCGCTGTCGCCCTTCGCGCTGGCGCAGGAGATCCGCGAATGGTTCGCTGGGCCGCTCGCGCTCGCCGGCGCGATCGCCAACGGCCGCTCGATCCTCGCGGCGCAGGCGATGGGCGCCGACCTCGCCTATATCGGCTCGGCCTTCATCGCCACCAAAGAGGCGCGCGCGGTCGACGACTACAAGCAGGCGATCGTCGCCGGCAAGGCCGACGATATCGTCGGCTCCAGCCTGTTCACCGGCGTATTCGGCAACTACCTCAGGCCGTCGATCGTCAGGGCGGGGCTCGATCCCGACGATCTGCCCAAGGGCGACGCGAAGACCATGGATTTCGCCTCGGGCGGCGCCGCGGGGGCGAAAGCATGGCGCGACGTCTGGGGCTCGGGCCAAGGCATCGGCGCGGTCAAGGCGGTGACGCCGGTCGCCGAACTCGTCGCGCGCCTCGCGCGCGAATACGCCGAGGCGAAAGCGCGCATCTGCGCGTCGGCGTGAGCCGAGCGCGCAAGCGCGCGCACGACGATTGCGACTTCGACGCAATGGCCTGCGCATCTCCCGTCGCGCGCGATGCGAACAGCGCAATGCCGGCGCCGCGACGAAGTCAAGCGCGCCGTGCAAACCGAGACGCAAAAAGAATTCCGCGCGGGGGATTGCGGGGACAATCCGCCGCCGGCGCGCCGGCGCGCTCGCCTCGCCTCGCGATCCGTGACACAAGGCTTTTGCCGGCCGGTCGACGCGCGTATTCTGGCGCCCGAGCCCCGAGTCGCGTGTCGCGTTCGCTTCCAACCCTTCAACAAGAAACGCTCGAAGAAGCCATGGCGACCGTCGAACAATTCCCGGGCCGGCTCGCCGCCGCGTCCAACGCTTCCGAATCCGCCTATCGCGCCCCGCCGCTCAACCTCGAAGCCGAACAGGCGCTGCTCGGCGCCATCCTCGTCAACAACGACGCCTTCGACCGCGTCTCCGACTTTCTCAAGGCCGAGCATTTCGTCGAGGAGATTCATCGCCGCATCTACGAGATCGCGGGCTCGCTGATCCGCGCCGGCAAGCTCGCTTCGCCGATCACGCTGAAGACGTTCCTGGGCGAGCACGACCTCGGCGGCGTCAGCGTGCCGCAATATCTCGCGCGCCTCGCCGCCGAGGCGACGACGATCATCAACGCCAGCGATTACGGCCGCGCCATCCACGATCTGGCGCTGCGGCGCGAACTCATCCACATCGGCGAGGACGTCGTCAACGTCGCCTACGACGCGCCGGTCGATTCGAGCCCGCGCGAGCAGATCGAGGAGGCCGAGCGGCGCCTCTACCAGATCGCCGAGGGCGGGCGCTACGACGGCGGCTTCCAGCGTTTTCCCGACGCGTTAAAGCTCGCCGTCGACATGGCCGCCAAGGCCTACGAGCGCGACTCGCACCTCAGCGGACTCGCCACCGGCCTCTCCGAACTCGACCGGCTGATGGGCGGCCTGCAGCCTTCCGACCTGGTCATCCTGGCGGGCCGCCCGGGCATGGGCAAGACCGCGCTCGCCACCAATATCGCCTTCGCCGTCGCCAAGGCCTATCGCGGCGAGACGCAAGCCGATGGAACGCGGCGGACGGTCGACGGCGGGATCGTCGGCTTCTTCTCGCTGGAAATGTCGGCGGAGCAGTTGGCGACCCGCATCATCGCCGAGCAGTCGGGCGTGCCTTCGTCCAAGATCCGCCGCGGCGACTTCACCGATGCCGACTTCCACATTTTCACACAGGCGATGATCGACATGCAGTCGATCCCTTTTTACATCGACCAATCCGGCGGCATTTCGATCGCCCAGCTCGCCGCGCGCGCGCGCCGCCTGAAGCGCCAGCGCGGGCTCGACTTGCTCGTCGTCGATTATATCCAGTTGCTGTCCGGCACGAAGGCGCGCCCCGACAACCGCGTGCAGGAGCTGACCGAAATCACCACCGGCCTGAAGGCGCTCGCCAAGGACCTCAACGTGCCGATCCTCGCGCTGTCGCAGCTCTCGCGCCAAGTCGAGCAGCGCGACGACAAGCGCCCGCAGCTTTCGGACCTGAGGGAATCCGGCTCGATCGAGCAGGACGCCGACGTCGTGCTGTTCGTCTATCGCGAGGAATATTACCTCAAAAATAAGGAACCCAAAAAGGGCAATGGACCATCTACCCCTGAATTCATCGCGAAGCACGAGGCTTGGCAGGACGAAATGGACAAATTTGAGCGCGTCGCCGAGGTGATCATCGGCAAGCAACGCCACGGACCTACGGGCACGGTGGAATTGCAATTCGAGGCGGCGCTCACGCGCTTCGGCAATCTCGCGCGCGAAGAGGCGACGCCGGAGATTAGGTAGGCCGCGCGCCGCCCTTCTCCCGCTCGGCCGGGGACGGCGGCCGCGAAACGGCCGGGCGAGGGGTCGCGCCGCAACGTGGCTTCGCTTCGGCGAAGCGCGGGCGCCCGCCGGCCGACGCCGAACAGAATTTTCCCGGTCGCGACTATGCCGACAAGCGCCTTGCGGCGCGACTCCTCGTCCGTCGCTCCAGGCGCGGCGCCTTCCCCCGCGAGAGAGGAAGGGCCGCGCGGCCGCGCCGATCTTTATTCACCGTTTTCGTCAATCGCCATTCTTGACACGCCTCGATTGTGCTCGTTAAGTTTTGCAACCGGAGGGCCTATCGCGAGCGAGACGTTTGCAAGGAGCGGCGCATCCGCAAGGACGCGGCGTGCGGCCCGCCAGCGGGTGCGCGCGCCTCTTTTCGGCCGCGAAGCCGTCGTGCCTCTCGCGTCGACCGCTCGCGTTCCATCGGGGCTCTCGGTCGACTTATCGGGTCGTCGCGTGACGGGGGATGCCATGGGCGTGTTTTGGGACCGGATCGTCAAGTTCGTTCAATCCTCCCTCCGCTCGGCGGAGCGCCAAGGCGCGCAAGCGCCGCTCGCCATCGCCGCCGGCGCGCCGGCGCGCTATTCGCCGAACGCTTCGCTCGAAGCCATCGGCATGCAAAACGAGACGTTGCGCGAGCAGATGGAGGAGGTCGAGTACGGGTTCGGGCGCTTGGAGGAGGTCAGGCGCCTGTTTCACGCCCTGCTGGCGCCGATGTCGGAGCTGCTGGCGGATTTCGAGTCGACCAGGACGCGCCTGCACGAAACGAGACTGAAGCTCGGGTTGATCGAAGACGCGCACGAGTCGTTGAACGCGCGCCATAGCGCGGCGCTCGAGGAGCGCGATCAGGTCGCGGAGGCGAGAAACGCGCTGCTGCGGGAAAACCGCGAATTGGGCCAGCGCCTCCAGCGGGTCGAGGCCGCGCTGAGCGAGGCGCAGCTCGAGCTGCGCGAGCGCGGCGCCGCCAACGAGAAGCTCCAACGCCTTCTCGAGGTCGAGACGCGGCGGTCCGGCGTCCAGGCCGACGAGATCCGCCGTCTCAAGGACGAACTCTCTTCGAAGGATCAAGCTCTCGCCAACCTGGAGCTCGCTTTCAAGGCGGCGAACGACCAGGGCGCCGTGCTGTCGCAGGAGAACGCGGCTTTGCGCGACTCCTCGCAGAGCCTTGCGAGCGATCTGGAAGCCGCCAGGAGGCGCGTCGCCGAAAATGAGTCGCGCCTCGTCGATTGCGAAGCCGAGATCGATCAGGGCAAGCATCGGATCGCCGCCCTGGAGCAGGCGCTTTCGGAAGAACAGTCGGCGCACGCGAACCTGCGCGCCAAGCATCTGGAGTCGGTCGAGCGCAGCCGTTCGGAAACGACCTCGCTCACCAACACCGTTCACGCCGTGCGCGGCCGCGTCGACCTCACCAACAGGCTTCTCGTGCAGACGCGCGGCCAGTTGCGCGAGAAGATCGAGGAATTGCGCGCCGCGGAGCGCCGGCTGCTGGAGAGCGGCATCCAAGTCGACGCCTTGGAGAAGAGCGCGCGCGCGCACAAGGACGATCTCGCCGCCGCCAACGAGCGCATCGCCGGCACCGAGCGCATGCGCGGCGCTCTCATCGATCAGGTCAACGCCCTGAACGAAACCGTCAGGGCCAAAGAGGCCGCGTTGCAATCGGCCACGCGCACGATCGAGCAACTGACGGTCCGCCTCGAAGAGGCGACGAGCGGCAGGCAGCGCGTCAAAGAGGAACTGGAGCGCCGCACCGCCGCGCTTCAGGACGAGATCGCCCACGTGCGCGCCGAACGCCAACTCGCCGACGGGGCGCTGGAGGCCTCGCGCGCCGAGCGCCAGCAGGCGCGCCGCGCCGCGCCGACGCCCGTCCCGACGCCCGTTCCGACCAACGGCGAGGCGCGCCGCGAGGCGGAGACGGCGCCGGCGCTCGCCGAGCCCGTCGAGCCCGCAGAGACGCTACAAACCAACGTCGCCAAGCTGCCGCGAACCGCCTCGGCGTGAACGCGCGCGCTCGCAGGCGCGCGGCGAGACCGATCATACGTTTCATCCCGCACTCCCCGACGAGCGGCGCCGCCGCTCGCGGGGATTCGCGATCCGACGCCGCGGCGAGAGGCCGCGGCAAAACGCCGCCCCCCGAGGCTCGGCGAGAGAAGAAGGCGAGTCGCCGCGCGCGCTAGCCGCCCGGGCAATCCTTCAGCGCGCGATCGATCGCCTGGGCGAAGCCGCTGAGCGAGTAAGTGTCGGTGGTGAGGTTGCCTTTCTTCGAGTCGGCCTTGATCTGCAGCTTGGCGCCCTTGCGCATTTCCGCGATCAACTCGCTCTCCTTGGCCGCGTTCTTGACCCAGAGATTGGCGCCCTTGGGCAGAAGATCGAATGTGGCCTCGCCGATCGCCGCGGTCGGCGCGACGTCGACCGCCTTCGTCTTTTTCTTGTCCTTCGCGTTCTTGTCCTTCGCGTCAGGAGTCTTCTTGTCCTTGGCCTCGGAGGAGTCGCCAGGGACCGCCACCTCGAAACCCATGATGAACGAGACTTCGTTGCGCACGCCTTCCGCCGGTCGCTCGGAAATGAAGGCGTAGCCGGGATCGCGTTTGAGGTCGGCGGGGGCCCGATCCTTGGGCTGGGCGAGCGCGTAGCAGATGCGGCCCTTGCCGGCCTGGCTCTGGAAGACGCTCCAGTCGCCGTAGGTCGCCACCAGCGCCGGCTTGGCGGCTGGCGGCGCCGCATCCTTGTCGGCGGGTTTCGTCGTCTTGGCGGCGGCGTTTGCGCCCGCGAGCGCGAGGCAGACGCCTAGCGCGGCGGCGAGGGTGCGAACGGCATGGGGCGCGGCAAACAACATGGGATGAGTTTCCTTCGACGAATCGCGACTGGCGCCGCCGGTTCTCTTCTCTGCGGGCCGTGTTTGCGCCGCGATCCCGGCGAAAATCCGGCCCGCGGGCTTCAGCTGCGCGCCCGACTCTGTAACCCTGCCGGCGGTTAATGAAAAAATGAGTGAAACTCAAGGCCGGCGACGACTCCGACGCGCGAGAGCGTTGCGGCGGGGCGCCGAGGCGGTCCAGCCGCCCGCGCCGGTCCGTCTTCACGCTATGTATATCCGTTAGGCGTATCGGGAGGCCTGCGCGAGTCTCGCGCCCCGAAGCGACGTGCGGCTCTCTTCAGCCGGGGCGCGGCAAGTTGGCGCAGGCGCCGGGCTTGCGTTTCTTGTTGCAACGCACAATATAACGGCCGGGTCGAGATGCCGGATTTGCTGATTCTAAGGTGAGATCATGGCGAGTTCTACGCGCCCTTTAGCGGAAATTCGGCGCCTGTGGCCTGCGGATATGCCGACGTTTCGCGACCATCTGCTGCGCTTGGACGCGCAGAGCCGCCATGCGCGGTTCGGCGGCGGCATGTCGGACGACTTCATCGCTCACTACGCCCAGAGCTGCTTCGGCCAGGGCGATCTGGTGTTCGGCGCCTTTATCGACGGCTGCATGCGCGGGGCGGGTGAATTGCGCTCCAGCGAGGCGATCTGGACCGAACAGGCGCCGTTCCAGCGCCATATCCACGCCGAGGCGGCTTTCAGCGTCGAAGAACCCTACCGCCGGCGCGGCGTCGGCGAGCAATTGTTCCGACGCGTCGAGCGTGCGGCGAGCAATCACGGCGTCGAGACGATCGAGATTATCTGCACGCCCGACAATATCGACATGTTGCGCCTGGCCGCCAAGTTCAAGACGCAGTTCACGTTCGAGGAAAACCAGATGAACGGCCGCCTGACGGCCCGCCGCCCGACCGCCTTCTCGCTGCTGCGCGAAGCTTCGCGTGACGCCTTGGACTTCACGACTTCGCTGTTCGACGCGCAACTGCGGGCGATCGAACTGGGATTGACGAAAAGCGCGTGACCGGAGCGCCGGCGGCGATCATACGCGCCGCTCGCTCATCATCGACTTGATCCGCGCGATCGCCTTGGCGGGATTGAGGTCCTTGGGGCAGGTCTTCGCGCAGTTCATGATCGTGTGGCAGCGATAGAGACGGAACGGGTCTTCGAGATTGTCGAGCCGTTCGCCTGTCGCCTCGTCGCGCGAATCGATCAGCCAGCGATAGGCCTGAAGCAGGACCGCCGGGCCGAGATAACGGTCGCCGTTCCACCAGTAGCTCGGGCATGAGGTCGAGCACGAGGCGCACAGGATGCACTCGTAGAGACCGTCGAGATCGGCGCGGTCCTCGGGCGTCTGAAGCCATTCCTTTTCCGGCGGCGGCGTCGTCGTCTTCAACCACGGCTCGATCGAGGCGTGCTGGGCGTAGAAATTGGCAAGGTCGGGAACAAGGTCCTTGACCACCTCCTGGTGCGGCAGCGGATAGATCCTCACTGCGCCGTCGATCTTGTCGATGTAGCTGGTGCAGGCGAGCGTGTTGACGCCGTCGATATTCATCGCGCAGGAGCCGCACACGCCCTCGCGGCAGGAGCGGCGGAAGGTCAGCGTCGGATCGACCTTCGACTTGATCCAGATCAGCGCGTCGAGCACCATCGGGCCGCAATCGTCGCGGTCGACGTAATAAGTGTCGATGCGCGGATTGACGCCGTCATCCGGGTTCCAGCGGTAGATGCGGAACTCCGCCAGACGCTTGGCGCCCGCCGGCCTCGGCCAGACCTTGCCGGGCGTGGGGCGGGAATTTTGCGGCAGGTTGATTTGGACCATTGTTCCCTATCCATGCGTTCCGCGCCGCGCCTTCAATACACCCGCGCCTTCGGCTCGACGTAGGCGACGTCGTTGGTCATGGTGAAGGCGTGCACCGGCCGGTAATCGAGGGTCACGGCGTATTTGTCGGCGTCGATCCAGGCGAGCGTGTGCTTCATCCAGTTGGCGTCGTCGCGGTTGGGATAATCCTCGCGCGCGTGCGCGCCGCGGCTTTCCCGGCGGTTCAAGGCGCCCTCCATCGTGACCACGGCTTGCACGACGAGGTTGTCATATTCCAGCGTCTCGATGAGATCGGAGTTCCAGATCAGCGAGCGGTCGCTGACGTGCGCGTCGCCGCCGGCGCGCCAGGCCTCGTGGATCAGGGTCTTGCCTTCCTCCAACGTTTCGCCGGTGCGGAACACGGCGCAATGGCTCTGCATCACCCGCTGCATGTTCAGCCGAAGCGTCGCCGTCGGCGTCGCCCCGCTGGCGTGACGGAAACGGTCGAGGCGGGTCAGCGCGTAATCGGCGCTGTCCTTGGGCAAATCGGGTTGCCGCTCGCCGGGCTTGACGATTTCGGCCGCGCGCTGGCCGGCGGCGCGCCCGAACACCACCAGGTCGATGAGCGAGTTGGAGCCGAGCCGGTTGGCGCCGTGCACCGAGACGCAGGCCCCCTCGCCGAGCGCCATCAGTCCCGGCACGATCGAATCGGGGTCGGCGCCCACCTTGGTCAGCGCTTCGCCGTGATAGTTCGTCGGGATGCCGCCCATGTTGTAATGCGCGGTCGGCACCACCGGGATCGGCTCCTTGGTCACGTCGACGCCGGCGAAGATGCGGGCGCTATCGGAAATGCCGGGCAGCCGTTCGTGCAGCACCTTGGGGTCGAGATGGTCGAGGTGCAGATAGATATGGTCCTTGAGCTTGCCGACGCCGCGGCCTTCGCGGATCTCCATGGTCATCGCGCGGCTGACCACGTCGCGCGAGGCGAGGTCTTTGGCCGACGGCGCGTAGCGCTCCATGAAGCGCTCGCCGGCGGAATTAACGAGATAGCCGCCTTCGCCGCGCGCGCCTTCGGTGATGAGGCAACCCGCGCCGTAGATGCCGGTCGGGTGGAACTGCACGAACTCCATGTCCTGCAGCGCGATCCCGGCGCGTAGCGCCATCGCGTTGCCGTCGCCGGTGCAGGTGTGGGCCGACGTCGCCGAGAAGTAGATGCGGCCGTAGCCGCCGGTGGCGAGAACCGTCATCTGCGCGCGAAAGCGGTGGATCGTGCCGTCGTCCATCTTCAGGCAGACGAGGCCGCGCACCCTTCCCTCGGCGTCGCGGATCAGGTCGATGGCGAAATATTCGATGAAGAATTCGCAACGGGCTTTCAGGGCCTGGCCGTAGAGCGTATGCAGCATCGCGTGGCCGGTGCGGTCGGCGGCGGCGCAAGTGCGTTGCGCGACGCCTTTGCCGTATTCCGTCGTCATGCCGCCGAACGGGCGCTGATAGATCGTGCCCGCCTCAGTGCGCGAAAACGGCACGCCCCAATGTTCGAGTTCGTAGACGGCGGCGGCCGCGTTGCGGCACAGATATTCGATCGCGTCCTGATCGCCGAGCCAGTCCGAGCCCTTGACGGTGTCGTACATGTGCCAGCGCCAATCGTCCGGACCCATATTGCCGAGCGCGGCGGAAATGCCGCCCTGCGCCGCCACGGTATGCGAGCGGGTCGGGAACACTTTGGAGATGCAAGCGACGCGCAATCCTGCCTGCGCGCAGCCGACGCTCGCGCGCAGGCCCGCCCCGCCCGCGCCGACCACGACGACGTCGAAGGTGTGGTCGGTGATCGGATAGGCGCGTTGCCCGAGCGCGGGGGCGCTTGCGCCGTTGGAGCCGTTGGTCGCCATTCGCTTTGAGCCCTATCGAGGATTTCAGACGAAGCCGATGCGCAACACGGCGTAGACGTACGCCAGGCCCAACGCCGCCGCGAAGAAAGCGTTGGCGATCAACGCCCATCCGCGGGCGTGGCCGTGCACGTAGTCGAGGATGATCGAACGCATGCCGATCTGCATGTGACAGACGCCGGCCAGCACGAACAGCAGGAGAACGATCGCCGGAAGCGGCTGGCCCAATTCGGCGCGAACGCCATTGTAATCCTTGTGCAGCAGGGTCAGCAGCAGCCAGACGAAGGCGATCGTGAGGGGCACGAGCGCCACGGCGGTCGCGCGCTGGAGCCAATTCTCGTCGGTCCCCAGGCGCGCCGAACCGAGATAGCGAACGCGGCTCAGCGGCGTTCGCAAGCTTTTGCCCACCTTCGCCATCGCCAGCGCCCCCTTATCGAACGGCGTAGCCGACCGCCCAGACGACGAGCGTCAACGCTAAGCCGCCGATCGCCGTCGCCTGCGTCAATTGCTCGCGCTCCGGATGGTCCAGGCCCCGGCCGGCGTCCCAGATGAAGTGGCGAACGCCGCCGAGCATGTGATGAAACAGGGCCCAGGTGAAGCCGAACAGGATGAGCCGGCCGAGAATTGAATGGACGAAGGCGGAGAAAACCGAGAACGCGGACGCGTCCATCGACGCTGCGATGAGAAACCACGCCAGCAACAGCACGCCGACGTAGAGCCCCGCGCCGGTGACGCGATGGGCGATCGACATCGCCATCGTCAGGGTGAAGCGATAGATGCCCAGATGCGGCGACAGGGGGCGGGCGGTCGGTGGGGTCGAGGTCGATTCGATCGAGGCCATCGCTGTTTATCCGGTTGCGGTTCGCCGACGGCGTTGTAGCTTCGTCGTCGCCCGTTCGCAATGCGCGTCGTCTTCGCCCTTGGTTCAATGACGAATATTCAACCCTTCTGATATTCCGTCACTTCCGCGCGCGTCGGCGGATCGGAGCCCTTGCGCATGCAAGTGATCGCCGAGGCCGCCGCGGCGAAGGCGAGCCACGCCTCGAGACGGTCGAGACTCGGCTTCGGGGCACCCGCGCCGAGCGCCCCGTCGCGATCCATCGCGGCGAGCAGCGAGGACATGAAACTGTCGCCGGCGCCGACCGTGTCGACGACGTCGACTTTCGGCGCCGCCACGCTCGTCCGCAGACCGCCAAGAAAAGCGACGGCGCCGCGATCGCCGAGCGTCGCCACGCAAAAGCTCGGCCCGAGCCGCGCCCATTGGCTGAGCGCGTCCTCGACGGCGCGGCCGGGATAGAGCCACTCGAGGTCCTCCGCGCTCGCCTTGACGACGCTGGAAAGCGAAACCTGCCGCTCGACCAGCGCGACCACGCTATCGCGATCCGGCGTCACCAGCGGGCGGATATTCGGGTCGTAGCTCGTCGTCGCCAGTTCGCGCGCCCGCGCCAGCGCCGCGACGACGCTCTCGCCGTGGCGCGGATCGACGGCGGAGATCGAGCCGACGTGCAGATGTCGCGCCCCCTCGGGCCAGGCGGACGGGAACGGCCAGCGGCCGTCGAACGCGGTCGCGTCGAGATAGAAGGAGTAGCGCGATCCCGTCCGCGCGGTGCCGCGCATGACGAAGGCGAGCGGCGTCGGGCGCGGGTCGCGCGCGACGTAGGAGAGATCGACGCCGTCCCGCGCCAGCGCCGCGGCGAGGCCTTCGCCGTTGGCGTCGGCCGAGATTCGCGACACGAAAGCGGTCGGCGCGCCGAGCCGCCCGAGCCCGATCGCGACGTTGTAGGGCGAACCGCCGAGCGCGGCGTCGTAGCGGCGGTCCTTTTCGGGATCGGGAATGAGGTCGATCAACGCTTCGCCGGAAATAAGGATCATGTCGCCGCCTTCCCCGATTCGAAACGCCTCACGCCATCGTATAGGCTGTCTTCACCGTGGTGTAGAATTCCGCGGCGTAGCGGCCTTGCTCGCGCGGGCCGAGACTGGAGCCTTTGCGGCCGCCGAACGGCGCGTGATAATCGACGCCCGCCGTCGGCAGGTTGACCATCGCCATGCCGGCCTCGATGGCGCGCTTGAAATGCGAGGCGTGCTTCAGGCTGGTCGTGCAAATGCCGGCGCAGAGGCCGAATTCGGTGTCGTTGGCGAGCGCCAGCGCGTGCTCGTAGTCGCGCGCCGGGATCATCGCCGCGATGGGGCCGAAAATCTCCTCGCGGGCGATGCGCATGCCGTTATCGGCGTCGACGAACAGCGCCGGCGCCATATAGAACCCCGGCGTGGCGCGGTTGAGCGGCTCGCCCCCGAGCGCGAGCTTCGCGCCCTCGTCGCGGCCGATGCGGACGTAGGATAGGTCCTGGTCGAACTGGGTCTGGTCGACGACCGGACCGATATCGACCCCCGGCTTCAGCGCGTCGTCGACGACCAGCGCGCGCATCCGCTCGGCCAGCGCCGCGGCGAAACGCGCGTAAATTCCTGGCGTGACGATCAGCCGCGAGGTCGCGGTGCAGCGCTGGCCGGTGGAGAAATACGCGCCGTTGGCGGCGCATTCGACCGCTGTCGCGAGATCGGCGTCGTCGAGCACGACCAGCGGATTCTTGCCGCCCATTTCAAGTTGGAACTTGCGCATCGCGTTCGCGCAGGCGGTCGCAACCCTGCGCCCCGTCGCCGCCGAGCCGGTGAAGCTGATCGCGTCGACATGGCGGTGATCGAGCATCGCCTGGCCGACCAGCGAACCGCGGCCCATGACGAGATTGAATATGCCCTTGGGAACGCCGGCGCGAACGATGATTTCGGCCAGCGCGTGCGCCGAGCCGGGCGCGAGATCGGCCGGCTTGAAGACGACGCAATCGCCGTAGCAGAGCGCCGGCGCGATCTTCCAGGAGGGAATGGCGATCGGAAAATTCCACGGCGTGATGATTCCGACGACGCCGACCGGCTCGCGCGTCACCTCGACGTCGACGCCCGGCCGCACGCTGGCGAATTTCTCGCCCTGTATGCGCACGGCTTC
>Ga0326728_10011963_pt1 | contig 19553 bp, 12 predicted proteins | sample MB3enrmetagenome_FD_207602 | JGI IMG/M metagenome (GOLD analysis project Ga0326728, IMG submission 207602) | Lab enriched peat soil microbial communities from McLean, Ithaca, NY, United States - MB31MN | ecosystem: Environmental > Terrestrial > Soil > Wetlands > Peat | place: USA: New York... | reverse complement strand
TCGGGAGCGTCGCTGCGGGAGAGCAGGCTGGGGCTGATGTTCAACGCGGTTTGCAAAATTCCCATGCAGTTCCTCATTCTGTTGCTGGGGGTGCTGATGTTTGTCTTTTACCAATTCGAGCCGCCCCCTGTTTTCTTCAATCAATCCTCCTGGAAGGCGGCGGCGGAGCGCGACGGCGGAAAATTCCACGCTGTCGAACAAAAATTCGCCGCCGCTTGCGCGCAACAGGAGCAATCCATCCGCGACTGGCTCGACGCCCGCCGCCGCCACGACCCCGCCGCCGAAACCGCGGCGCGCGCGCGGACGCTGGCCGCGCAACGGCAAAGCGAAGCCGTCCGCGCGGAAGCCCGGGCCGCGCTGCGCCAGGCCGATGTCCACGCGCAAACCAACGACGGCGACTACGTGTTCATCACCTTCATCCTGGCGGAATTGCCGCACGGGGCGATTGGTTTGCTGGTGGCGGCGTTTTTTGCGGCGGCGTTGTCCTCCAAGGCGGCGGAACTGAGCGCGCTCGGCTCGACGACGGCGGTGGATTTTTACCGGCACCTGCTCCGGCGCGAGGCGGGGGACGCGCATTACGTGAAGGCGTCCCGCTGGTTCACGGCGATGTGGGGCCTGGTGGCGCTGGGCTTCGCGCTCTTCGCGCATTTGCAGGAGAACCTCATCCAGGCGGTCAACATTGTCGGGTCGGTTTTTTACGGGGTGGTGCTGGGATTGTTCCTGGTGGCGTTTTTTGTGCGATGGGTGGGCGGGACGGCGGTTTTTTTCGCCGCCGTGCTGGCGCAGGAGCTGGTGTTCTGCCTCTATTTCTCCCTGAACATCAGTTATTTGTGGTACAACCTGATCGGCTGCGCCGCCTGCGTCCTGTTCAGCGTCCTCATCCAGGCGTTGGATTTTAAGAAGAAAGAGGGCAGTGGGCTGCTTTGAAGAGTAATAAGTCGTTGAACGCCAAGACCCGCGTTTTCAAAATCCCGCAAGTGGCGGCCTGCCCTCTTCCCAGCCGCCCACCCGGGCTGACAGACTGTCGGCCAACGATATGTTTTTGCGCTATAACACCCGCAAAAAGGACGGGAGGGAACGTCGCTGCTGGAGCGTGGTCGAGAACCGGCGATTGCGCGCCGGTCACACGACCCAACGCACCGTTCTCCATTTCGCTCAATGCGGGACTTCAGAACGGCAGTTCGCTAATTGGCGGCGCGGTTTGTTGACAGCGGCGGGTTGTTGGTCCAGGGCAGGAATAATACCGGCGGGATGTTGGTCTTGATGAGTTTTCGCGGAGCCGCTTTGGCGGCGGCGGGCGGGGGCGCGCCGGCGCCGGGAGATTTGGCGATGAGCGGGGATCTCAAATTGGCGGACACGGCACGGTTTGTTGACAGCGCCGGTTTGTTGGTCGAGGGCATGAGTCTTCTTGGCGGAATGTTTGTCGTGAGGAGGGTTCCCGATGCGCCTTTGGAGTTGGTGATCCGCTTGAGGCTGGCGCTTGAAATTCCCGTGGCGGCCCGAGCCGGGGATGCTCCCGCGGAATTAGTGGATGGTCTTCCCACCGCGGCTGCCGCGGGAGCGCCGCCGGGAAGGCCGGCCGCGGGCAATCCAATGATGGCGCTGGAAGGAGCGCCGCCGGGAAGGCCGGTCGCGGGCGATCCAATGATGGCGCTGGAAGGAGCGCCGCCGGGAAGGCCGGTCGCGGGCGATCTAATGATGGCGCTGGAAGGAGCGCCGCCGGGAAGGCCGGTCGCGGGCGATCTAATGATGGCGCTGGAAGGAGCGCCGACGGGAAGGCCGGTTGCGGGCAATCCAATGATGGCGTTGGAAGGAGCGCCGACGGGAAGGCCGGTCGCGGGCAATCTAATGATGGCATTGGAAGGAGTGCCGGCGGGAAGGCCGGTCGCGGGCAATCCAATGATGGCGTTGGAAGGAGCGCCGACGAGAGGCTGCGCATTGACCGGGCCAGCCGGAGGAGCGTTTGTCTGGGCCGGAAGACCCGTGGCCAACGCGGCCATCAAAACGAAGACCGCGAGCAGAATCAGCCCCAATTGTGCCGGGCATAATTTGGCCTTGAGGAATGGTTTTGTGCTATTCATGGAATCAATATAGCCCAAAAGCGCGCCGACGCCATAATGTATTCTTAATCCTAATTCTACTCTCATATTGTCTAATCCAAACCCGGATGATGCGGTTTCCAGCGCCGCAGGTTTAGGGCGCGGAAAAACGGTTCCCCGCCAAAGGAAATGTTCTCGCTTTGACAAGCTGGCGGCTCTATATTGGCAGAATACGGATGCACAACAGCCGGAATTATGAGCATGACCAAGACTAAAATCGCCATCGCCGTCGCCCTCGCCGCCCTGGCGGCGCTGGCGGCGGTGCAGTATCAAACCATCCAGCAATTGCGCCAGGAGAATGGAGATTTGAAGCAGCAGGCGGCGCAGGTCGCCCCGTTGCAGGAGAAACTGGCGAGCGCTTCGCAAGAAGCGGCCAAGGCCGCCGCCGGGCCGCTCTCGCAGGCGCAGGTGGTCGAGTTGGCGCGGTTGCGCAATGAAGTGTCGCAGTTGCGCCAGCAGACCAACGAGCTGGGACAGGCGCGGCAGCAAATTCAAACGCTCAGTCAACGCGCGGCCGCCGAGGCGGAGGCCAGGAGGAGCTTGGAGGCGAGCGCGGTGGCGCTCCAGGCCAGCGAAGAGAAACATGTCGCGGCCATCAATGCCATGAATGCGTGCATCAGCAATCTCCGGATCATTGACTCAGCCAAAGCGCAATGGGCTTTGGAAAATCACAAGCAGAAAGGCGACACGCCAACCATGGACGATTTGCGGCCCTACATCGGCCGGGGACCGAATAGAGAGCTTCCAACCTGTCCCGACGGCGGCGCCTACACTGTTGGCGCCGTTGGCGAGAAACCAACTTGCAGCGTTGCAGCGCATGTCCTGCCTTAGCCTTCCAAGCATGATGGTTTCTTTGTAATCCCGGGTCCGCGGTCTAATTCCTTTGGCTGCGGCGGGCCGCGCCGTGATCTTTTGCGGCGATCATTCGGGCGCGGAACCCCTTTTTTTTTTCATTTCCGGCGGGCATAAAGTCGGATAATGGTTCCACAAAGAATTTCCCATGAAAACAGCCGTTTCTCTCGCTTTTGGATTCGTCTTCCTGGCCGCCGCCGCCCTGGCCCAGCCGCCGGACACCAACATCACCAGCCTGGTCCATCGGGACGTGATCGCGCCCCATTGGTTGGCCGGAACGAGCGGCCAGCCCAATTTGTTTTGGTATCGGGTGGATTTGGCCGATCACCAGCGCGAGTTCGTGCTGGTGGACGCGGCGGCCGGCCGGCGCGGCCCCGCCTTTGATCACGCCCGGCTGGCCGCGGCGCTGGGCGATCTGACCAAAACAGCCATCGCCCCCGCGCGGCTGCCTTTCAACGCCATCCGGTTCTCCAACAACGGCAAGTCTCTCCACCTCATCGCCACCAATGCCGCGTGGGATTGCGATTTGGCAACCTACAAAGTGACCGAGTCCACCCGCACCGCGGCGGACAGCGTCCTTGCCGCCGGGCCGGGCTTGGGGCGGCGCGGAGGAGGCGGAGGAGGCGGAGCCGGACGCGGCGCGCGCGCCTCGGGACCGGCCATCCCTTCGCCGGATGGGAAATGGGAAGTGTTGGTCCGCGGCCACAATCTGTTCTTGCGGGATGTCAAGTCCAGCCGGGTCGAACCGCTGACTTACGACGGCAATCCCGGCGGCAGCTACGCGCGCTCGGCGGAAGAAGAGCGCTCGGTGGGCATGAACTACCAAGTCCGCGATCCGGAAATTCCCACCCCGGACGTGTATTGGTCGCCTGATTCGCGCCGTCTGGTCGCCATGCGGTACCAGCCGGGCACGCTTCGCACGGTTTATGAAGTGGAGTCCTCGCCCGAAGACCAGTTCCAGCCCAAGCTGGAGTCCTATCCCTATTTGAAACCCGGCGACGCGGTGCCCATCCACAAGCCCCGCCTGTTCGATGTGGCGGCCCGGAAGGAAATCCCGCTGGACGATTCGCTTTACGCCAATCCCTGGTCCATCAGCGATCTTCGTTGGAATTCCAATTCCGCGGCGTTCACCTTTCTTTTCAACCAGCGCGGACACCAGGCGCTGCGCATTTTGGGCGTGGACGCGCAATCCGGGGCTGTCAAACCCATTGTGGATGAGGCCAGCAAGACCTTCATCTGTTACTCGGGAAAATTCTTTGCCGAATACCTCGATGACACCGCGGAAATCATCTGGATGTCCGAGCGCGACGGGTGGAACCATCTCTACCTCTACGACGCCAAAACCGGGGCGGTCAAGAGCCAGATCACCAAAGGCCAATGGGTCGTGCGCTCGGTGGAGCGGGTGGACCGCGAAAAACGCCAGGTCTTCTTCCTGGCCGGCGGCATCGTTCCCGGCCAGGACCCTTATTATCTGCACTATTGCCGGGTGAATTTCGACGGGACGGGACTGACGGCGCTGACGGAAGGCGACGGCACGCACGCCGTCCAGCTTTCCCCGGACCGCGCATTTCTAATTGACACATGGTCCCGGGTGGACCTGCCGCCCGTCAGCGTCCTGCGCAACGCCGCGGACGGCAAGGCCGTTTGCCCGCTGGAGGAGGCGGACGCGGAGGAACTTTTCGCCACCGGCTGGAAAGCGCCGGAACGCTTCGCGGCCAAGGGGCGGGACGGCGTCACCGACATTTACGGGGTGATTTGGCGTCCGCAACAATTCGACGAGCGCGGCAAATATCCGGTGATCGAGAACATTTATGCCGGCCCGCAGGGATCGTTCGCGCCCAAGCCGTTCCGGGCCGCCTCGCCGCAGCAGAAGCTGGCCGATCTGGGGTTCATCGTGGTGCAAATGGACGGGATGGGCACAGCCAACCGCTCGAAGAAATTCCACGATGTCTGCTACAAAAACCTCGCCGACGCCGGTTTCCCGGATCGCATCCTCTGGATCCAGGCCGCCGCCGCCCGCTATTCCGGTTTTGATCTGAGCCGCGTCGGAATTTACGGGACTTCGGCGGGAGGCCAAAACGCCTTGCGGGGCCTTCTTTCCCACGGCGATTTTTACAAGGCGGGCGTTTCCGACTCCGGCTGCCACGACAACCGCATGGACAAAATCTGGTGGAACGAACAGTGGATGGGCTGGCCGCTGGATGAGAGTTACCCCCGCTCCTCCAACGTCACCGACGCCCATCTGCTGCAAGGCCGGCTTTTGCTCATGGTGGGGGAGATGGACCGGAACGTGGACCCGTCCAGCACGATGCAGGTGGTCAACGCGCTGATCAAAGCGAAGAAAGATTTCGAGTTGCTCTACATGCCCGGCGCCGGCCACGGCGTGGCCGGCACGCCCTACGGCGCGCACCGCCTGGAAGAATTCTTCGTGCGCACCTTCCTCGGCAAGTCCCAACTCGGCGACGTCAACGCCCTTCCCGCCGCCCCGGCGCGGTAATCCGGTTCCCCCTCGCGGGCAAATCGCCGGCGCCGCCCGCGCAATATATTGTTGATTTATCTTGAATCAAACCGGCTCCACGAAGACGGGCGCGCCGGACAACTCCGGGGCGGGGCGCTTGAGAAACCGCGCCAGCCAGATGCAGGAAAAGGCGCACGACAGGGAAACCAGTCCCACGATGGGAAAATGAGTGATTTCGTGGTTTGGACCCTGGCCCACAATGGCCCCGCTTGCCCACGCCGCCAGGCCGCAGGAAAACTGTTGCACGGACGAATTGACGCTCATGAAACCGCCCCGGTAGCGCGATTCCACCGCCGCCGTCATCATGGCCATGGCCGGAACGAAGCGGCCCGACATGCAGATCATGAGCAGGGTGGAGGCGGCCAGCGCCACGGCCAGCGGCACCCGCGGCAGATTCGTCACCGCGAGGATGGGAACCGCCGCCGCAAGGGACATGAGAGTGAAGACGCGCCGCTTGCCGGCCCGATCCGCCCAGCGGCCAATCCAGTTCATGCTGAAGACGGTGCAGATTCCGCCCGACAAATAAATGAGCGGCAGTTGCCGGTCGCTCAAGCCGGCGTTGAACTCCATGTAGGTGGCCAGGTTGGTGAAGATCGTCAGCCCGGAGAACGTCAGCGCCGCCATGAAGACGAAGGCCATTTGATGATTTGGCTCCATCAACACCGCCCACAGCCGGGCGGCGGGATGCGTCTCGCGGGCGTGTTGCAAATGAGCGCGCAGAGGGGGCGCGCGCAGGAAAACCACCAGAAGAATCGGCCCGCAAATTCCGGCAATGATAAAAAACGGCACATGCCAGGAAAACTGGGCCGCCAGCCACAGGCCCAAGGGCAGGCCGGCAATGGCGGCGACCGAGAACGACGACATCACCAGGCCCATGGCCGCGCCCCGGCGCTCTTCCGGGATGACATCCCCCACGATGGAAAGGACCAGCGCGCCGGTCACGCCGCCAAAAGCGCCGGCCACCGCCCGCGCTCCGACGAGCAGAGGGTAGGTGGGCGCCAGCGCGCACAGCAGCGTGCCCAATCCAAAACCGGCGAACAGCCGGAGCAACGCCGCCTTGCGGTCGAACAAGTCCAGAAAAAATCCGGCGGCCACCCCGGTGATTCCCGCCGCGATGGCATAAGCGGAAACGATGAGGCTGAACTGCGCCGGGTTGATGCGCATGACCCGCATGTATTGCGGTTCCAGGGGGAGGATGATGACAAAATCCAGCGTCGTGCAAAACTGGATGGCCGCCAGGATGAGCAGCAGCAATCGTTCGTTTTTCAATTTCAATTTTCAAAATTCCGGGTTTGATTCTTCCTCCCGTTCTGCGCGCCGGCGCGAGATCTTGGGAAACGGCCGGGAAGAATCCCATGCAAAGCCGGGGAAACTTAACACGGAAGCAGCGCCGCGCCAGTGGATATTGCCCGCCTTCGCCCAACATCGCCGCGGCGCGGTCAGCGGGCGGCGGCGGCCAGGGCGATGAATTCGGCTTGACTGCGCCGCGGGGCGGCGGCCGGGGGCCGGCGGCGCAGGTACTTCCCGTCCGCCCGCAGATGCCACGCCTTCACATTGTCGGCCAGGCAGGTTTCCAGCACTTCGTTCTTGAGGCGCTCCCGCAACCGGCGGTCTTCCACCGGAAAGACCGCCTCGATGCGCCGGAAGAAATTTCGCGGCATCCAGTCCGGGCTGCCCATGAGAATCTCCGGCTCGCCGCCGTTCTCAAAATAGTAGATCCGGCTGTGCTCCAGGAACCGGTCCACCACGCTGCGGACGGAGATGTTGTCGCTCAGCCCCGGCCATTGCGGGCGCAGGCAACAGATGCCGCGCACCAGGAGGTCAATCTTCACCCCGGCTTGCGAGGCGCGGTAAAGCTCCTGGATGACCTCGCCGTCCAGCAGGGCGTTCATCTTGGCGATGATGCGGGCCGGGCGGCCGCGGCGCGCGTTTTCCGCCTCGCGCAGGATGTATTGCAGGATGCGGCCGTGGAGTTGAAAGGGCGACAGGAGCAGCTTGCGCGCGGCCTGGAACCGCCCGATGCCTGTCAACAAATTAAACAGATTCGTCGCGTCTTCGCCAAAATCAGGCTGGCAGGTCAGCAGGCCCATGTCCGTGTAAAGCCGGGCCGTGGTGGGGTTGTAATTGCCGGTGCTCAGGTGAACATAGCGCCGGATGCCGTCGTCATCCCGGCGGACGACCAGGCAGACTTTGCAGTGGATTTTGTAGCCCACCAGCCCATAGACCACATGGACGCCCGCCTCCTCCAGCTTGCGGCTCCACTGGATGTTGTTGGCTTCGTCGAACCGGGCGCGCAATTCCACCACCGCCGTGACTTGTTTGGCGCGGGTCGCCGCCTGCATCAGGGCGCCGATGATGCGGGTGTCGCCCCCGGTGCGGTAGAGAGTGAGCTTGATGGCCAGGACGGCGGGGTCCTGCGCCGCCTGTTCCAGGAAATCAACCACCGTGCTGAAGCTCTCGTACGGATGATGCAACAAGACGTCCCCCCGGCGGATGGCGTCGAAGAGGACGGGTTGATCCCGGACCGCCGCCGGGCGGAGGGCGGCGAACGGTTTCTCCCGCAATTGCGGGGAGTGATCGCCTTCATAAATGGCCATGAGGCGCTCGGGCGACAGCGGGCCGTCAATCAAATAAGCGTCGTCCTCCGTCAGGCGCAAAGTTCCCAGCAGCGCCTTGCGAATCGCCTCCGGGCAGTCCTGGTCAATTTCCAGGCGGACGGCGTCGCCCTTGCGGCGGTTGTGCAGCTCGTTTTCCACGGCCTTGAGCAGATTGCCCGAGTCCTGCTCGTCAATATAAAGCTCGCTGTTGCGCGTGACGCGAAAATGCCAGTGGCCGAGGATTTTCGTGCCGGGAAAAATCTCCCGCAAAAAATGGCCGATGACGCGGCCCAGAAAAACATAATCCCGCCCCTCGCGCGCCAGGCGGACCACGGGCGGCAGGACGCGCGGGGCCTGCACGACGGCCAGATGGCGGAGAGTCTCGGTCCCCGTTTTCATTTCCACCTGCGCGATGATGTTGAGCGATTTGTTGAGCAATTGGGGGAAGGGATGTTTGGGGTCAATGGCCAGCGGCGTGAGAACCGGCAGCACCTGGCTGCGATAAAAATTCTCCAGCCATTTCAAATCCGCGGGCGCCAGTTGCCGCGGCTCGAGAAAGCGGATGCCGCTTTTGGCCAGGGCCGGCGCCAGCTCCTGCCGCCAGCAAACATATTGGTCGCGCACCATGCGCCGGATGCGGCGCCGGACGGCGCGCAAGGTTTCCGCCGGCGTCAAGCCGTCCATTCCGCGCCCGGCCGCGCCGCTTTCGATCTGCTGTTTCAGCCCGGCCACGCGCACCTCGAAGAACTCGTCGAGATTGGAGCCGGTGATGCAAAGGAACTTGAGCCGTTCCAGGAGAGGATTGGCCGGGTCGCGCGCCTCGTTGAGGACGCGCTGGTTAAACTCCAGCCAGCTCAACTCGCGGTTGAGAAAATGGGCCGGCTCAAAATGCTGGACTGCGGCTGGCATAGGATGCGGCAAAGGCCGCTCATTTCTTCTCGATGAGGAAGAGGAATTCCTGGTTGGGCGCTTCCGCCTCCTGGACCCACTCGTTCGTCCAGCGCATCCCGGCCATGACATTTTTCCGGTAATCCACTTCCAGCGCCTCCACAAGCCGGCCCGCGGAGGAAATAACTTCGTTCAACTCCTCCGCGGTCGCGCGCCCGCCGGAACTGTAGGACAATATGATGTGCCTGGCGCGGGTTGCCCGGAGCAGACGCTCAATCGCATCCACGACGATGAATCGCCCGGCGGCGTTTCTTCGAAAATCCTCGAAGACGGAACTCGCCACGGTGTCCGAGGTGTCCACCCTGCGGTTGGCCTTGCCGAAAAGGTCCGGCTTGTCATTGAGGCATATTGAAGTCCAGAGGTGATAATAGGCGGCATAGCGCACCCGCGAGGGCGGCATTTTTTCGTTATTCGAGCCGTAAGGCGGATCAAAATACGCAAGATCGGCTTCCACCTTTGGCAGCAAATCGAAAATGTCGCCTTGATGGACGGCGTGCGCGTCCGACTTCGGAATCAGCCGCGGGACCCGCAGATGCATTTTGTTATAGGAGCGGGGCGACCAATCGTTGAGGTAGGAAGCAAAATGGCCCAGGGTGCTGTCCACCTCATCCATCGCCAGAATCAGGCTCGTCAACAAAACCGCCTGTTCGACATCCGAAACCGGCATGCGGTCAATCTCCTCGCGCATGGCGTCCAGCCGCCGCGTATTCTGCTTTTGCCACGGTTTCTTGAGGCTGTCCTGACCGGCGGAACATCCATCCTTAGGCTCACCGCCGTAATGTTCGGTAAACCACCCGTCTTTGCCGGGCAGCGCGTTGAGATGGTCAATCATCGGCTGATAATGTTCCGCCGGATGCGGATTGAGGAGGTAGCAAGTTGCAAAAACCCTGGACCAGGCGGAGATGTCATTGGCGATCACGCAATGCCCCGCTTGCGCGAGAGCCTGGGAGACCCGGGTTGTCCCGGCAAAGCCGTCCAGAACCGTTCTCGGTTTCACCTTGCGCACGAGTTGAAAAATGCAAGGAAGCAGCTTGAGCTTGGAGCCTGCGTATTTGATGCCCTCTGTCTCAGGCGCATCCACGATGAGATCTTCAAACAAATTCAACGTTTATTACAGTTTCTTGGGCGCGCAAGTCAAACACGGCGGGCGCTTCCAAGCAGCCATTTGAACTGTTGGTTGAATACGCCGTCTTCTGAACCGTGTCGAGAATAAACGTCAAACGGTCCCCGTGGCAACGGAGTAAATCGGCGGCAGGTTGTCGGCCAGAAGACGCCAGGAATCGCCTTCGTCGTCGGAACTGAAAATCTTTCCCGTGTTGGTGCCGAAATAAATTCCGGCCGGGTCCTGCGTGTCCATGGCCATGCCTTCGCGGTAAACTCCGGCATAGACGTTTTCCTGCGGCAACCCGGCCGCCAGCGCCTGCCACGTCTCGCCCGCGTCGCGGCTGCGGAAGACGCGCAGCCTGCCTTCCGGCGGGCAGCGGAATTCCGCGCCTTTGAGGGGCAGCACGTAAATCGTGCCGGGCTGGCGCGGGTGAATGGCCAGCGGAAATCCGAAATCGGAAGGGAGGCCCGCCGAAATCTCCCGCCAGCTTTTCCCCGCGTCGGAACTGCGATAGACGCCGCAGTGATTTTGCTGATAGAGCACCGGGGATTCGCCGCCGCTGAGGAGCAGCTTGTGAACGCACTGGCCGAATTCGGGATATTTTTCGGGGAGAAAATCGGCGCGGGTGCCCCGGTTGGCCGCTTGCCAGGCCGCCCCGCCGTCCTCCGAGCGGAAGACTCCCACGGCGGAAATGCCGACAAACAGGCCTTGGGCGCGGCTATTGTCAACAACAATGGAATGCAGGCAAAGGCCGCCCGCGCCCGGATGCCACCGGTCCCGGGTCGGGTGTTGGGTCAAACTGGCGACCTCATTCCAGTTCTGGCCGCCATCGTCGCTGCGAAAGAGCGCGGCGGGAGCGACGCCGGCATAGAGCACGCGCGGCTGGCTGGCGCGGCCCGGCTCGATATGCCAGATGCGGTCCAGTTTCGTGCCGGACTGTTCGGCAAATTTCAGGGGGATGTTGTTCCAGGTTTTGCCCAGGTCCGCCGAACAGGCCAGTTCGCAACCGAACCAGGCGTCGTTGGCCGCGGACCATAAGCGGCCGTCGCGCGGGTCGCAAATGGCATGGTTGATTTCGCGCCCGGCCTGGAAAGGTCCGCTGCGTTCCCAATGACGGCGGTCGGCGCTGGCAAAAAGGAACAGGCCCTTTTTGGTGCCGGCCAGAAGCAAAATTCTTTTTGGCAAACTCATAAAACTGCGACACGGAAATTCGGAAGCATGCTCCCGGCGAGACGCCGGGCGCGGCGGGTGAAGACACCCGCGCTCCCGGACAATTTGGCACAATTCTGCCGAAATTCCACTGTCGCGATAATGGATTATTTGCCGGGCGCCGCCCAGCCGCAATCGCGGTGGATTTTGATGCCGGCTTGGTCCAGTTGCTTTTTGGCGGCCTCCAGAAGGTCGCTTTTCATGTCGGGCGCGACCACCGGATTCGCCGCCCACGCCGTGAGGGTGACGGTCACGCCCGCGCCGGACAAATTGGTGATGCGGCAAGTGGGTGTTCCGGGCGCCCTGGAACTTTGCCGGGCGACCTCGAGCAGGATTTGGCGGGCCTTGTCCACATCCGCATCGTGTTCCAGGGTGATGGCCGCCGCGCAAGGGACGGGTTGGCTGGACATGGAAAGGTTGATGATGGTCTGGCCGGCCATAAGACTGTTGGGAATAACCAGCCGGCGCTCATCTCCCGCGCGCAAAACGGTGTAGCCGAGACTGATGTTCTCCACTATGCCGGTTTCCAAACCGCTGGGGGCGTTGACCTGGAGCTGGTCGCCCAGACGGAAAGGCCGGTAGAGCACCAACGACACCCCGGCGATCAAGTTGCCCAGGGTGTTTTGCGCGGCCATGCCCACGACGATGGAAACCACTCCCACGCTGAGCAGCCCGGCCCCTCCCAAATCTTTCAGCGCCGGAACCAGGTGTGCGTAGGCCAGAAACGCAAGAATCCAAACCGCCAACCGCGCCAACTGCGCCAGGAAGCGGACCGCCGTCTGGTCCGCCGAGGCCGACTGCTTTTCCAGAAAGCGTTGCACCGCCAGACGAACGGCCCGGCCCGCCAGCCAGGCGAAAAATCCCAGCACGAAGGCATAAAAGACCGCCCCCACCGCAGTCCTGTAATCCAACAAGTCAACAACAAACTGCCAGAAATGATCGCGCATATTGACAAAAGGGGGTTCCGCGGTCTTTTACGCCTTTCCGCCGCCCAGGGCGGCCAGCAGTTTTTCATGGATGTTGCCAAAACCGCCGTTGCTGAAAATGCAAATCACGTCGCCGCCGCTGGCCTCTTTTTTCAGATGGGCGACAATCGCATCCGCATGGGGCAGACAGGCGGCGGTCTTCCCGGCCGCCTTGAGGTCTTGCAGGAGCATGTCCGTATTGAGCCGTTCCTCCGGCTTGAGCAATTCCAGGCGCGCCACCTGCGCGATGACCACGGCGTCGGCGTCGGCGAAAGCCTCGGCCAGTTCCAGTTGGAACACATTGCGCCGGGTGGTGTTGCTGCGCGGCTCGAAGACGGCCCAGAGGCGCTCGCGGGCGTAGCGGCGGCGCAGCGCGCGCAACGTTTCGCGGAGGGCGGTGGGATGATGGCCGAAATCGTCTATCACCGTGATGCCGCCCGGCACGCCGCGCACTTCCATGCGCCGGCGCACGCCTTTGAAGGTGTCGAAGCCGGACTGGATTTGTTTGTTGGACAGGCCGCAATGCTTGGCGGCGGCGATGACGGCCAGGGCGTTGCGCACGTTGAACTCGCCGGTGAGGTTGAGATGGAACTTGAAGCTGGGGATTTCAAATTCGGTGGCGGTGGGGCCGTAGCGCAGATTGAAGGCGTGAACGCTGCCCTCCTCGCTCAATCCGAAACGTTTGACCGGGCAGGGCGCGGCTTCGAGCAGCGGGGCCAGGTTCGGGTCGTCGCCATTGGCCAGAAGCTGGCCGTTGCGCGGGATCAGGGCGATGAGCCGGCGGAAGGAAGATTGGATGGCGGCCAGGTTGTCGAAAATGTCCGCGTGATCGAATTCCAGGTTGTTGATCACCACCACTTCGGGAAGGTAATGGATGAACTTGCTCCGCTTGTCAAAAAACGCGGTGTCGTATTCGTCGCCTTCGATGATGAACCACGGGCTGGCGGTGAACCTGGCTCCTTCGCCGAAGTTGTTGGGGATGCCGCCGATGAGGAAACCGGGGTTCAATCCGTTGTGCTCGAACACCCACGCCAGGAGCGACGTGGTGGTGGTTTTGCCGTGCGTCCCGCTGACCACGATGGAGCGTTTGCCGCGCAGGAAAAATTCCTTGAGCAGTTCGGGCAGCGAACAATAACGCATCTTGTGATCCAGGACCGCCTCCACCTCCGCGTTGCCGCGCGAGAGGGCGTTGCCGATGACCACCAGGTCCGGCTTGTGGGAAAGATTGGATTCGGCGTAGCCCGGCATGACCTGGATTTGTTTGGTTGCCAGGAACGCGGACATGGGCGGATAGACATTGTAATCCGAGCCGGAGACGGCGAAGCCCTTGTCGCGCATCGCCGCGGCCACCGCGGCCATGGCCGTGCCGCCGATGCCGGCGAAATGGACCGATTTGATTTCTGAGAACATGGTGGATGAATCATGGCAAAATCATGGCCACAGGAAAGCCGGAAATGATCGGAGTTCAAGGCGAAGATGGAACGCGGCGAGCAGGATATTCGCGCCGGGCGCGTTCGCATCAACGGCAAATCTGTCAAACAAACCTCTTGATTTTTGGCCGGTTTTGGATGAAGTTCCAGGTGTAGCCCATGTTGTGGATGAATATGTGGCCCGTCATTAAAGCGCCGGTTGCGGTTCAACTGAACAGAATCGCCTTTGCCATCTACACGGCGGTTTTTGGATCATATTTGTGGCGCGTTCATCGCATCGCGTCCGTGGAAGGGACGGCTATTTTCCTTGGCATGATTTTCTTGAGTGTTCTCGGCCTTTTTTACTCGTGCGTTCGCGCCCGGCGCTCGCGTTGGATCATGGCGGTTCTCGTCGTCTTGATACCCGGCCTCGTCTTTACTTCGACCTGCTTATTGGCATTCACACGCCCGGAGGGATGGACGGATTGGTTGGTGGCAGTGCTGACTGCGCTTCTTTATTGGTTTGCCACACCTATTCTGCTTGCCCTGTCGCTTTTCAAGAACTTCTATATTACGTTTAGAAAGTTGGATATGGTGGTTGAGTTCAGACCCGCCCGAAAGTCCAACGAGTATTTCACATGAGCGGACGGCGGGTGCCGTGAAGAACTTCAATCCGCGCCGCTGCCAGCAAAATGACAACGCGGCGGCAATGGCCGTCTTACTCCTGCGGCGCCGGTTGTTGAAAGGCCGATTTTTCGCGCAGGCGCAACAGGACGTAATACGCCGCCGGTGTGGCGACGAGCGAGAGCAGCACGGAAATGCACAGCGCGCCAATCACGGCAACCGCCAGCGGACGCAGCATCTCGGCGCCGCTGCCGATCCCCCAGGCCAGGGGCAGCATCCCCAGGGCGGCCGCCATGGAAGTCATCAATACCGGGCGCAGACGCCGGTGGCCGGAGCGCACGAGGGCTTCCACCAACGGCACGCCTTGCGTCCGGAGATGATCCACAAAATCGAGCATGAGGATGCCGTTCTTGGCCACAATGCCGACCCCAATGATCGCGCCCAGGAAGGAGACGATGTTCAAAGATATGCCCGTGATCCAAAGCGCCGCCACCGTTCCAAACAGCGCCAGCACCGCGCCAAAGACAATGGCGATCGGCTCGTAGAACGAGCGGAATTCAATCAGCAGCACGGTGAACACGAGCAGGATGGCGGCCAGCAACACCATGATGAGATTGCGGAAGGATTCCTGCTGCTGCTGGTAAAGACCGCCGTATTCGACCGTGCCGGGCGGCAGCCATGTGTCCCGGCTCAGCTTGTCCTGGATTTCTTTCATCGCGCTGCCCAGATCGCGGCCTTCCAGCCGTGCCGAGACGATGATGTCCTGCCGCAAATCGTCGCGGACCAATTCCACTTCGCTCGGCTCTTCCACCACGTCCGCGACTTGGGCCAGCCGCACGACCGTGCCGTTGGCCGCCCGCAACGGCAGCTCGCTCAACACGGCCAGGCGATTGACGCTCGCCGGATTGGCCAGGACGCGGATGTTGACCACCCGGTCGCCTTCCAAAACGGACGACACGGTCTGGCCCAGCATGGCGGTGTTCACGGCGGCGGCGATGTCCTGAATGCTCAAGCCAAACCGCGCGGCGTCGGCCGGACGCACCCGGAAATTGATGGAGGGGCCGGTTTGCGTCAGGCCGTCAAAGGTGTCCACCACGCCGGACATGGTCTTGATTTGTTCTTCCACCCGGGGCGCGGCCTGTTGCAGCCATTTCAAATCGGTGGAGAACAATTTGATTTCCACCGGATCAGGCGTCAACTGCAAATCGCCGATCACATCGGTCAGGATGCCGGGAAACTCCCAGTGGAAGGCCGGGAATCGCTCGTTGTAAGTGTGGCGCAAAGCGGCGATGACCTCCTCGGTCGAGTGCTCGCGCTGGCGTTTGAGCTTGACCGCAAAGTCGCCCCTGTACGCCTCGGTGATGAACATGCCCATTTCCGCGCCGAGCCGGCGCGAATAACTTTCCACGTCCGGATTGGCGGACAGCATTTGCTCCGCCGCCTCAAGCTGGCGCGAGGTTTCGGTCAGACTCGTGCCCGGTGGCGCCCAGAAATCAATCACAAAACCCCCTTCGTCAAAGTCGGGCAGAAAATCGGATTCCAACTGCCGGTAAATGAAAAACGACCCGGCCAGCACCGCGCCGCAGGCCAGCAAGGTGAGCCAGCGATGCGCCAGAGCCTTGCGCAACGCCCATTCGTAAACGCGGAGGACGCGCCGGAGCAAAAAGCCGCCCTCCAGGCCGCCGCGCGCCCGGCCCTGTTCCTTCCCTTGGCGCTCGCGGATGAACCAGGCGGCCAGCGACGGCGTGAGGGTGACCGCCAGAACCAGCGACGCGAGCAGCGAGACCACCATCGTCAGCGCCAGCGCCCGGAAAAAGACGCCCGCAATGCCGGACAAAAACGCCAGCGGCAGGAACACGACCACCGGCGTCAGCGTCGAGCCGACCAGCGGATAAAGAATCTCGTGGACGGCTTCCTGAATTCCCTCCAGCCGCGGCCGGCCCGCCGCGATCTTCACGCACATCGCCTCGACCACGACGATGGCGTTGTCAATCACCAGCCCGATGGAGGCGGCGATGCCGCCCAGCGTCATCATGTTGAAGCTCATGTTGGCCAGCTTCATGGCGACGATCGTGACCAAAACCGTGATGGGAATGGTGACGATGGCGGTCCACACGCTGCCCCAGTTCTTCAGGAAGAAATAAAGAATCAGCACGGACAGAATCAGCCCGAAAATAATCGCGTCCCAAACGCTTCCCACCGAATCGCGCACGAAGAGCGACTGGTCGTAAAAAAACGCCAGTTGCATGTCCGGCGGCAATTCCTGCCGGAGTTGCCGCAGTTTTGCTTGCAACGCGGCGGCGATGTCCAGCGTGCTGCCGTCCGCCTGGCTCATGATGTTCAACAGCACCGATTCGCGCCCCTGCGCGGTGATGGATTGAAAGACCGGCTTTGGCCCGCGTTGGACACGCGCCACCTCTTTGACTTGCACCGGATGGCCGCCGTGAACCGCAATCACCAGATTTTCCATCTCCGCCACCGAATGAACGCGCCCGTCCACCGTCGTCAGGTAAAGATGGTAATTCTCTTCCATCATGCCGGCGGGCGCGATGAGGTTGTTTTTCGTCAGCGCGTCGCACACCTCCTGCCATCCCAGGCCGACGGCCTGCAATTTCAGCGGGTCAACCACGACATGGAATTCCGGCTCGCGACCGCCGAGGATTTCCACGCGCGCCACGCCGGGAATCTGGAGAAAACGCGGTTTCAACTCATAATTGGCCGTTTCCCAAAGCGACATGATATTGCGACTGGGACTGGTGAGGCTGATGCCAATGATGGGAAACGCCGAAAAGGTCACGCGCTCAATTTCGGTGTCGGCGGTCGCAGGCAGGTCGCTGCGGATTTGCGAGAGCCGCCCCAGCACATACAGTTCCGACTGCGACATGTCCACATGCCAGTTGAAGAAGACATTGATCTGCGCCGAACCGCGCTTGGTGGCCGAACGCACCGTGACGGCGCCGGGAATGTCCTTCATCGCCTCTTCGATGGGGCGCGTCACCGTCGCCATCATTTCGTCCGCCGGCATGATGCCGTTGTTGACGAGAATGACGACGCGCGGAAAATTGGTCTGCGGAAAAACCGACGACGGCATGCGCAGCGCCGAAAAAATTCCCGCCAGGCACAAGACCGCCGCGACGAAGGTGATGGACAGAGCGTGCCTCGTGGCGAACCGGCCCAAAGGCGAGATGACGTCGGCCTTCATTTGTCCTTGGACGATTGGGCGGACGATTCGTCGCCCGAAGCGCCTTGCGCGCGGATTTTGGTTGTGGCCGGCAGGCCGTAAGCGCCCACAGACACGACCACATCCCCCGCTTTCAGTCCCGGAGCGGCCACTTCAATCCAGCCGTTCTCGCGCACACCGGTCCGCACCGCCGTTTGCGTCGCCTGGCCGCCTTTGACCAGCGCGATGGCGCTTTGGCCGCTTTCATCCGTCACCACGCTTTCGCCCGGCGCGGCCAGGCAATCCACATGAACCGCCGTCACGATGCGCAGCGCAACAAATTGTCCGGGCCGCAGCAGGCCGCCCGGCGGCAACAACACCCGCGCCAGAACCGTGTTGTTGTTCGTGTCCACGGTCGGGCTGAGGAACGCAAGCTCCGCCGTCACCGGCGGCTCGGTCAACACTTCGACCGGATTCCCGGCTTTCAATTCGCCGGCTTCCGCCGCCGGAATTTGCGCGCTCACGACGAGCCGGTTCAAATCCATCACTTCCGCCACGACCGTCGGCAAGTCCACTGACTGGCCGGGCTTGACGTTGACATGCACGACCGTGCCGGACATGGGCGCGAGGACCCGCAGCAAGGCCAGTTGCGCCTCGGCGCTCTGCAAATTCCTCTGCGAGGTGTTCTGTTGCGCGTATAATTGCCTCTGCCGCGCCACTTCTTGTTCCGCGTTCTCCACCGTCAACGTGCCCGAATTCAATTCCACCACCAAATCGCCCTTCTCGACATGCTGGCCTTCCACCAGGGCGACCTTGGTGATAACGCCCGCCACCGGCGCCGCCAGCGCCACGCCGGCGGCCGGGGCGTTGGTCGTGGCAGGGGCGGGTTCCACCGTGCCATAAGCTTGGACGTAACGATGCAGCGTGGCCAATTGGAGGGCGTTGGTCTGGACGCTCACGACCGGGGGCGTGGACTCCTCGCCGCCCGGTTTGAGTTCCACCGCAAGAAGTTTTTGCGCGCCGTTCACGACGATGTAGTCGTTGGTCTTGATGGTTCCCGTCACGAACCATCCGGCGTCGGTGAGCCGGTCCAACGGGGTCTTTATGCGGGTGAAGGCTTCGCCGCCCTTGTCCTTGTTCATCACATAAACCCAGCCCGCGCCTTCCACCAGCACCACGGCGTCGCGCGGGATGAGGACGCCCGCCAGCGGTGTCGCATTGGGCGCCTGGCCGGAGCCATTGTCCGGCTGGCTCCACTGCCCGGCCGCCGGATTGCCAAAGACTATCCCCAAGTCCCCCTGCTCGTCGTCACTCATGCTGACCACGGTGTTGCCCTGTGCGTCGCGGGTGACTTGGGGGCCTTCGTCCGCGGCGTCCGGCGATTCGGGGGCGGCCGCGTTATGGTGCTTATGCCACCAGAGGCCGCCGCCAATCGCGCCGGCCATGAGTAGAATGAGAACAATGGCTCGCTTCACGGTTTTTTCTCCTTTGCGGCCGCCGGATTCCGCTCGATCACGCCCGGCGTCATCGTTTCAATGGGACGTTGCACGGCGTCTTCCAGGGCCGCCACGGACTGCTGCCTCTTGACCTGCGCCTCCAACTGCACCTCTTCGGCCTCGGCCAGTTCCAGTTGGGCGTTCAACAAATCCAGCGGGGCGGCGGCGCCGGCGCTGACCTGCCCGGCGATGGCGTCGCGGGACTTTGCCTGGGTCGCGGCCAGATCCTGGAGCAGGGCCAGGCTCTTTTCCGTGGCGCGAAAACTTTCCACCGCGGCGTCAATGTCCGCGATCACCTTGGCCTGCAGCGCGCTGAAGCGGGCGGCGGCTTCCACGCGGCGGGCGGCGGCCTCGGCAATCGGGCCCTGGTTCTGGTTGAGCACGGGCAGTTCCACGGTCAGGCCCAGGCTGTACATGTTGTCCCCCTGGTCGAACTGATAGCCCGGGCTGAGTTGAATGTCCGGGTATTGCCGGGCGATTTCCAATTGCAAGGCCGACTGGGCCGCCGCGTAATCGGCCAGCGCCGCCAGAATGTCCGCGCGGCCCAACAGCGCCTCCCGCCGCATTTCCT
>Ga0326728_10011959_pt1 | contig 19559 bp, 11 predicted proteins | sample MB3enrmetagenome_FD_207602 | JGI IMG/M metagenome (GOLD analysis project Ga0326728, IMG submission 207602) | Lab enriched peat soil microbial communities from McLean, Ithaca, NY, United States - MB31MN | ecosystem: Environmental > Terrestrial > Soil > Wetlands > Peat | place: USA: New York... | reverse complement strand
GCACGACTGGATCAGTGCTGTATGAGACTCCACATCCCGGTAGGCGGCGTCGAAGAAGACCGACGCTGCAACCCCGTTGCGCGAGGCCTGTTCCATGAGGGCGTGACGGTAAGCCTCGCCGTGAGCGGCGAGCACCTTCGGATGCGTCTTGCCCGCCACGAGGTAGCGAGGTCGCGCCGGGAGGCGATGCAATGACCGCATCGCGTCGATCACCCGCTCGATGCCTTTGCCCGGTCCGATCAGACCGCAGGTCAAGATCGTCGGCGCAGTCCCGGGCTTGCGCGGGGTGCGGCCGCTTGGGATTGCCGCCCCGTGCGGGATGATTGTGACGATCGCCGGGTCGACACCGAACCGGCTGCAAAGCCGCGCCCGGGCCGCGTCCGACATGACAATCACATGGTCCGCCAAGGCTGCGACCGATACGAGAGTGGACCACTGGTGCGGAGTGGGGTCAGTGAGAATCGTGTGGGCGATCACGATGGAAGGGATCTTGAGGCCGGCGAGGATGTCCAGGACCTCCTTGCCGTCATCGCCGCCATAGAGGCCGTACTCGTGCTGCACAATGGCCACGTCGCACCGGTTGAGCAGTTCCGAGCAGGCTGCCACGGACCGGGGGGAGCCATTCACGAGATCTCCGATGACCCGCCGGCTGGAGGTGGGCGATCCGTCTGCCACCCGCACGACGCTCACCTTGGCGCCGTTTGCGACCAGGCCGTCGGCAAGAGCTGCGCTGAAGGTCGCCAGCCCACACGCGGTCGGGGGGTAAGTGCTGAGTATCCCGAAAGAAAGGGCACGGGAACGCCCGCCTCCAAATTGCGGGATGAGGGGGCTCACAACGGGCACGGGACTCCTTGAGGTTGCTCGGTCGAGGCGTCGAGCCTGCACGGGGCGATTACGAGTCGTTCTGAACGACCGTCCTGCCCAAGCGAAGCGACTCTCCCAAGGGAACTAGCAAACCAAGGTTACCGTCCTGTTCCCGCCGTCCGTGCAGGCGGTACTACCGCGGCGCGGCGACGTGACCGGAGCCGGGTCGGGTTCGCCCCGGAGGCGTGACGGCAGCGTCCACCGGGTAAGGGTGCTCTTCGTCCACCGGGTAAGGGTGCTCTTCGAGGTGGCTCAACAGTTTCGCCAAACTTGCCTCAGCCACGCAGACGACGCTGTCAGCGGCGCCGTAGTAGACGTGCAGGGTGTCGCCGTCGTCGCGCAGGATCCAACCGCACGGGAACACGACGTCGGGCACGTCGCCCGATCGTTCGTAGGACTCTTGGGGACCGAACACCCACTCGTTCCCGCGCGCCAAGACCCTGGTCGGGTCGTCCCTGTCCAGCAAGGCCAGCCCGAGCCGGTAGATCGACCCGGCTGCAGTGACCCGTACCCCGTGGTAGCAGAGAAGCCAACCATCCTTGGTGAGCAGAGGTGGGGGACCGAGCCCGACCTTGTTGGCGTCCCACCAGCCACCGTGCCGTGCCGCGAGCAGCACGCGGGCGTCGCCCCAGTGGCGCAGATCGGGACTGAACGACAGCCAGATGTGAGCACCCAACCCCGACATCGCCGGTGCCGGCCGGTGGATCAGCGCCCACCGCCCACCGAAGGTCGTCGGGAACAGCGCGGCGTCCTTGTCCTCCGGCGGCTGGAGGACACCGCTGCGCTCCCATTGCACGAAGTCACGCGTCTTGGCCAGACACACGAGCGGCCCAGCGGTGGAGTACCCGACATGGACTACGTAGTACTCATCGCCCACACGGGTGATCCGCGGGTCCTCGATCCCCCAATGCTCCTCGAAATGGTCCGGTCGGGGCTGCAACCCCCGAACCGGGTCGATCTCCCAACCCGTCAGCCCGTCTTCGCTGGTCGCCGCGACGAGACATGAGAGGCCCGTGCGGTACTCGACGCGCAACAGAAGCAGCGTCCGGCCGTCGACGACTGTGGCTCCCGGGTTGAACACCGCGTTGACCATCTTGGGGAAGGCGTGCGGGCCCAGGATCGGGTTGCCCGAGTATCTCTGCAGCAGCTCGCGAGGGTCGGCTTCGTCGCTCATCGGTTTCCACCACCTGACTGGTTCAGCTGTGCTTGTTTCGTGTCGATAAACACTTGTGTTACTACCTAATCGGTCCGGGCGGGAGGCGCGGTGCACGACAGCTGTGTAGCCATGAGCCCGACACGTGTGATCAGGCGGTTGAGCCACCGGCCCATTGTCGAAGCCGGCACGGTGCTCGGCTATGGGCCGCTGTTCAACGCCGGCGTCCTGTATCACGCCGGCCTCTACCACCTCTTCGTGCGGGCCGTGCGGGATCGCTACCGCCCTGGTGACGGCACTGGCCCGCGTTTTGTCGACTACGACTCCGACATCGTGGTCTTCACCTCCGCCGACGGCCTGCGCTACGAGTACGGCTACGTTCTTGCAAGCACAGGCGTCGGGAGCGCGCTGAGCTTTGAGGACCCGAGGGTGCAGTGGGTGCAGGACCGCGGTAGCCGGCGGCTGGTGATGACCTACACGCACGTGCCCCCACCCGGAGAAGGACCGTGGCGCATCGGCGCCCACTGCCTGCACTGGGACGGCCAAAGGTTCGAGCTGGAAGAGGCGACCGGCCAGCTGCTCGGGCCGGCCGACGTCGAGAACAAGGACGCGGTGGTGTTCAACCTCTCCGACGGTCGCGTAGCGCTCATCCACCACCTGAGCTCGGGCATGCAACTCGCCGTGTTCGACGACCTCGAGCACCTGTGGCACCCGCCAGAGAGCTACTGGGACGCCTATCTTACGAACCTGGAACGTCACACGCTGCTTGTTCCGTCACCGGGAGCGCTCGGCATCGGTGCCGGAGCACCCCCGGTGCGTTGCGAGGCGGGGCTCCTCCTGTTCTTCCACGAACGTCGTGCCGACGGCTCGTACACGATGAACCTGGCGCTGCTCGACGAGACGACCGGGCGCGTGATCAGCCGCCTGCCAGAACCGGTCTTCGAGCCCGAGCTCGACTGGGAGCGCACCGGGGACGTCAACGGCGTCGTGTTCGTTCAAGGCGCCCATGTCGACGGCGACGACATCTACCTCACCTACGGTGCCGCCGATCGCTGCGTCGGCGCCGCGGTCGCGTCGGTCGCCCGCCTGCTCGACGCGCTCGCCGTTGTTGGTCGCCGACGGGCCGCCTGACCCACCACTAGAACAGGTGTTCGCTCTGTGGTTAGATGACCTCGGTGCCTCGGCTTGCCACTGCTGAACGGATCGGGTGGAGGAAGAACGCCTCGAGCATGGAGGCCGTCCTTCCCAACCTGACGGGAGGCGTCAGCGTGGTGACGTTCGCTACGGCCCAAGGCGCAGGCCGCATGAAGGTGAGCCTGGTGATCGGCCAGCGGCGGTGTGCCGTGGACATCTCCCGCCAGCCCGGAGTGGTCGACCTTCTGCTGGGCGACGCCATCGGACGCACCGGTGGCGGCGACGACGCCAGAGTTCAGTTCACCGATCGGCTCATCGAGTATGCCCGCGACAACGGTTGTCAGGTGCCGCGCGACGCTCCCGATGCAAGCCTGGTCGAGGTGCTGGGCAGCTCAACGTTCCCACTGCTCGCTGCCAGTTACGAGCACGGCACGCTCGCCCGTCGTGAGATCCCGGCTTGGGCCACCGAGATTCTCGGTGCTGCCACGGCGCGCGAAGGTGCAACACGGGCGTTCTCGCGTCGTGCTGCGACCAAGCCGGTCGTGGCCGCGTTGGCTCGTTGTCTGGCCAGCAGAGGTCAGCCGCTTGATCTCGGACCGCTCGCCGTTGCCTGCATGGCCTCTGGCGTGCTCGAGCCCGACCGATTGGCCGACCTGCTCAGGACGCCGCGTCCGCCTGCTCCCCACTGCGGAGAACCCGAGGATCTCCCGCTCGAGGACCTCCGGCTTGGAACCGCAGTCTGCGCTGACTGGGGAGCTGACGTCGTGCACCCCGTGTTGAAGGACGCACTCTCACGGCCCGAGGGGATCGGCGACCTGACAACCATCCTGCACGCCTGGGCGTTCGTCAGGGCCGAACTGCCGGGCTGCCTGCCGCGCCGTCTCGCCAGGTTGGGCAGTCTCGTCGCGCAGTACCAACCGGTAGATCCCCGTCCGTTCGAGGCACGCGGGCGTGCGCGGGGCCTCCATGTTCAGCCACCCGGACAAGCCAGGGCAGACAGGGCGCACCGGCGCTTGCCGTGTGTTCCCACGCGACCGCTTGGTGCGCCCACGACCAACGGCGAGGTCGCTGCCGAAGGGTTCCGCTACCCACCTCGGATCCGCCTCGTCGACGGAGCCGAGGTGGGCGAATTGCGAATCGTCTTGCCCCGCACAGCCGTCGATCTGAACGCGTGGGCCGCTCGGCTTGGCAACTGCCTGGCTTCGTTCGTGCCGGCGGTGTCACAAGGTGCTTGCCACGTGATCGGAGTCGAGCACCTCGGCAGGCTGACCTACTGCCTCGAGCTCAGCCCGCACGGCCGTGTCAAGCAGTTCCTGGGAGCGAGGAACCGCCCACCGAACCGCGAGCATGCAGAGTCGGTGATCTCGTTTCTTCAACTTCAAGGCGTAGTGGACGGTCCTTGACGGCCACTGTCGGGAGATGGAAACAAGCCGGGAGGCTCGCACATGAGCGGTCACTACGTGAGTCATCTGGAACTGGACCGCGCTGCCGGTGTCCTGCTGGGATCGGCGGCCGGTGACGCTCTCGGTGCCGGCTATGAATTCGATCGGGTCGGCCCAGCCGACCCCGGCATGGTCGGTGGCGGCCTTCTGGGCTGGGAGCCAGGCGAGTGGACCGACGACACCCAGATGGCGATCTGTGTCGCCGAGGAGGCGGCGACGGGGGTGCTCGACCCGGCCGCGGTCGGGTCACGTTTCCTGGACTGGTTCAACGACGGACCTCGTGACGTCGGCAACCAGACCCGGGCAGTGCTGTCGGCGAGCCGTTCACCCGGAGAGCTTGCGGTTCGGGCCGCCGAGTGCTTCCGGGACAACCCGCACAACGCTGCAGGCAACGGCAGCCTCATGCGCACCGGCCCGGTCGCGCTCGGTGCCGCCGGAGACGACTTGCGGCTCAGCGGATTGGCGAGGAGAGTGTCCGATCTCACCCACGCCGATCCCCTCACGGGGGACGCCTGCGTTCTGTGGTGCGTGGGCATCGACCGGGCCATCCGGGAGAGCCGCCTGGACGGCGTGCAGGACGGGCTGGCCCTTGTTCCCGTTGAAAGAAGGGATTTCTGGGCTGGCGCGATCGAGGAGGCGGCGACCGCGCCGCCGTCGTCGTTCAATCCCAACGGATATGTCGTCAAGGCCTTTCAAGCAGCGCTGGCATCGGTCTGGCAGACGCCTGTCCCGGCCACCCAGCCCTGCCGGCACCTCGCCGAGGCGCTGCGAACGTCGGTCCGCGTCGGAGACGACACCGACACCATCGCCGCAATCGCCGGCTCTCTGCTCGGTGCCCGCTGGGGCGCGACGGCTGTCCCGGTGGCTTGGCAAGCGGTGCTGCACGGCTGGCCCTCGTACCGCGCGGCAGATCTCGTGAGGCTCGCCATCCTCGCCGTGTCCGAGGGCAGGGACAACCCGACTACGGGTTGGCCGTCGGCCTACAACCTCAACGCGTTCTACCGTGGCACGTTCCCGGTTCCCCCTGTCGCCAAGGCGCTCGAGGAGGACGACGGTGTCATCCTGGCGAACTGGAGCGCCGCCGCCGAGGTCGAGGCGGACGTCGCCCTGTCGCTTTGCCGAGTCGGGCGCCAACAAATCCGCGCTCCCCAGCGTGTCGAGGTCCGCCTGTTCGACGACGATCTCCCCGGCGCCAACGTGAACCTCGAGTTCCTCTTCGCCGACATGGCCGAGGCGATCGCCGCTTGGAGGGACGCGGGCAAGAAGGTCCTCGTGCACTGCGTGCAGGCTGAACGGCGCACGCCCGCTGTCGGCGCCGCCTACCTGGCGAGCCGCCTCGGCATCTCCGGCGACGAGGCGTTCGAGCGCGTCCGGCGAGTGTTGCCCGATGCTCGGGTGAACCCGGCATTTCGCGCCGCTCTGGAGCGGCTCTGGCCGTAGGGATCGCGGCCGAGCGATGTGCAGCAGGTCGATCCCGCGCGTGGTCCATTAGCGTTTGGCGATGCGCGTTGGCGATATCGAACTGGTCCCGCTCAGCGACGGTGTTTGCAAGATGCCGCAGTCGTTCTACATCGGGCTCGACTTCGACACCCATAAAGAGCTGCTTGCCGAGGACGGTCTCGTGCACATCCCTGTCGGGTGCTTCCTCCTCCGCAGTGGCGGGACGACGGTTCTCATTGACGCAGGGCTCGGAGACGTCGACGTCGGATGGGGGCGGGGCGGCGAATTGCCGGCGGCGCTGCGAGCGGCAGGCGCCTCACCGGAGGACATCGACGTCGTGGTGTGCAGTCACCTCCACATCGACCACATCGGCTGGCTCGTCGTCGACGATGTCCCGTACTTCCCCAACGCCGTCGTGCGATACGGCGCCGCCGACTGGCGCCAGTTCGTCGCCGGCGCGGATGCCGGCGACCGTGGCCGGCAGATCATGGAGGTTCTTGCTGCTGCCGGACGGCTCGACCCTCTCGACGGCGACATGCTGCGGATCGCGCCCGGGCTGACAGCGCGTCACACGCCAGGCCACACGCTCGGCCATTACGGCCTTGTCGTGTCTTCCCGAGAGGCTCGCGCCGTGCTCCTCGGCGATGCCGTGGAGTGCCCGCTGCAGCTCGAAGAGCCGGACTTCCATACGCTGTCCGACGTCGACCCTGCTCTGGGGGCCCGAACGCGCGAAGCGCTGTGGCGCGAGCTCGAAGGCACGAATGTCGCTGTCATAGGCGCCCACTTTCCTGGTCTGCAGTTCGGTCGGGTGCTGGCTGGCACAGGAAGGCGACTCTTCTCTCCTCTGACGTGATGCGCGCCGCACACGAGTCCGGCCCGCCTGTGCAACCGCCCGCTGGTTCAATCGCCCGCCTGTGCAATCGCCCGCTGGTTCAATCGCCCGCCTGTGCGACCGCCCTACTCAGCCGGGTCTCAGCGAGCCTTCAGAATCAACGAGGGTGACGGGCTCATGTTCGACCGGGAAATTCACCGAACGGGCGATGAAGCACATTTTTTCGGCATCGTCGTGCAGGGTCACGGCGCGCTCGCACATGGCAGGATCGGCGACGGTGACCACCGGGCGGAGCAGCACCTTGCTGAATTGGCCGCTGCCGTCACGGTCTTCGGTCATGGTGCCCGACGCGGCGTCGGTGTACGCGGTCACGACGAGGCCGGCGCTGGCTGCGAGGTGCAGGTACCAGAGCATGTGGCACTGAGACAGAGAGGCCACGAGCAGCTCCTCCGGGTTCCAGCGCTGCAGATTGCCACGAAAGGCCGGATCGGAGGAGCCGGCAATGACCGGTTTGCCGGCGGCGTGGAGCTCGTGATCGCGGCTGTAAGCGCGGTAGCTGCTCGTGCCTGAACCGTTGTTGCCCGTCCAGCGCAAGGTCAGTTCATAACAGTGCGTGGTGTTCACGGGTGCATGGTAGGGACGATGTCCGGCGAGTCCTGCCCGGTGCTCGGGTCAACCGGGCATTTGCCTCTGTTCGACTGCAGCCTCCAGCACGGCCACCTCGTTCCGCAGTGCGGCCACCTCGTGCCGTAGTGCGGTGACCTCGTCCGCCAGCGCGTTGAGAGCGCTGTCCGCGCGGTCGGAGAACTCACGCTCACCGGTCGGCCAGGCGGGACCCACATCGGCACCGACGCCGTGAGCGAGAGTGCCTGGCTGAGCCTCGACGTCCGGCGCGCGATCAGCGCTCGTCTTGGCGCGGTCCGGGTCGTCAAGGTTGCCGATCCCGGTGGGCGCGTCCGGCGTGAGCAACTGAACCCAACGCTCCTGCTTGTGTCCGGGACGGCGAGGCAGTTGCAGCACGAGCGGCTCCGCACCGGCGGCCAATCGCTCCAGTTCGGCGTCGACAGCAGCGACGGAGTCGAAGCTCGTCATTCGCTCGGTGCGGGCACGCAGCTCGCCGGCAGTTTGTGGGCCGCGCAGCAGCAGCACGGCTACCAGCGCAAGTGCAGGCTGGTCCAGGCCCAGGGACTCGTCGAGCACCTGGCGATAACGGGTCGCCGAGCCGCCGCGCGAGGGGTACACGAAGCGGACGAGTCCGGCGTCCTTCAACCACGCCAGTGCCCGCTGCACGGTGCGATCGTCGTAGCAGGTCACCGGGTCGCGGTTCGAGGCTTGGTTGCACGCCGTCACCAGGGCGTTGAGGCTGAGCGGGTACTGCTGCGGCGTCGTCAGCTGCTTCTCGATGAGGCAGCCGATCACCCGTCCCTGCTCGAGGCCGAGGCGCACATGCTGATCATACGGGTGCTTGCGGTTTGAGAAGCCGAGGATCGGCCGACCATGGTCGGAGATGGCGCGCAAAGCCCTGACAGCGGCGGGGAGGTTCTAGCGTTGTCCCCATGGACCTCAAGACTGAGAGCCCGGCGCTGAGCGACGAGAACCCTTCATGATCACTTCCAAGTTCACGGGCGAGGTGCGGTGGGGCATTTTGGGAGCGGCCAATATCGCCAGGGCGCAGTTCCTCCCGGGCCTACGGGAAGCGGGAGGCGGGCGGGCGGTCCTCGTCGCCAGTCGTGATCGCGGTCGGGCGGAGGTGTTCGCCCGTGATAACGGCGTCGACCAAGGCGTGGAGGGCTACGACGTCGTGGTCGGCTCACCTGACATAGACGCGGTGTACATCGCCCTGCCCAACTCCCACCACGCCCGCTGGACCCAGCGCGCCCTCGAGACGGGCAAGGCGGTCCTGTGCGAGAAGCCGCTCTGCGTCGGGTCGGCACAGACCGCGGCAGTGCTGGAGACCGCCGCTACCACAGGGGCGCTGTTGTGGGAGTCGTTCGTCTTTCCGTTCCAGGACCAGCACCGGCGGCTTGTAGACCTGCTCGCAGGTGGCGCCATCGGCGAGGTTTGCGAGTTGGTCAGCCCCTTTAGTTTCGACCTGTCGCGATCGGAGGACATACGGCTCTCGCGCGAGCTCGGCGGTGGAGCCATCGCCGACGTCGGCTGCTACCCGATCCGGTTGGCGCAGGAGGTCCTCTCCACTCGCGATCTGTCAACGGGCGATGTCGTGGGGTTCGGCACCGGCAATGGTGCAGTCGAGACCGAGGCAGTGGCGATCATCGACTACGGGCGCCAGCGGCTGGTGCTCAGCTGCGGATTCGGGCGCGCTGTGGATACTTTCACCCGGGTGCTCGGCACCGAGGGGCAGATCCACCTGTCCAACCCGTTCCACCCGGGGCCCGGCGACACCCTTATCCTGCGGCACGGTGGGCAGGAAACGGTGGAACGCCCGACGGTGGATGCTCGCTCGTTCACCGCTGCCCTTCGTCATATCCACGCCGTGCTCCGCGAAGACGAGGCGCCCGCGCACCTTGCCGAGGAGTCGTCGCTGCGGACCGCTTTGGCTATCGAGGCCGTAGTCCAGGCCTGCTCGGGCGCTTCGCCGCTCGCCGGCCGACGAGGCAGGCCTGCTCGAGATCAGTGGGACCGGCCCAGTGAAGCCCCCGCCTAGCGAAGCGGCCCCATCGGCATGGTCAGTGGCCCGGCGGCGGGAAGGCCTAGTGCCTCCGCCAGTTGGGCGTGTCCTCCCCACTCCCACAGCTGTGCGCGCAATCCCCGGACCTGCATGAAGGCCGTCGGGTCGTCGCTGTTGCGCGGTTGGCGCAGTCGCTGCACGGGCGACACCGCGAGAACCGGCCGCAGCGGGGCGCCGGGTTGCAGGCCCGCGCGCTCTCGGGCGATCTCGACTGCCCGGCGCAGCCCGCCGAGCTCGTCGACCAACCCGCGTTCGGCGGCGTCGGCTCCCGTCCACACCCGGCCGCGGGCGACTTCGTGGACCGCTTCGGGAGTCATCGAGCGTCCGCGGGCGACTTTGGCGGTGAAATCGTCGTAGACGAAATCGAGCCACTCGTCGAGCTTGGCCCACTCGTCCTCGCTGAAACCGGTCTGCGACGAGAACATCAAAGCGTGCCGCCCAAGGCCGAGACTCTCGACGTTCACACCCAAGCGCTCGAACAGCCCGCTGGTTTGGAGCTTGCCGCCGAGCACGCCGATGGATCCGGTGAGCGTCGCCGGCTCCGCGACGATGACGTCGGCCGCCACGGCCACGAGGTACCCAGCCGAAGCGGCCACGTCGCCCATCGAGACCACAACTGGCTTGCCGGCTTCGCGAGCCCGGCACACCTCGCGCCAGATGGTGTCCGAGGCGACGTAGGAGCCCCCACGGCTGTTGACCCGGAACACGATCGCCCTCGTGCGCTCGTTCGCCACTGCGGAGCGAAACGCCGCAGCGACGGTGTCCGATCCGGCTGTTCGCCCGACCGGGCCCGGTTTGGACCGGCCGGTGCGGATCGTCCCGATTGCCTCGATGAGCCCGACCGCGGGACGGCGCGCTTGGCGCGCTCGACGGGCGGTGTCCCAGCGCCGCCGATAACGCGAGACATAGAGCAGCGTCGGCTTGTCAGGCCAGTGTTGATCAACCGCCTCACGAACGGCGTCCCGGTACCCGATGTGATCGACAAGCCCAGCCTCTTGCGCCTCGGCGGCGGCGATCGGCGCTCGATCGATGAGGTCGCGCACGCGGTCGGGTGACAATCGCCGGCCAACTGACACGGCAGCGACGACCTGTTCGTAGGCGGACTCGGCCACGCGCTCGGTCGCTTCGCGATGTGCCTGGGTGAACTGTGTGCGCAAGAAGGTGTCCGCCGCGTTCTTGTACTCGTGGCGCTGCGCGAACAGCGGCTCGACCTGTGCGCGATCGAGGGCGCCGCGTACGAACACGCCAGCTGCCGCCGCGCCCATGAGACCGACGCTGCCGGAAGGCTGGAGCCACAGCTCTCCGAAACCGGTGGCCACCACATAGGCCGTCGTTCCCCGCCCGATTTCGCCAAAGGTCTCTGCCCAGGCGATCGTCTCCTTGCCCCTCGCCCGAAAACGCGTCACGGCGTCCGACAGCTCCTGGGCCTGGGCCAGCGATATCGAGGTGGCACCGAGCTTGGCCAGCAGTCCGACGACGTTCGGATCTTCTCCGGCGGAGGCGAGCCGGTTGACGAGCGTGCGCAATGCGAGGCGCCGACGGTTCATCACCCGTTCGACGGGATGGGAACCGATGTCCTCGACTAGTGCCCCGGTGAGGTCCAACTCGAGCAGGATCGACATGGCCTGGACCGTACCGGAGGGAGATGGGCCAGTCGAGCGGTCCAGGTCTCGGTGAACGTAACAGCCTCCCGGTAGTGTTCGCTGAGTGCTTCACCTCTCCAGCGCCAGCCGGGTGGAGCTTCTCGCGGCAGTGTTGGCCGAGGTGCTCGCCGAGCCGCTCGAGGATCCGATGACACCGGAGTGGGTGGCCGTGCCAACGGTGGGCATGCGCAGGTGGCTCGCCCTCGAGCTGGCCAGATCGCTTGGCGCGTCCGGGCCCGGTGCGGGCGACGGTGTAGCCGCGAACATCAGCTTCACCTTCCCCGGCGCGCTGCGCCAGGTGGTGCTCGAGGCTGGGCGCAGCGCCGGGGTCGCCGATCCCTGGCAGGTCGACTGTCTCGTCTGGGCGGTGCTCGAGGTGCTGCGCTCGGCGCGCGACGATGGCCGTCTCGGCCCGCTTACCGTGCTGCCCGAGGGAGCCACCTGGTTCGGACGTGCGCGACGTCTCGCCGATCTCTTCGACCGCTACTCCGTGCGCCGGCCCGAGCTCGTGCTGCACTGGAGTGCCGGCGAGGACGTTGATGGCAAAGGCGACCCTCTTGCCGCGCACGACCGTTGGCAGCCCCACCTGTGGCGTCTGGTTCGGGCCCGCATCGGCGTGCCCAGCCCGCCCGAGCGTCTACCCGACCTGCTCGACGAGTTGCGTGCCGGGGCGCTCGCGCTCGACCTGCCATCTCGGCTCGCCATCTTCGGCGTCACGACGCTTCCCAGTGGACCGCCGTTCATCGAGCTGATCGAGGCCGCCGCCGCCCGGCGAGATCTCCACCTGTTGCTCCTCGACCCGTCACCGGCCACGACGTCGCGTGTTCGTAGAGCGACGCTGGCCGGCCCGCGGCCGCTCGCAGTCTTGCGCGCCGACGATCGGTCTGACACCGAGGTACTTCACCCGCTGCTGCGCTCGTGGGGGCGCCCGTACCGCGAGCGCACAGTGCTGCTCGCGTCGGCCGAATCGCTGGGGATCCCCACGCCAGTGTCTCTCGACGAGGGCGAGGAGACCGCGGGCGGCACGCGTGGCTCCCTGTTGGCGCGAGTGCAACGCGACTTACGTGCCGGCCGTATGCCGGCCGGTGACTTCGAGCTGGACCCCGAAGACCGCTCTATCCAGGTGCACTCGTGCCACGGGCCGGCCCGCCAGGTCCAGGTGCTGCGCGACGCGATCCTCCATCTGCTGGCTGATGACCCGACGCTGCGCGAGGAGGACATCGTCGTGTTCTCCCCGGCGATCGACCAGTTCGCTCCACTGGTGGAGGCGGGTTTCGGAACCTCGGCCGAGGGGGCCGCCGAGCTGTCCGACGGCGCCACGCCCCGACTCTTCTACCGCATCACCGACCGTTCATTGCGCGATTCGTACCCGGTCCTCGCGGCGCTCGACTCGTTACTCGCGCTGGTCGCGGGCAGGTTCACGGCCTCGGAGGTGCTGGAATTCATATCGCTGCCGGCGGTCCGCAAGCGCTTCGGTTTCGACGACGACGCGCTTGGGACCATCGCGGACTGGATTGCCGAGACCAACGTGCGCTGGGGCCTCGACGGCCCGCACCGCGCGACATGGGGCCTCCCGCCGGAGTTCACGGCCAACTCGTGGCGGGCTGCGATTGACCGGATTCTCATGGGAGTGGCGATGAGCGACGACGACTTGGACCTCGCGCCGGGCGACATCGCTCCGCTCGGCGTCGAGGGCGACGACATCGCGCTCGCCGGTCGCTTGGCCGACCTTGTTGCTCGTCTGGTGGCGGCCGCCGGCGACATGAAGCGACCCCGCACCGCCGCGGCATGGTGCGACGTGCTGTCGGAGGTGATCGAACAGCTCTTCGAAGTCGAGGCCGCCCAGCAGTGGCAGCTCGACAAGCTCCAGCGGATCGTCGCAGAGATCGGCGACCAAGCCATCGTCGGCAGTGAGCCGGCGACGGTTGGTCTTTCGCTCGCGGACGTCCGGCGCATCCTTGCCGATCGAATTCAGGGCGAGTCGCGCCGCCCGGACTTCTTCAGGGGTGGCATCACGGTCAGCTCGTTGACGCCGCTGCGCTGGTTGCCTTTCCGCGTCATCTGCATTCTCGGGCTCGACGAGGTCCACACGAGTGCCATCGCCAGCTCTACCGACGGCGACGATCTGGTCGCCGCAGCCCCGCTCGTGGGCGACCGCGATCCTCGTTCGGAAGCCCGCCAAGCGCTCCTCGAAGCAGTTCTCGCCGCGGGCGAGCACCTCGTGATCACCCGGACGGGCCACAGCATCCGCACCAACCGGGAAGTGCCGAGTGCGACCGTGCTCGCGGAGCTGCGCGACACGATCACCGCCACGTTGTCGCAGACGAGCCCAGGCACGTACAAGGGTCAGATCGAGACCGTCCATCCCCTCCAGCGCTTTGACGACCGCTGCTTTCGGCCCCGCCTACTGAACCGGCCCGGTCCTTGGAGCTTTGACCCTGGCGCGTTTGACGGAGCCCGAGCCCGTGGGCTGCGGGTCGGGGAGGACCGGCCTCTCATCGAAGGTTCGCTCAGACCGGCTGCCGCCACGGACAACGTGATCACCCTCGCCGAGTTGAAAACGTTCTTCAACCACCCGGCCAAGGCGTTCTGGCAGCGACGCCTCCGGCTTCACCTCAGCGACGAGGACCCCGAGGAGTCCGACGATCTCGCGACGTCGCTCAACGGCCTCGAACGCTGGTCGGTCGCGGAACGCCTCCTGAGGGCCCGTCTGGGTGGACACCGAGACTCCGAGTGGGAGCGGCATGAGCGTGCGCTCGGCACGCTCCCCCCGGGTGGGCTTGGTGACGTCTCCCTCTCCGAGACCGAGGGCATCGTCGACGCGCTGGTTGACCTGGCAACCGAGCTCGGCATTGACCCAGCCCGTGACGAGCGCCTGCCGGTCGAGGTCGAGCTGGCCGATGGCACGCGCGTCGTCGGATCAGTCGTGGGCCGTTGCGCAGACCCGTCGCCCGGCCCTGCGCTCGTCACCTACAGCAGGGCCGCACCCAAGCAGCACGTCGCCGCGTGGCTCGACCTCGTGGCCCTCGTGGCCACCGACCCGGAGACCAACTGGCGCAGCGTCGTCGTGCGTCGTAGCGAGAAGGGCGACGTGCCCGACCCGCTCGAACTCGTTGGTCGTGGTGACACGCCCGAGGAACGTCACAGCCGAGCGCTACGGGCTCTCGAGGTCGCGGCCGACTGCTACCGGCGCGGGCTGCGCGAGCCCGTCCCGCTCTTTGTGTCTTTGTCGTACAAGCTCCACCAAGGCAGAGCGAAGCCGGAGGACTGGGAGTCGCGGACCGGATTCGGCGACGGCCAGAACGAAGCGAACCGCTTGGCCTTCGGGAACCTCGACTTCCGCGAGCTATGCGAACTGCCCGCACACGACGACGATCCTCCCGGCGCCTCTAAGGGACGAGCGGCGCGGTTCGCCGATTATCTGTGGGGCGCGATCGGGGCCAGCACCGAGGAGCCAACGTGAGTGCACCAGCGGTCTTCTCGCTCCTCGGCCCGCTGCCCACGAGCGGCCGCGTCGCGATCGAGGCCAGCGCAGGCACCGGCAAGACTTACACGCTCGCTGGCCTCGTCGTGCGCTATGTGGCGGAGGCGGATGTCTCCGTCGAAGAGCTCCTCATCGTCACCTTCACACGTGCCGCAGCGGCAGAGCTGCGCGACCGTGTCCGGACCCGCCTCAGTGAGGCGGCGTCCGCGCTGCGCAGCCCTGAGGACATCCCGGCCACCGACGATCTCCTCAGATTCGTGGCAGGCACAGACCTCGAGCTTCGACTCGATCGCCTGGAGCGGGCCATCGCCGATTTCGACGCAACCACGATCACCACCATCCACGGCTTCGCGAACCACATGCTCTCCAACTTGGGCTCGACAGCTCACATCGACCCCGATGCGACGCTCCTCGAGGACACCAACGAACTCGTCAGAGCGGTCTGTGCCGACGTGCTCGTGGCCGAGTCTGTAGCCAACCCGACGACCACCGAACAGCTCCCGAATCTGAACGACCTTCCAGGCCTTGCCATCAAGGTGCTAGGGAACCCCGGCATCCGCGTCATTCCTGGCACTGACGCTGCCGAGTCCACAATCGTCGCGGCTCGACTTCGCCGCCTAGTCGACCGCGTTGTCGAGGAGGTCCATCGCCGACGACGCGCTGCCAGCACGCTCTCGTACGACGACGTGTTGACCCAACTCCGCGATGGGCTGGACAACCCGGCAGCGGTGGCCGCCGTACGACGCCGGTTCCGCATCGCGCTCATCGACGAATTCCAGGACACCGACCCGGTGCAGTGGGACATCTTTTCGAGATTGTTCGGGAATCCCGACGACGGCTCGACTCTCATCCTGGTCGCCGACCCGAAGCAAGCGATCTACTCCTTCCGTGGCGCGAACGTGCACACGTACCTCGAGGCCGCCCACCGGTCCGACACGACGCGGTTCACGCTCGGAGTGAACCAGCGTTCCGACGGGGCGTTGCTCGCCGCACTGGGGCAGCTCTTCACCGGCGCGACCTTCGGGGACCCCCGAATCGAGTTCGTGGAGGTAGCGCCGTCACGCGAGCACGAAGACCTGCGTGTCACATCGGCCGATGGTGCCGCGCTGCCGGCACTTCAGCTGCGTCTCGCTCTTGATGACGACCTCCCCCGCTCCTCTCGTGGCTGGATCTACACCGCGGATGCCGAAGCCGCGATTGCACGCGATCTCGCGTACCAGGTTCAAGGGCTGCTGGAGACGGCCTGGATCCCGTCCAGAGATGGCACCGCAGTCACGCGCCGCGTTCGACCCAGCGACGTCGCCGTGCTGATCGGCAAGCGCGCCGAGGCCGAGCCGATCAAGACAGCGCTGCGCCAAAGAGACATCCCGGCGGTGGTCACCCGGGGTGACAGCGTCCTGAATTCGCAAGCAGCCAAGCACTGGCGCTGGCTCCTCACAGCGCTGACCCGGCCGGCCGAACCAACCAGGGCCCGCACAGCCGCGCTTTCGTGGTTCTTCGGCTGGTCGGTTCAACAGCTCGACGAGGCCGACGACGCGAAGCTCAGCGAGGTACAGGACCAGCTTTTCAGGTGGGCCAAGACGCTCGACGCCCACGGCACGGTCGAGCTCTGCGCGCGCGTCTGGTCCGAGAGTGGCGTGACCGCCCGTGTGCTGGCACTGCGTGATGGCGATCGCGATCTCACGGACCTCGACCACATTGCCGGACTGCTCCAGGCGGGCACTGCCGCTCACCGGCCGAGTGCCGCGGGGTTGCTTATGACACTCGAACAACTCGCATGGGAGGTGGGAGAGGATCCGGACAACGATCTGATCGCTCGCCAAGTCGAGTCGGAAGCCGAAGCGGTGCAGATCATGACCGTGCACGTCGCGAAGGGCCTTGAATTCCCGGTGGTTTGCGTCCCGACGATGTGGCGCAAGAGTTTCGCCACTGCTGGCGAGGTCGTGTTCCGGGACCCCGACACCGGACGCCGCACGTTCGACATCACGAATGGACAACCGTGGCCCACGAAGGCTGAAGCGGCCGCGCGCAAGGCCCTCGCCAACAAAGAGGCGCTCGGGGAGAACCTCCGGCTGCTCTATGTGGCACTCACCCGAGCCGCGAACGAGACGCTGGTCTGGTGGAGCCGAGTGGAGGGATCTGACATCACCGGGCTCGCCCGCGTGCTCTTCGCGAGGAGCGACCGTGTGATCAGCCCGGTGCACTTCGCTGCGCCAAAGGTGGACCTGCCGGCCGACGATCAGGCCGTCGCGGCACTCGCGCCGGTCTTGTCTCAGGTCGGTGACGCCGCGGCCGTGGGTGTCACGGGAGCCGCCGATGCTGCTGGCGGTCCGTGGGTCGACGGCGAGAGGCGAGTCGCCGCAGGTGCGCTCGAGCTCGCCAAGCTCGAGCGCAGCTTGGTGCGCTCGAACCGGCGTTGGTCGTTCAGCGCGATAAGTGACCGTGCCCGGCATGCCGTGCTCGATCCCGAGGACGAGAGCCTTGGTGACGCCGGTGCGGCCGACGAACCGGTCGAAATGGTCGACGCCGTCCCGATGAACGGTCTTGCTCTTTCCTCCGACCTACCCCTCGGCGCGGTCGCAGGAGGCGCGCAGTTCGGCACCCTTGTCCACGAGGTGCTCGAGCGCGTCGACTTCGTGGTGGCCGACCTTGACGCCGAGTTGCGCACCCACATCGGTGACCGGCTCAGGTGGAATCCCTGGCCAGTCGACACCGAGACTCTCGTCACCGGCCTTCGTGCCGCGATCGAGACACCGCTCGGCCCGCTATTTGGAGGACACCGGTTGTGCGATTTCGCGCGCAGTGAACGTCTCGGCGAGCTGAGTTTTGAACTTCGACTGGGCGCCAAGGGCCGGTTCGCGACCGATCGCAGCATCGGCAAGCTCATTCTGAGCCACGTGTCCTCCGACGACCCTCTTCGGCCGTGGGCTCATCGCCTCGCATCAGGAGTGTTCGGTGTCGAGCTCGCGGGGCATCTCACGGGCTCGATCGACCTGGTCGCCCGAGTTCGCGATGGGACCGGCGCGAACGCGCTGCCCCGCTTCGTCGTCGTCGACTACAAGACCAACACGCTGTCGGAGCGGGGCCGCGAGCCCCAATCGCTCGACTACCACCCTGACCGCCTACCGGCGGCGATGGCAGAGCACCACTATCCGCTGCAGGCCCTGCTCTACTCGGTCGCGTTGCACCGCTACCTGCGCTGGCGTGTGCCAGGTTACGCGCCCGCCAAGCACTTGGGCGGCGCTGCGTACCTGTTTGTGCGAGGGATGGCTGGTGCCGACACTCCTGTCGTGGGGGGGAACCCACACGGGGTCTTCACCTGGCAGATCCCACCGCCGCTCGTGACCGAGCTCAGCGATCTGCTCGACGGCACCGGGGTGCCCGCGTGAGGGCGCCTCCTGCGCTCCTGAGCGCCGACGTCGCGACACTTGCGCCTTTCGTCGCGGCCGGCGTGCTCGACGCCTCGGACGTTTACGTCGCCGGCGTGATCGCCCGAAGCGTCGGAGGCGTGGAGCCCGAGGTGTTGCTCGGTGCAGCGCTGGCGACGCGTGCTCCGCGTTTTGGTCACGTGTGCGTGGTGGTCGAGACTGTCAAAGGCTCCATCGTCGTCGACGACGACGATGGCAACGAGCAGGTCCGTTCGATCGACTCTCTTCCCTGGCCTGCTCCTGCGTACTGGGCGAAGATCTTGGTGGCGAGCCCCGTCGTGGGCGGGCCGGACGACCGGCCCGCCGAGGTGACGTTGCCGCTCGTCTGGGACGGCACTCGGCTGTATCTGGAGCGTTACTGGCGCTTCGAGAAACGCGTCGCAGACGAGCTGTTGCGCCGCGCCCGCGCCGAGGGCGGGCTCGCCACTCTGTCACCCGAGCTTGAAGCGATCCTTGACGAGCTGTTTGTGACCGACGACACCACATCGCCCGATCTTCAGCGCGATGCTGCCGCGAAAGCCTTGACTCGCAGGATCGCGGTCATCGGTGGCGGCCCCGGCACCGGCAAGACGCGCACCATCGCCGGAGTGCTCAGCGCCGCCAACGCGTTGGCTCTCGCCCGCGGTCGGCACCTCGACATCGCGCTTGGCGCGCCAACCGGCAAGGCGGCCGCGCGCATGACGACGGCGGTGCATGAGGTGGCTGGAATGGCGGGCCTCGGCGCAGGCGTCGCGGATGCGCTAAGTGCAGCCACGGCCGAGACGCTGCACCGTCTCCTGGGTACTGGTGTCAATGGGAAGCCCCGCCGCGACCGCTTCAACCAGCTTCCGCATGACCTGGTGGTGGTCGACGAGACCTCGATGGTGTCGCTCCCGCTGATGGCCCGCCTGCTCGACGCGGTGCGTCCCGACGCGACGCTCGTACTAGTCGGGGACCCGTACCAACTCGCGAGCGTCGAAGCTGGTGCCGTGCTCGGCGACATCGTCGGCCCAATGGCAACGGGGCCGACAGCAGGGCCCCTCGCAGCCGGCGTCGTGCTGCTCGAACGCAACCATCGGTACGGTCCCAACTCGGAGATAGCGGCGCTCGCCGACGCGGTACGACGCGGCGACGGCAATGTCGCGGTGGACATACTCGCCAACCACCGGTCCGAAGAGCTGGCATGGGTCAGGGACGACGATCAGGCCGCGATCGCCCTGCTGCACGAGAAGGCTGCGGCCAACGCCATCGAGGTTGTTCGCGCGGCGCAGCGGCGTGATGCCGAAGCCGGGATCCGTCTCGCATCCGGCCTGAAGGTCATTTGTGCGACGCGCTTCGGACCGCTCGGTGTCTTCGCTTGGAGCGCCCGCATCGAAGCTCTCACGGCGCGTGCGCTGCCCGAAGCTGAGATCGGGCGGCGCACCTACGTCGGCCGTCCAGTCGTCGTCACTCGCAATGACTACTTCAACCG
>Ga0326728_10011958_pt1 | contig 19559 bp, 20 predicted proteins | sample MB3enrmetagenome_FD_207602 | JGI IMG/M metagenome (GOLD analysis project Ga0326728, IMG submission 207602) | Lab enriched peat soil microbial communities from McLean, Ithaca, NY, United States - MB31MN | ecosystem: Environmental > Terrestrial > Soil > Wetlands > Peat | place: USA: New York... | reverse complement strand
CAGAGCCAACGCCGCTCCAGGCACGGGCGTACGAACTCATCCGTACGTTCCCAGTAACTGGAAATTGATCTTGCCACTATCTCTGCCCGAGTCAGTAGAATACCGTTTAAAGCCTCTGGAACTTCGGGCTAGAACCTCGAGGTTCGCTCTGCGCCAACCTGCGGGCAAGCCGAGCGCAATTCGGCCCTGCAAGGCGCCGTCCTTGTGGCCGGCAAAATCGTTTTTGTTTACCGCAAAATCCCATCCGCCCTCGCCGCACGCCCCAGCGATCAACCCGCGTTGCACAAGTTCGTGGCGTAGGGGCAGGCGAGTCGGACAAAGAGTCCCCGCTTGCGGCCAGCCATTAGATTTCAGAGCCAAGGGGACGAAATGTCCGTCACTCCGGACGGAGAAGCGCTGACCATTACCTAACATTAGCCACTTATCCATAATCAATTCGCCAATGCGCAAGTCCAATCAGAAAAAGGAAATAAGCAAGTAGCGCCACATCCACAAGCCGAGCAAGCGCGAACCTGTTTTGTAGGTTTGCCGCTCGCCCACCGATTTTGGTTGCAGCCGCCGGGCTGCGCTGCGCCTCCGCGCCTCTGCGGTGAGTTCGAGTTCCTATTGCTTCTGGCCGCGCAATCCCTTAGTATGCGGGGCAGGGCTAATACAATCGAGAGGCAGGTGGATATGAGACGAAGTCTTAACCGCCGAGAGTTTATCCAAGGGGTGAGCGCCGCTGCTGCGGGATTCTGCCTGGCGCCGTCGGGGCTGTGGGCGAAAGCCGCGCCCGCCGCTCCAGTGGCCGTCGCCAAGTGCGCCACGTATGGTTCGGAAGTGACGACCACGCTCGCCGGCATGTTTGACCAGTTGGGCGGCATCGAGAAACTGGTGCGGGGCAGGACCGTGGCCATGAAAATCAACGTCACGGGGAGCCCGCCGGACTTTTTCCACCATCTGCCGGTTGGGGAAACGTATTGGGTTCATCCCCAGGTCGTCGGCTCCGTGATTCACCTCCTGGGTGCTGCAGGAGCGCGCCGGATTCGCTTGGTCGAAAGTCCTACGGGGTCGAAGTTGGCGACTCTCCAGGAATTCCTTTCGCTCGCCAAGTGGACTCCCAGTGACCTCTCGAGCGCCGCTTCGGGCGTGGAGTTCGAGAACACTAACTGGCCGGGCCCCATGGGAGAATATACGCGCTTTTGGGTTCCGGGCGGCGGCTTGCTCTTCAAGGCCTACGATATGAGCCGCGCGTATGAAGACTGCGATGTCTTTGTCTCACTCGCCAAACTCAAAGAACACAGTACCGCCGGCGTGACCTTGTCCATGAAGAACTGCTTTGGTATTACGCCCACGACGATCTATGGCGATGGAGCGGACCTGGATGAGGCAAGTAAAGTTCCGCAGGGGGGGCGCGGCAGCACGCTGCATGATGGCAGTCGGCAACCACCCAAGAGTTCACTGCCGGAGATTGACCCCAGCTCGCCGCGCGATCCCGGCTACCGGGTGCCGCGCGTCACCGCCGATCTGGTGGCGGCACGCCCAATTCATCTGGCTATCATCGATGGCATCGAAACCGTGGCGGGCGGCGAAGGCCCCTGGGTGAGGAATTTCCGGACAATTCGTCCCGGTCTGCTGATTGCCGGCGCCAATTGCGTGAATACAGATGCCGTGGCCACGGCGCTCATGGGTTTTGATCCCATGGCCGACCGGGGCGCCGCGCCCTTCGAGAAATGTGACAGTACGCTGAAGCTCGCCGAGCAGTTGGGAATCGGTACGCGCGACCTGAGCCGAATCGAGGTTCGCGGCCTACCCATCGAAAAGGGCCGGGTTGACTTCCGCAACGCCTAAACCGCCGCGCGCGGGCGGGCGTGGAAATACCAAGTTATTCGGCTACTTCGGCCGAGGCGGGTGCAGCGAGAGGCGTGGAAAGGTGCGAAATATCGTTCAGCGTCACCACGCGCCACCTTCCTTCCCGCGTTTCGAAGACGTTCAGCGCGGCGTTGTCCATGGGGATGCGCCGCCGATACTCGCAGAGGGGGACACCCATAATGTGGCAGGCGAGCAGGCGGCAGACGGTTCTGTGGCAAACCACCACCACGTTCCCTTCCTGATGTCTTTGCGCCACATCCGCCAGAAAAGGTGTGACACGCTCGACGAGTTGCACACCGCTTTCGCCCTCGGGAGGCGACATCGTAGCCGGGTCCCTGTCCCAGGCGCGGTAGATGGCAGGGGTGGCGCGCTGGATTTCCTCATAGGTTTTGCCCTCCCATGCGCCATAATTGAGCTCGGCCAAACGGCGGTCCACCACGGGCTCACGCCCGAGGGCCTTGCCGATGAGGCGAGCGCTTTCCAGCGCGCGACTTAGCGGGCTTGAGTACAAAGCACCGATCGGAATAGGTTGCAAGCGCTGGGCGAGCAACTGCGCTTGGCGCCGGCCCACGTCCGATAGCGGAACATCTGTAGTCCCACACAAGCGCCCTTCCGCATTCCACGCGGTTTCGCCGTGCCGGAGGAAATAGAAAAACGCCATACTTCTCCTGGTCTTCCCGCACAAGGATATTAGCATGGGTCGGCTGGGATCTCGGAGAGGTCCAATATCATTACAAGCTCTGAAAACATGCGACTCGCGAATTGCAGCGGAGGTCTCTGACCGCCGGAGTTATTAATTCCAAAATGCGGCGATCGCAAACCGCCGCCACAGCCGGAGCAGGAGGCAATTTTGCTTTTCCTTCCCCAGACGCTTTAAAATGCCTGGGGCGAAACGGACAGGCGCGGCCGCTGACGCCATGAGCTTCACGTCCCAGGAGTTTCAATTTTCCCATCAGTCTTCGTTCAGGAGTGATCCATGGGGCAAGAGGGTTTTTCAATTCTGATTCTGGGCGCAGGAAAAGCGACACGTTTCAAGTCCGAGCATCCGAAGATGCTGCACTCGCTGGCGGGTCGATTGCTCGGTGAATACGTTTTACGCACGGCCGCGGCGGCGGGGGCCGAACGGGTTTACCTGATCATCGGCCATCAAGCGGAAGAGATGCGCAAGGCCTTTGCCCGCCCGGGGCTGGAATTCATTGAGCAAAAGGAGCAACTAGGCACCGGCCACGCGCTGATGGCGGCTCGCCCGGAACTCGAGCTCTGCCCCAGCGGGGTGGTGGTGGCGCTGGTGGGCGACGTGCCCCTTCTCCAACCGGAAACCGTGAGGGCTCTGGTGGCTACGCACCGCAAGGGGCGGGCGGCATGCACCATCCTCACCATGCGCGTGGACAATCCCACGGGTTATGGACGCATCGTGCGAGGAGCCGGGAGGCGCGTGCGCGCCATCGTGGAAGAAAAAGCGGCGAGTGCGGCACAGAAAAAGATCCGCGAAGTTAATACCGGCATCCTCTGTTTTTCGCGCTTGCCGCTGCTGGCGCACTTGGGCGAGCTTTCGCGCAACAACGCCCAAAAGGAGTTTCTGCTAACGGATCTCATCGAGATCCTCAACCGTCACCATCTCAAGGTTGCGGCATTTGAGGCGCCGGCCGGCGAAGCTTGGGGCATAAACGACCGGGCGCAACTGGCCGAGGTGGGGAAAACGCTGCGGCTTCGCAAGGCTCGTGCCTTGATGGCGGAAGGCGTGACCGTCACTGACCCGGACGCGACATACATTGACGAGGACGTGATCATCGGCCCCGACACGGTCATTGAGCCAGGCGTCAGCCTGCGCGGCCGCACGCGTCTGGGAAGCGGCTGCCATCTGGAACCGTACTCGACGATCACCGATTCCATTCTCGCCGACGGCGTCACGGTGCGCCAATCCTGTGTCATTGCGAATTGTGAAATCGGCGCGGGCGTCACGATCGGCCCCTTCGCGCATTTGCGTATGGGCGCGGTCATTGAACCCGGGGCGCGTATCGGCAACTTCGTGGAAGTAAAAAAGTCGACCATCGGCCGAGGCGCCAAGGCCCTTCACCTGACCTATTTGGGGGACGCAACGGTCGGCGCGCGCGCCAACATCGGTGCGGGCACCATCACCTGCAACTACGACGGCGAAAAGAAGAGCCCCACGACCATCGAAGACGAAGTGTTCATCGGCAGCGGAAACATGCTGGTGGCCCCGGTACGCATCGGCAAGGGATCCTACACGGCCGCGGGCTCGACGATTACCGAGGACGTTCCGCCAGAATCGCTCGCGATCGGGCGGGGCCGTCAGGTAAATAAGCAAGGATGGGCGAGCGAACGGAAGAAAGGCCAGGGCCATAACCATAAGTAATCCTGGCTATGGCTCGGAATGCCGGCTATCAAGGCTGGCCGTACTTTTTACTTGGCGCGCGTAAGATATACCGAGCAAGCAATGACATGCATTACCTCGTCCCTTATAACTCCCTCAAAAGCAATGGATTAAAGAGCGCTTCGGTTGGCACTTAGCGTGCACTCTCCCCAGCGGGAAGCGTATTGCAAGCGTTGCGCGAAGCTTCCTGAAGCAATTTCGAAGGTGGAAGGGAGAGACCAACATGGCAATCGACCAAGTGCCTGTCCAAGAGGAACTACCGATGGAGCCTAACCCAAGTTTAGGGGACGGCGTCAAATTTGCTTCGATCTTTCTCCTTCTCGCGGCCTTGGCCGTGGGGGAATTCTTGACGGTCAATCGGATGAACACCCAGCGCGACCAATTGACGGCGCGGCAAGACCAGTTGCGAGAAGACCTGACCGGGCAATTTCGGAATGAGGTCTCGAATCGCCTGGCGGCTATGCAGCGGCAGAACGCCCAGGAGCTGGATGCCGTCAAGACGGAGCTCGACGACGCGGCCAAGCGTATGGGAGCACAGGGGGGAGAACTGAAGCGCGCGCGCAGCATGGTGGCGCAACTTCAGAATCAGCAGCGCGCCCAAACGGCGCAACTCAAGCAAGAGCTTGACCAGAAGGCCGACCAGGAACAAGTCGGCGCCCTGACCCAAGATGTTTCCACGACGAAGACGGATCTTGACACCACCAAGAAAAACGTCAACACCCTGGCGGCGGACTTGGGCATGGCGCGCAGCGAGATGGGCACCCTTATCGCGCGCAACCACGATGACATCGAATACCTGCGCAAGCTGGGCGATCGCGACTACTTTGAGTTCACGTTGACCAAGAATCAACCGGCGAAGGTGGCCGGTGTGGGCCTGACGCTGAAGAAGACCAACACCAAGCACTACCAATTCAGCGTGGCCATGCGAGCCGACGATGTGGAAGTCGAGAGGAAAGACTGCACGATCAATGCACCCGTTATCTTTTATGTGAATGGCTCAAAAAAGCCTTACGAGTTAGTCGTAAATGGTGTAGGATCGAATCAGGTGAAGGGGTACATTGCCACCCCGAAGGGTGCCACGGAGATTGCCACGCGCTCGGAGGGAGTGCGGTAGCAGATTCCGCGGGGAGGCCCCCTCACCGTGAGCGGGTCTCCCCTCTCACCTTGCAAGTCCGCAGCATTAACCAAGCTGGACAAAGCGCCAGGGTCCGGCCATGAGATGACCTTTGAGGAGGCACAACATGGTCAAGCGCGCTTTGCTGTCCGTATTTCTCGCCACCGTAGGAACCGTACTTGCACATGCGGAAACACCGGCGCGGACGGAGGCTCTCTCCGTTCCCGCCGGTACCATGCTGCATTGCCGCACCACCGAGACCCTGACCACCAAGCTGAACTTTCAGGGAGATGCTTTCACCATGAGCGTTACTGAACCCGTAACCATTAACGGCGTCGTGGCGATTCCCGTGGGCGCAACGCTCGCGGGGCGCATTACGCGCATGGAGCATCCCGGCCGTATTAAGGGCGTTGGCGAAATGCGGCTGACCGTGGAGCAAATCACCCTTCCGGATGGCCGCAGCCTCCCCCTCGGCGCAATCTTGATGACGGCATACGGGGCTGACAACATCAAGGTGGTGGGAAGCGAAGGGCTCATCAAGGGTCCGAGTTCCCGCGTCCCGGATTTTGAGGAGATTGGGGCGGGAACCGCCGGTGGTACGCTGCTGGGGTTGATCTTCGCGCATCCCATCATCGGCGCAACGCTGGGGCTTACCGCGACGACCGTCGATCGCCTGCGCCGCCGCGGGAAGGATTTGACCATCCCGGCCGGAACGCAGCTCAATTATCAATTGACGCGAGAGTTGTCGATCGCGCCCAATGTTTTGCCGGCCAGGGCCGCAATTCAGGCGCATGGCGCCGGCGAGTGAGTATCTCCGTCTGTTGCGTGCCCACCGGGATTCGGGGGGCGATGCGTCTCTCGCGGGCGGACCCCGGAGACGCCGCCCCTCCCACCGCTCGCGGAGGACACCCCGGTCTGGAGAGAAGTCCCGGCTCGTGCTTGCGCGCGGCGTCGAATCCCCAGGACGCCCGCGTGGCCGTTACCGATTAGGCTTCGCGATATTCTTCCCCAAGTTAAAACAGGGACCCACGGAGAACCGGGTTGTGAACCGGCCATCTTGCAAAACATCGGCGAACAGATGATCGTAAACAAGGTCAGCCTGCACGCGCAGGGCGATGTGTTTGGAAATGGCGAAGTCGGCGCCGCCTCCAAACCCGTAAAAGATCGTCGTGTCGATTTTCTTCCCGCTGGGGGCCAGCGCCGCAACGATTATTTTCGAAATCGCATCCACAGGCTGGGGGGTTGCGACTTCATGAATCGCTCCAACGGAAGGCCGAACGAACAGCGTGATTTTCGAGAAGTGGCGATACGACAGTTGCGGCCCACCGGCAAAGGTCTGAGTAAGGGAATTAGATGGTATCGCCACGGTATAGCTGGGGGGGAGTTCCCCCGCTGCCGCGAGTTGCTCCAATAGGCCGGTTAATTGCTGCTGCCACGCTGGTGTCAGCAGGCCCGGCGTCAGCGTCAAACTACCGCCCGAGACGCTGTAGTCGAAGCCCAACGCATACCAGGTTTTCGGATTGATGCCCGCCTGAAAATGAAATCCGTTCTCGAATAGGCTTACATGGGGGCTATCGAGGAAAGTGTATCCGGCGTAAAGATTGTAACGTGAAACATAATTCTGCTGGCCATGCGCCGTTACGGACGCAAGCGGCAGGGCAAGGGTGAGCAAAAGAAGCGTCAAGATCACCCGGTGCTTTCCTGCGCATCTGGGCTCGGTTGAATGTGACATGATTCTCTCCTGTAGGTAGGTTCTTCATGTTTTCGATTGCCGCCTGGGTTCAGTGTGGAAGGGAGACTGCCTGGTATTCCAATATGGGTTTCCTTCGGGGGCTGGGCTGGTGAGGTACGAGTTTCCATCGTCATTAAACATGGGGCAAGGCAATGAAAAATGGCGTGGAGCGCACAGTATGCAGTCTGACTCTTTCATGATGATCACGCGCGGGGCGAAACCCGCGTTCTGGCGGGGCAAACCCGCCCTCGGTTTTTTACGGCCCACCTATATCATTGAATTGACATGGGTGCACGACAAAAAGTGTCTCTGAGCATTTGGATATTTTGGGGGGGCATTGTGAATTGTGACATTCGCCACTGTTCCCTCTTGCACCGTTGGGGCGTGAATGTTCATGCTGCTGTTGCGCTCAAGAGTCCTTGCACGGCTCATCTTGGAGTACCCCATTTGCATGAGTTTCTTGCCGGCGGCCCAAACGTCCGGCGGGATTTCCTGCGGAATCTGAAAGCCCTTCGCGGGGTAGAACCGGATTCTCTGCAAATCCCCCACCATGATGCTGATGACTTCGCGCTTGGAAATCTCCTGGTTGGGATAATCTTCAAATGACATCTGCGGTGAGGTGACGAGCGCCTGTTTCTCCGGCCAAACTTTCCGGAAAGTTGCGAAGGCTCGACGTTCCATATACGGTTTATGCACGAGGATAAACTTCCGCGGATCGAGCTGGAGTTTCGCCAGGAGCTCCCTGGTAAAGTGGATATTTTCCCCCGTATTCGTCGAGCGGTTTTCAATCAGGATTGCCTCCCGCGGGACGCCCATGCGCACGGCGATTTCAGCATAGCGGTCAGCATCCGGTTAGTCCCAGACTCCGCGGGTGAGGTTCCCCAACCCCCCTGAAAAAATCAGCAAGGGCGCCCAATGTTCCAGGAACAGTTGGGCTCCCCGCTCCGCTACGCGCAGATCGTGGCTGCCCATAACCAGAATCGCGTCAGATTTCTCGATCCGGTGATCCAGGTGATGGTAATCCCAAATCTTCTGCGCCAGGATATCCACTTCGGAAGTCATGAATTGACTCACTCCGGGGCGACGTGCGCGGGCCCCGGCCTCGCAAGACAGTGTAGTTCCTCTTGTCGCACATCCTATAGGCGATTCAGTGCGAAGGTGCAGGTTTCACTTCGCCTGCCAGCGCGGCGTGGGCGGGTGCTGAGGCACTTTTGCCTGACAACAGGATTCCGCCCAGCGCATAGCAGGCTGCGCCCGTGAGTACGCATGTCCGTATCGAACTTTCCGTCGAAATGGCTATCGCAATAAAGCTGGCCAGGACGGAGGCCGCACCATTCAGCGCCCACATCCAGGGCAGATTTCCCTCCTGCCCGAGCTGACTTGCCCACCGCAGGCCGACCGGGAAGCAGAAACCCATAATGAAACCGCAGGGCGCGACCAACGCTAGTGACACCGCAATGCGCTGCCACAAGACTCCGCCCACCGCTTCATGGATGGCGGGCAGAACCAGCAGCGAATACGCCACTAGCACCAACGCGGAAAGGAGCGCGGGCGCCCGGCTTTTCAGGGCTGAGCCCAAGGGCATTCGATCTGATGCCAGGCTGCCCAGTCCCGCGCTGAGAATTAATCCCGCCAGCACCACGGCCAGCGAGTAAATCGGCTGCCCGAGAAAGATCGAAAGTTGTTGCATCATTCCCATTTCCGCCAGCATAAATCCCAACCCGATACCGATGAAGTAAAGAATGGCGCCCGCCGGCGCGGGGGGTGAACCTTGCTGCCCACGGGCCCACCGGCGAGCCGGCCACACGATCGTCAGGGCCACGAGAATCAAGGCGGCCAGCATGAAAATGGTCAAATGCATAAGTGGGAAAATCACCTTCCAGTCCACGCCGGGAATGCGCAGGATCCCCGGAACGGAGTGGAAGCGCACAAAGCTGAAAAAGTAAGGGGAAGAATCGGAAGGCGGTGAAAGATCAAAATAATCCTTCGAACGCAGCGCCGCCAAGCCTTCCAGCGTATGCACCTGCAAAACGATGCTCAACTGCGGCACCCCTAGTTCCTCCCCGGGCAAAAAGAGAATCTGGTAATTCAGCTCCTTGGCTGTCGAGCGAATCTTTTCCAGATCCTGCGTGCTAAAAGGTTGATTGCTGGTGAGGAGCGTGGCCAATTCATCCTGACGGATCATGGCCAAGTGGCTTTCCGGGTCCTTGACTCCTTCACTGAGCAAGGTGGCGTAAGCCAACGAAAAGAGGCGGCAAGTCTCGTGGAAATCCGGCCGGTGATTCCAGCGGCTGAAAGCGATGATTCCGCCCGGCTTGAGATGGTGGTAAAAGATTCGCCATCCATCCAGGGTGTAGAGCGAATTCTCCGTGAGGGCCATGGCCCCAGCGGCGGTGGCTGCCCAGGTGTCCACCAGCGTTGCCTGAATCAAGTCGAATTGCTCATGCGAGCGGGTCAAGTAACTGCGGCCTTCGTCATTGTGCAGTTCAAAATTGGGGATTTTGCCGAAGCCCGAATACCAGGGCATCCGCCGCGAAGTGACATCCACAATGCTGCTGTTGATTTCGATTCCCACGATGCGCTGAAAGCCGAAAAGCGCACAGGACATGACGTCGCGCCCGCCACCCACGCCGATAATGACCGCGCTGCCACCCGCCCGCAACCGCGCCCCCAGGGAGTTCACTTCGTAACGGAGGAAGTCCACGTTTTTGAGATCGCCCTGAAAGCGGAAAATCGGCGTGGCGGCATCATTGTCAATGTCGACGTAGATCACCTCGCTCGAAACCGGCGGCGCCTGCGGGCCGACGAACCGCGGTTCCATTTTCGGGGCGACCACACGGACGCGGGAAATGGGGTTCCATGTCTCGTAGAGAATGTCGGTGCGGGGATCGAGCCGGCCTTTGGACCAAATCGGCTGAATGCCGTGAATCGTTGACGCGTTCAGTGCTGCCAGCACTACCAGCACTCCAGCCCCAATGTAAGCGCGCCGCTGAAGCCGCGGTTGCGCTGCGAATTGGGCGTAGGCCGATACGCTCAAAAAAACCAGCGCAGAAATCACCATGACTGCGCTCGGCGCGTCAACCAGGTTCAATAGAATCAGTGAGCCGAAACATCCCGCTGCCGCGCCCATCAAGTCAGCGAAGTAAACCCGCCCGATAGGAGCGGAGACCCTGGTGAGTGAGAGGCAAACGACAATTCCCGCAAAGAAGAACGGCACGGCGATGATGGCGCAGAAAATCAGGAAGCTGCAAAGCGTTTGAACCGCCAGGGAGATGTCAAGCGGGATGGCGAACATGATCATCATGACGATGGGCATGGAGATGGCCATCGCATAACCAGCCTGCGCCATGCGCAGCCGCACTTGGTTGCGTTCGAAGAGCTTGGGGTGAAGCTGCACCGCCAACGCCCCCGCCGTCATCCCGAACATCGCCATCGAAACCGAAACGAAGGCCAGGTAGTACCAACACGTCACGCTCAGCAAGCGGGTCAGAGTGATTTCGTACATCAACGTGCTTGCGCACATCAAACCTAGGCCTAGAAAAAAGCCGATCATGCTCGTCCTCTTTGTGACCGGAGACAGGAGTCAGGAGACATGAGGCTTGCTGAAACGTCATCCCTCCCGGCTTCTAACTCCAGACTCCCGACTGCGGACTCCTCCATTCCGGTTGAGTCTCTGGTTCCGGTGGGGATATGCAGCCTGCTCCCGAAAAGGCTCGTTAGTATAGCATTCGGGAGAAGCGGGCTGGCGACTACTCGTTACCTTGCTTGTCTGTTTTGCGATCTTACCCTGCATGTTCGGCCATATTTGGGTTTCATTAGCTTAAAATATCACCTAATTGTCGTTCAGTTATGCAGAATTGTCCGATTTCTTGTCGGGCATTTTGTCTTAGATTTGTTTGTTTTCATACACATAGCGGCTTCCAACGCATTTTTTTAACATCTTTTCTTTTTGCCGATTTGCCTGAAGTTATTGAAAATTAAGGTTAAGGTCGAAATTTGGCAAGTTATCATCGTATGGAGGCCCGTACCGGAATTACGGACTCGAAGCCACGGAGGGGGTGTTAGGCTACAACCCGATGAGAGTTCCCCAGCACTCAGACCCCAACCCCCAACTCCCAACTCCTGACACCTGACACCTGACACCTGACACCTAGGAATGTATACAGACAATAATAGGCTTTTGCAAGAAAAAAATGAGCCTAGACTATACTACCTACAGACCAGACAAAATGCACGGCCAGGGGCCGAACCAATCCGGCTAATCGTACTCGCGGCAACACTCGTTCAATATTCCAGATCAATGGAAAACTCCACTTGCCGGGCGGGGAACGCATCCATCGGCTGGGCGAACCCGGGGATGGAGCCGGCGCCCGGGCCAAAGAACGGATTGAGGAAGTTGACGTTTGTGTGGTTCAAAAGGTTGAAGGACTCCACCACCAAATCGAGATGTTTATGCGGGGAAAAGTAGATGGCCTTGAGGATGCGCAAATCCACCGTGGCCAGGGAGGGGGTGCTAAGAGTGTCACGCCCGAAACCCAAAGGACGGGAAGAGAGGGGAAAGGCGAGGCTGCGGTTTGAGTCCAGTCCGGTAAGAGGATCAACTGGCCGGCCGCTGCTCAATGTGATAATCGGCGCGAGTTCCACATTTCCCAGCATTCGGTCCAGGAATCCTGAAGGTTTTTTCGGGGAATGAGAGCTCGTCTCTTCGTCATTCCCAAATGGCAAATCGAAGAGGCCGCTCAGCGCGAATCGTTGCGGTTGGTTGTTCAGAGACAGAGCTCGATCATTGCGGAGATCGAAGGGATTCTGCGGTTGTTCGGCAAAATCCGAAGCGTCATCAATAGTTTTAGAAAACGTGTAGCTTGCCGAAACCGTGAAGTCTTCGATTTGCCTGTTAATCGAAAATGAAAAGCCATGGTAGGTTGAACTTGCTGAATCTTCGATAAGGTTAACTGCGTCAAACGCCGGGTCAGTCCGGCCGGGTCCAAAGACCTCACGCCCTATTTGCTGGGGCATCGGGTCGGGTACACCCAAACTTGCCGCATTCTGGGAAGTGAGCACGATGGGCGGCAGCAGATTCACGTTCCGAGTGCGCGCCAGCTTCATCCCGCGCACAAACAGATAGTCGGCGCTCGCCGTGAGGTTCTTCGACAATAGAAACTGAATCTCCAGGTTAGCCTGTTCGCTGTAGGAAGTAGCCAGAAGGGGGTCAGGCTTGAATATGGAAGGCGGAATTCCGGAAACGGGCTGAGGGAGCGAGCCTCCTTGGGATTCAGTAAAAATGCTGGCGGCCAAGGGGCCGTCGGCGATCTGCTGAAAGCCTGCGAGGCCGTTGTCCTCGATGGCCCGGTTCAGATTGGCCAGAATATAACGATCGAAGAAAAGGCCATAACCGGCTCTCACCACCCACCGTTCCGAGGGGCTGTAGGCGAGACCAACCCGTGGGCTGAAACTGTGGATGTCCTGGCTGAACCCCGGCGGCAGATGCTCAAAGTCATATCGCCAGCCGAGGTCAAGCGTGGCCTGCTTGCTCAACGACCAATGATCCTGGAAGAAGGCACCGTAGTTGGTGACGGCGAACGCCGTGTTCGGATTGCCGAATCCCTGGAGGAACGAGTCGGGCGTCCCGGCGAAGAAATCGGCAAGGCTGGGAAATAGGTAAGTCGCCCCGAATCCATCGGGCGCAAACGAGTCGATATGGACATGACTAATCGTCGCGCCCATCTTGAATAGTTGAGATCCGTGCATTCGCGCAAAAGTGTCGCTAACTTCGGAATGGTCCTCACGGTGATAGCTGTTGCCCTCGTAGGGGCGGCCAAAGCTGAGGAGACCATTGATCGCCACGCCCGGGCCAATTGGGTCGTTGGTGCGGAGGGTGACGCTGCGCCGCGCCAGTTGGAATCGCAGGTCATTGACAGCGCTGGGCCCGAACAATGACGTCAGCGAACCCACCAGGCCATTATCCTCGGTAAAGTTGCTCCCCCGAGCACTCGCATCCGTGAGGCCGCTGGTATTGAACCCTTCGCCTGCATCCCTACTGTTCGTGAACGCGTAGCGAAACATCAAAAAATTTCGCCGGGTCACTTGGTGATTGAGCTTGGCAGAGGCTTCCGTCTCCGACAGCGCGACGGGAAAGAAACCGGAGGTGATTCGGCGTGTTGACAAGTGGGGAAAAGCGCCGGTGGCGAGAAATCCATTGATCTGATTCGCCAGCGAAGGGTCTATGTCCGAGCTGTCATCCGTCCGGATATGCTCTTGTTCGAAGGCAGCGTAGTAAAAGGTCCGGTCCTTGACGAGCGCGCCGCCACGTGACACGCCGACCCGGTAGCGGAAGAGCGGCGGCCTTGCACTGACGTCGGAGATGGGCTCGCGCGCGTTGAGGTCCCCGCTTTGTAAGAACACGAATGCGTCACCGTGAGGCGTGTTGGCGCCCGTTCGCGTCACCACATTGATGGACCCACCGGAAGCCCCGCCGTACTCCGCCGAGAGCCCATTATTGACGACCTGGAATTCCCGCACGATTTCCGGCGAGAGCTCCGTGCGGCTACCGCCACTGAAGTCGTCGTTGTTGTCGAGCCCGTCGATCGAAAGATTATTGCTGCGGGTCCGGAGGCCCCCAAACGAAAAACCGCTTCCGACGATCTGGGCGGCCATAGCCGCTTGTTTATTGGCAGCGGCGACGCCCGGCGCGAGCAGCACGAAGTCAAGGGCATTGCGAGTCTTGACGGGCAACTCCTCGATCCGTTCTTTATCCACCAAGGTCGCGACAGTGGTTTCCGAGGGATTAATGAGGGGGGGCTGCTCGGTTACCGTGACCTTTTGGACTAAGCCTGCGGGCGCAAGCTGGATGCTCAAGCGAGCCGTCTGGCCGAGCGTAAGAGTGACGCCCGTGTGGAGATACGGGGCAAATCCGGGTTTACTGACCCTTACCTCATAGGTTCCGACAGGAAGTTCGCTAGCGAGAAAATGCCCCTTGCCATCCGTTGTCAGGGTGCGGCTGAGCCCTGTTGCCGGGTCGAAAAACCTCACCTGCGCGCCGACAATTATCGCCTCGCTTTGGTCGCTCACCGTGCCTTCAAGCGTGGCGCCCACCGAGGTCTGCGCGGCAGCCGGCGCTGCAAATAACAAGGACGTCACGATTAAGAGACTCACTCCCCGCATTTCCCTGCGCTTTGGGCGAATCAACCCAGGATTGATCCAACAAAAGTGCACGTTGCGACCCCTCCGCACGGTATGGCGCCTGGAATCCCCGGTAATATGCCGCCCTAATATGCGGCGAGACGAGCGGATACCGGAAGACCAAGTGGCCCTTTATTATCTCGGCCTCCCAGAAGCTGAAGTGTCAGCAGGATGCTGACGTTTAATTTAGGGCAAACAGACGGATCGACTCTGTGGAATGGAAGTAAGGGGAGGTTCCTAAATCCGTAGGGGAGCCGGAGGTGAGTGGGCAATTATAAGAATCGCCAGGGTCGGGAACTCGAGAGGTTGCGGAAGAAAAAACAAGGCTCGTTGTTGAACGCGCCTCGCGACCGCTATCCAAGCGTCATACAACTTTCGGAAGAGGCCAATGGCAAAGCAGATTGCCACCCCAACGAGCGTCGCAAAGCCGCCAGCAGAGTGCAGAACGTCAGAAATTTCCTCTTGCGGACTGTCCCAAAAGTCTACCGTCTCGGCGGCGGGACCGGAGACATACCAGCCCAGCCACAACAAGATGAGCAGCCTGATGGCCCGTCCCCTCATGACTCCAGCCTACCAAACAGGTCAGCAGGCAGGCAACACCAAAAACGATTGAATGTACGGCCGGCATTGCTTTCAAGCCCCGATGTAGCGGGCGTAAAGCCCGCGGGCCACGGCGGGGTCCTGCGTTCCCTTCACGATGACGCGGCCGTCCGGAAACACTGTTAACTCGTAAGGGTCGAGAGAAAACTTCAGTAGAAATTCATTGGCAAGCACGGGGCCAAACTGCTCGAGTCGTACCTTCAGTGCGGCGAGGTCGAGCGCCCGCGATTCGGTGTGATGAATCTGCACGGAGTTCCGACCGCACATGCTGATGTGCGAGGATTCGCCTTGTTCGAGGTAGGCAAATTCGTGTGCGACGCAAACACGGCACTGGGGATCCCGAGGCGCCTTCACTTGTTGGAAGCGGTTGGTCCAGAGGTCATAAGCCACGAGCGATCCGTGCAATTCGGATTCGCGGCTCAGCAGAATCTTGAGGGCTTCGGTGGACTGAATGGCGGCGGCCCAGGAGACGGCCGGGCCGATGACGCCCACGGTATCGCAGGTCTCGTGCATCCCGCGGGGAGATTTGGGAAATATGCAGGTCAGGCACGCCGTGCGCCCGGGGAGGATCGTCATCGTGGCCGCGTAACTGGCCACCACGGCGCCATAAATCCAGGGAATTCCCAGTTTGACCGCCGCGTCATTCAGAAGGTAACGCGTTTCAAAGTTGTCCGTCGCGTCCAAAATGACCTGAAAACCCTCGATGAACTCCTCGATATTGCTGCTGTCCGCGTCGGCCACGATTCCTTCGACGCGCACGTCGGAATTGATTTGGCGGAGCTTCCGTTCCGCGGCCACCGCCTTGGGCAGGCTCGCCTTGGCATCGGCCTCGTCAAAAAGCATTTGGCGCTGGAGGTTCGATTCCTCCACGAAATCGCGGTCCACAATGCGCAGCGTCCCCACCCCCGCGCGCACCAGAGCATTGGCCTGCGCAGTCCCCAATGCCCCGCAGCCGAGAATCACCACCTTCGATTGCAGCAGCTTCTCCTGCCCCTCCACCCCGATGGGCGAAAAGAGAATCTGCCGCGAATATTTTTCCGAGTTCATGAAGGACCTAGCTTTCCATGGGGATCAGGAATGCTCATGGAAACTCTGTCAAAATCTCAGGGACCTGCTTGCTGCTCAAGTGTGGAGCCCCAAATCCCGCGCTTAGAACCGGAAGACCTGTAAGCCGGTCCACGAGGAGGGTCGCCTTCGAGAAGCGCGTTTTGCATGGAGTTAAGACCACGCGCCCAGCTTGCACTTTCGCGTCAGGCAAGTCGCCGGGCTGGAGACCCAGTCTGCGGCGAATTGCGGCGGCAAGCGCAATCTGGCCCTTGGTGGAAAGTTTCAGTTCCATAGTAAGAAAATCTTACCGCCAAAATCGGTCAAACTACAATCTGTGCAGCAGCGGGGCGTACGAAGCGGGGCCTCGATCACGGGAAGGAACTTAGAACTGCTTGGGAATGCCAGCCTGCTTCGGAACTCCGTTGGCCGTATGGCGAGATAGAATCTTCTGGTCTACCGGGAAGTACCGTTGAGTAATCGGGCTGTACCAAATCTCGTGGTCGCCACGTCCGGGGCGATCATAACGGCAACCATGGGCGCGGAGGACGTCCTTCAGTTTCGGCGTGTAGCTTACCATCAAGACCCGATGGGCACAGAAGCAGTTTCTTCATGATGGGCGCGAACCAGAACGTCAACCACCTTTTGCCCCGGTTCCAGCCCGCCGTTTAATTCAAAAAGCTCCGGCACTAAAACCCGGACCTTCTCCACCAAGGCATTCATTGACTCGGCTTCCGCCTCCAGGCCGGGAATGTCGTCACTCTCCGCAACCCACACCCCCGCCTCGGAATCCCAATGCGCGTCGACTTCATAGGTACGACTCATCGCTGACCGCTCCTCACTACCCACAAGACTACCATCGGATATCGCGTATTACAACCGTGCCATCCCCCAAGGATCACCATTCCACAGGAGCAGGGGATCATCGCGCCCAAAGAACCCGCAGTTCTGCCAGTTGTGCACCGGAGCGTGCATCGCCCAGCAGAAACTCAAAAGAGGGGAACCGCTAACTTGCTGAATTGTTTGGTGGGCCTGGGTAGAGTTGAACTACCGACCTCACCCTTATCAGGGGTGCGCTCTAGCCACCTGAGCTACAGGCCCGTCTTTCCCTCGCGAGGGGAACACGCACAGAGGCTTGCGGCACCTTCGTGAGAGAATTACCAGTATAGGCAGACGCTAAAATTCGCGCAAGGGGAAACCTCGTGCAAACTGTCGTCGGGTGCCAGTCATCAGTTCTCAGCTGAAGCTACCACCACCGCGCGAGGCCTTTTACTGACGACTGAGAACTGATGACTGATGACTTTTGCCTGCCGCCGTGGTGTTTTGGCGGGCTCTGTGGTAAAAAAGTAGTAGAGGGTAACTGCGGGCTTTGCCGGTTGGGCTTTAATCAGGAAAGATTCCTCTCCAAGGACTCCGACTCATGCCGAATGTACGGAAAGAGCTTCTTCCGAATGGCCTCACGATTCTCACCGAGTCCATGTCGTCTGTCCGCTCCGTCTCCGTGGGCATTTGGTTGCGCACCGGCGCGCGCCAGGAGCGCCTCAAGGAAAATGGCATCTCACACTTTATCGAACACATGCTCTTTAAGGGAACCAAGAACCACAGCGCGGAGGAGATTGCTCGCGCTGCGGATTCGATTGGCGGCCACCTGGATGCCTACACCGCGAAGGAGACAACCAACTTCGCCATCAAAGTGCTGGATGAGCACCTGCCCCGGGCCTTCGGCATTCTCGCCGACCTCGTGAAGAATCCGCTTTTCGAACCCGCGCATATCGCCAACGAATGCCGCGTCATCCAGGAAGAAATCAAAATGGTGGAGGACACGCCGGATGACTTGGTGCACGAGCTCTTCACCCAAACCTATTGGCGCGGGCAGGCGCTGGGACGTCCGATTTTGGGCACGCGCCGCAGTGTGCGCAGTTTCGATCGCAAGCGTCTGGTCAGCTACTTCCGCCGGCACTATACGCCCAGCAATATGCTGATCGCCGCCGCGGGTCACCTTAAACATTCTCAGATTGTGGATCTGGTCCGGCAGGAATTCGGCGACCGGCCCGCGGGCCCTGCTCTGCGAAGCGGCCCAATCCCGATTCCCCATCCCCACCTTCAGGTGCGGCATAAGAAGGATTTGGAGCAGGTCCATCTTTGCGTGGGCGCGCCCTCTTATCCTCAGCCGCATAAGAACCGCTTCCCGGCGTACATCCTCAATTCGGTCTTGGGGGGCGGCATGAGTTCGCGTTTGTTCCAAAACATTCGCGAAAAGCGCGGATTGGCTTACGCTGTATTTTCCAGTATGAGCAGCTTTCACGATGCGGGTTGCCTGACCGTCTATGCGGGGACGGCCACGGACAAGGCGCGGCATGTCATCGAATTGGTGCTCGCGGAGTTTTGTGAGTTGAAGTCAAACCCTATCAGCCCGGAAGAGTTGCAGCGCGCCAAAGATTACTTGAAGGGAAGCTTACTGCTCAGTCTGGAGTCCTCGACCAGCCGCATGGGATATGTGGCACGGCAGGAATTGTACTTTGGCCGCTACATTTCCCAAGACGAAATCGCGCGGAGCGTCGACGCCGTCACCTCCGAGCAGGTGCGGGCGGTGGCGCAAGAGTTCTTCCACCCTGACCGCTTGGCGGTCACCGTCCTGGGTCCCATCAACGGCCTCAAGCTCTCCCGCGCTGACCTCGGCTGCTGACCCTTAAACTTGCTTTCACTCCGCGTTTCCTTCCTCCTCAGGGGATTGCTGCCTCAGTTTTGCGGAGATATACTTGATTGTCCCGGGATGGCTCCGCCGCCCGGTGCTCAAGCCGCAATTCAAAATGAGGTGACAACATGCGCAGTAAACTTCTGCTGCTTGTGCTTCTGGGACTGCCGTTGATCCTGTACGGCCAAACCCCAAGGCAGATTCCCCCGCAAGCCAGCGAACGGATTGCCAAAGAAGTCCGGCACGAAATCATCATGCTCCCCTATTACGGTGTCTTCGACGACATCAAGTTCTCCGTGGCGGGTTACGACGTGACGCTGATGGGTCAGGTCACCAATCCAACCCTTAAACATGATGCCGAGAATGCGGTCAAACACATCGAGGGAGTGGAAAAGGTCAATAACCAGATCGAGGTGCTTCCACTCTCTTCCATGGACGATGGGCTGCGCCTCCAGCTCTACCGCGCCATTTACGGATTCCCGGCATTGGAGAAATACGCCATGCCCGTGATCAAGCCCATTCGGATCATCGTCAAAAACGGGAACGTCACGCTGGAAGGTGTGGTGGATAACCAGGCCGACAAAGACATGGTAGGCCTCCGCGCCAATGGTGTCGCCAACGTCTTCTCCGTCACCAATAACCTGGTGGTTGTCAAAGGGAAGTAGACGCTTGGCAGGCCAGCGTCGAGCTGTTTGCGGATTTCCGACCCCCGCGGGTTTTGCTTTTCCGATTTTTGGCGATGCGTCCTATAATCGCTCCTAGCTGTTATGGGCGGGAATCGAAACATGAATCAAGTGAGGGCGGCAGCAAGGGGCGGGGAATTAAACGCAGCGTCTTAAGTAATTGCGCATAATCTGCGCAACGTATCATTTGGTTCAGTCCACTTCGCGAACTCGGTTTCAACTGCAAGAGCGACATCGCTCATGCTGGGAAAGTAACGGTTATGGAC
>Ga0326728_10011957_pt1 | contig 19559 bp, 11 predicted proteins | sample MB3enrmetagenome_FD_207602 | JGI IMG/M metagenome (GOLD analysis project Ga0326728, IMG submission 207602) | Lab enriched peat soil microbial communities from McLean, Ithaca, NY, United States - MB31MN | ecosystem: Environmental > Terrestrial > Soil > Wetlands > Peat | place: USA: New York... | reverse complement strand
ACATCAGCCGCGCCCCCTGGCCAAGAGCGTACTGGATGGTCGGAAGCGAAGCGCGAATGCGGGTGTCATCGGTAATTTGGCAAGCGTCGTTCAGCGGGACATTAAAATCCACGCGCATGAAGACACGCTTTCCTGTCAAGTCAATATCACGGATAGATAATTTTGACATGGATAATTCCTTTCGTGGTCAGTTGTCAGTTGTCAGTCGTCCGTTGTCCGTTGTCAGTCGTCAGTTGTCCGTGGTCCGTTGTAAACTGCTATCAATACGACCCTGACCCGGAACCGGCCCAATTGAACGCAGGGACACTTGGCAAGCGATCCGCCTGTTTAGCTCGGGAGTTAGGCCATATGCATTGGGTCCCGTGTCCGTCGCCAGCCGTCCCATGACAATCGCGAAATGACTTGCGACGGACAACTGACAACGGACTACGGACAACGGACTACGGACAGTTTGCTTCAGAGGGTCTTCGCCACGAAGCCGATCAGGTCACGGACGCGGCAGGAGTAACCCCACTCGTTATCGTACCAGGCGACGACTTTCACCAGATTGCCGTCAATCACTTTGGTGAAGCCGGCGTCCACCATGGACGAGTGTGGATTGCCGGTGAAGTCTTTGGAGACCAACTCCTCCTCGACGAACTGTAGAATGCCTTTCAAAGGGCCTTCCGCAGCCTTCTTGAGGGCGGCGTTCACGGCTTCCGCGGAAGTTGGCTTCTCCACCAGCGCTACCAGGTCAACCACCGAGACGTCCGGGGTGGGGACGCGCATCGCGTACCCATCCAGCTTGCCCTTGAGTTCGGGGATCACAAGTCCGATGGCTTTGGCGGCGCCCGTCGTGGTGGGGATCATGGACAAGGCGGCAGCGCGAGCCCGTCGCAAATCCTTGTGGGGCAGGTCCAGGATGCGCTGATCGTTGGTATAGGCATGGATAGTGGTCATCGAGCCTTTGAGAATCTTAAAGTTGTCGTGAACGACCTTGGCGGCGGGCGCCAGGCAATTGGTGGTGCAGGAAGCGTTGGAGATGATGTGGTGCTTCGCTGGATCGTACGCGTGCTCGTTCACCCCCAGCACGATTGTGATGTCTTCACCTTTGGCTGGCGCGGTAATGATGACCTTCTTCACCGTACCCTTCAAATGCTTCTTGGCGTCCTCCGCCTTAGTGAAGAGCCCGGTGGATTCGACCACAATCTCCGCCCCCAGTGACGACCAATCCAGCTCGGCGGGGTCTTTGGTCTTAAAAACCCGGATCGACTTGCCATTAACGCTGATGCAGTCACCGGCGTGACCCACTGCGGCGGAAAAGATTCCAAACACCGAATCGTACTTCAACAAGTGGGCAAGCGTTTTCGGGTCTGTAATGTCATTGACCGCTACGATATCAATCCCTTCATCGCCGAGCGCGGCGCGAAACAGGTTTCGTCCAATGCGCCCAAAACCATTAATTCCAACCTTAACAGGCATAAACAACCCTCCGTTGTGCTTAGTTACCGAACTAATTCGAACCAAGAATTTTACGCGGCTTGCGCTCGGATGTCAAACGCCCGGCACTCAGCCTAGGAGTGTTGGCTACTGTCCTGGCGGCATAGGGCGGGGGGTTCGCTCGCCGTGGCGCGGAAATCCTTTTGCTCCGCTCCGGGCGGGCTCTGCCCGCGCGGCAGGGGAACGCTCCCGCGACAGGGGGCGAGGCGCCCGTGCTACACGCCGCGGGCAGGCTGGGGAACGGGTTTGCTCAGGATGACGGGCCGGGTTGGCGCGCCTTTCAATGGTTGGCGGCGCCCTGTTTCACCAATTCCAAGTCTAAAGTAATCGCGACGTCTTCGCCGAGCATGGCCGCGGGAATGCTACCCACTCCAAAATCGCGGCGGTTGATAGTTGTAGTCGCAGAGGCGCCCATATGCGAGTTGCCCCGCTGATCCTTAATCGGTTCGGAAGGGCCGTCGACATTGAGCACAACCTCCTTCGTCACGCCATGGATCGTGAGGTCGCCCGTAACCTTGAGCTTACCCTTCCCGGCAGGCTCGACGTTTTTGGATCTGAAAGTAATTGTGGGGTATTTGGCTGCGTCGAAAAATTTCGCTCTGCGCAGATCGTTATCGCGCATCTCCACGCGGGTGTCCACCGAGGCGGCATCAATGGTCGCATCGACGGAGGACTTGGCGGGATGCGCGGAGTCGTATTGAACTGTACCGCTCAACTTGGTGAAGCCACCTCGAACGGTGGAAATTCCCATGTGCCGTACGGCGAACTGCGCGGCACTGTGCGCAGGGTCAAGCTGCCAGGTCTCGGTTTGTCCGGCTGCCGAGATTGCCAAAACCATTGCGCATATCAGGATGCATGTTATCCGAGACATCATAACCCTCCGTCTTATCGTTTTACGCTAGTTTTCCACCCTCAAGCGGCGACTTAAGGACACCAACCTTCTGATCGTTGCAGCGGACTTAGCGACATCAAGCCGCTTCTGCCCCTATTCCCTAGCACCTAAGACCGCCAGGAAAAAGCGTGAATGAGAGCCCTGTCAGTAATCAATATGGGACTATTCTAGCATCTCAAGAGGACGCTTTCAACTCACCCAGGACCCAGGACACTCACCCGGGCACTCACCCAGGCAAACCCGCTGTGCTATGGTGGGGATGTGAGTGCGGATCGCTCGGAATGACAGGACGGTTTCAAAAACGGAGGGTTTTGTGACAGATCTCAACTCGCAAGGAAAGCAGATGGCTTCATCGACCGGAACACCTTCGGAATCCTGGCGGCGATGAGCCTCGAGGAGATAACGGTGGACCCGCCACCTTCTTCGTAAGCCGCGAAGAAAAGCCCCACCACGAAGCGACGAAGCTGCAACCAATCTACCTACCTCGGCCGGATGTGTTATCGTGGTGGACGATGAGGCTCAGGATACAAAGCCCATGGCTCGCGATCCTCCTGGCGTTGCAGCTTCCAGGGACGCGGACGCACGGAGGCGTGAACGTCGAGCTGAGGCCGGAAACAGTCCAGGCTTTCAACAGATACGTTCAATTAACCGAAGCGCGAATCAATGGTGAAGTTTCGCAAACTGAAAGATTCCTGTATGTGGATGGGCTTGCTCCCGAGCGCCGGTCCCAGGTGCTGGCTGCGCTCAAGAGCGGCGAGCTATTTATGGAGCGGCTTCAGACGCTCGATGCGTCCGGCCAGAAGATCGAGGCGCCCGGCGCCATCATCCACCACTGGTTGGCAATAATTTTTGTTCCTGGCGCCAATCTTCAACAGACCCTCGCCCTCGTGGAAGACTACAATCGCCACCAGGACATTTATAAGCCGGAGGTGGTCCGCTCACGTCTGCTCAGCCGGCAAGGGAATGACTTCAAGATTTACTACCGCCTGCGGAAAAGGAAAGTCATCACCGTCACGCTCAACACCAATCATGTCGTTCATTATTTTCCAGTCGATTCGAGGCGCTGGTACAGCCGGTCCTGCTCGACCAGAATCGCCGAAGTGGTCAATGCCGACACACCGAATGAGCGCGAAAAGCCCGTAGGCCACGACGGAGGATTTCTCTGGCGAATCAATTCTTACTGGAAGTTTGAAGAGAAAGACGGCGGTGTGTACGTCGAGTGTGAGTCAATTTCCCTCACTCGTGACATCCCCACAGGGTTGGGCTGGCTCATCAAGCCCTTTGTGTCCAGCATTCCCAAAGAATCCCTGGAAATGACCATGGGCTCGACTCGGGCAGCGCTCGGCGGGCAGTAGGCAGTGGGCAGTCGGCAGTCAGCAGTTCGCGGGGAAGAAATTCAAGATTCAAATGCCAAAGGGGAAATGGCAAATGGTAAACCATTTGAAATTTGCCGTTTGCCATTTGATTTGCCCTTTGGTCTTCCCAGCCCTCAGCCCCTTTTTCAACGGACCACGGACAACGGACTACGGACTCACGCCCTCTTTTGCTCGAGCAGGGAATAGAGCACGGGCATCACCAGCAAGGTAATGAAGGTGGAGATGGAGAGGCCGCCGATGACGGCCAAGGCTAAGGGCTTTTGCAATTCCGCTCCTGCCCCTAGACCCAGGGCCAGTGGAAGCAAACCAAAGAGCGTACACAAGGTCGTCATCAGGATAGGACGCACGCGGATTTTGCCTGCCTGCACCAGAGCTTCGCTAAGCGGCATGCCTTGCTCTTCCCACAGCTTGTGAACGTACTCAAAAAGAATGATGCCGTTCTTTACGACCAAGCCCACCATGAGGATGATCCCCATGAATGACGAGACATTGAGCGCCGTCCCTGTGGCAAGCAGCATCACGAAGACGCCAAGGAGCGAAAGGGGTGCTGCCGACATGATAATCAAGGCGGGGGCGAAGGCGCGAAACTGGATCACCAGCACGATGAAAACCGCCGCCAGCGCCAGGCCGAGGACAGAGAGAAGGTCGCGGAACGAGCTTTGCTGGCTCTCATAGAGCCCGCCTATTTCGTAAGTGGTTCCCACCGGAAATTGAATGGAGCTCAGCAAGTTTTTGACGTCGTGTACGGCGCTGCCCAGGCCGCGGTTCTCGAGCCGCGCTGAAAGCGCCACCATCAGGCGCTGATTCTCACGCGTCAATTCGCTCTCGCCTTGCACGGTCTCGAGCCGAGCCAGAGCGGAAACCGGCACGATCTGCTTGTTGGGGGTGAGGATGGGGAACTGCTGCACATCCGGATAGTTATACCGGAACGAATCCGGAAAGCGCACGCGGATGCCAATGGTGCGGTCGGTCTGGCGCAGGTCCGTCTCCGTCAGTCCCAGCAGTCCCGCCCCGACCTGCTGCGAAACTTGGTCGGCCGTGAGACCCAGATGGCCCGCCTGCACCGGATCCACGTGAACCACAATTTCCGGGTTGCCTCTCAGGATGCCCTGAAAATCCACGATGCCGGGGATCTGCTGCATTTTCGGCCCGATTTCATCCGCGAGCTTTTCCAGTTCAGGCATGTTACTGCCGAAGATTTTCACCTCAATGGGATTGGGGTTTCCTTCCATATCGCCGATCATATCCTGGAGCACTTGTGTGAACTCGACCCGCACCCCGGGAATATTGCTGAGGATCTTCTCGCGCAGATCATCCATGGTTTCGTAGATGCTGCGGTCACGCCGGGAGCGGGGTTTCATCTTGACCACAATCTCGCCCGTGTTTTGAGTGGTCGCGAAAGGCCCCATCTCCGCCCCGGTGCGGCGCAAGAAGGCCTCGGTTTCGGGCGCCTTTTGGACCTGGTCCCCAACCAAATGGAAGATGCGATCGGTCTCCGCCAGGGAAGTTCCCGCCGGCGTCCACATATCGAGGACAAAGCCGCCTTCGTCCATCTCGGGAAGGAAGCCGGTTTCGGTTCGCGTGTAAAGAAACGCCGCCACGGCAATGGAGGCCAAAGTGGCGGCGGCCACCACCCACCGTTTGCGAAGCGACCAGCGAACGGCCTTCTCATAAGCGCGATTGACGGGCCCGATGAAACTCTCTGACGACGCACGGTGCCGCTGCGGAGAAAGGAACCGCTGGGAGAGGAGAGGTATAAGCGTCAGGGCGAAAACGAGCGAAAGCAGCACACACACGGCGAGGGTGAGGCACAGTGCGGAGAAGAATTCGCCCACCACGCCTTTCAGCAGGCTCAAGGGAGAGAACACTACCACCGTGGTTGCCGTCGACCCGATGACCGCGCTCAGCAACTCCTGCGTTCCTTTTTCCGCTGCTTCGGCGGGCGGCTCGCCCAGTCCGAGATGGCGGTAAATGTTCTCAATGATGACCACCGCATCGTCGATGATCAAACCGATCGCGACGGCTATTCCTCCCAGCGACATCAGGTTGAGCGTGCTTCGGAACAAGTTCATAAAAAAGAATGTGCCGATGACCGTGATGGGAAGAGTAATGGCCGCGATCAAGGTGGTGCGGCTCTCGCGCAGGAAGAGGAAAAGGATGACAACCGCAAGGAAACATCCGATCAGAACTGCATCGCGGATGCTGGCCACCGCCTCGCGCACGAATTCCGCCATGTCGTAAACCACGGAGAGGCGCAGCGTCCTGGGAATTGCCGAGCCCAGGTTTTTCGCCAGCGCTTTGGCCTGATCGGCCACTTGCAGGATGTTGCCGCCAATCTGACGTGAAATGCTGATGAGCGCGCCCGGCTGGTTGTTTCCGTAGACCAGCATGCGAGGATCTGCCACGCCGTCCCGAACTTCACCAATATCGCGCATTCGAATGGGCGTCTGGCCGTCCACTGCCACTACGGAATTTCGAATATCGTCAAGGTTGGTAAACTGGCCGGTGGCCAGGACGAGGTAGCGCGAATAGTCCTTGTCCAACCTTCCGACGGAAGTCACGTCGTTGGTGGCGCGCAGGCGGTCCGCGATGTCCGGCAAGGAAATGCGGTGGGCGAGCATTTTCTGAGGGTCAACGATGACTGAAACCTCGCGTGTGTTGCTCGCCTCGACTTCCACCAACGCTACGCCCGGCACCCGGTTGAAGAGCGGACGCAGGTTGTAGTAAGCATAATCACGCAGGTCGGAGTCCGGGACGTTGCCGTTCAGGACGAACATGAGGATGGGCCAGGCAGTGGGCGTAATGCGCTCGACCTCGATTTCGGTCGATGCAGGCAGGTCCGTTCTGACGTCGCTGACGGCCGCCTGCATTAGCTGGAGCGCATATTGCATATCCATGTCGGGATTGAATAGCACGGAAATCTCGGTGGCTCCCCGGATGGTCTTGGAGCGCACACGCCATACACCCAGCACTGTCCGCGCCTCCTCTTCGAGAGGCCGCGTCACGGTGAGGAGCATGTTTTGAGGAGAAAGATCACCCGCATGCGCCACGATGACGATGCGCGGGAAGGAAAGCTCAGGATAGATATTGCTGGGCAAGCGGAAAACCGAAATCAGGCCCGCCGCCAGGAGCAACCCCGTCAGCAAGTAAACGGCGCGACTGTTCCGGCGAAAGAATCGGACGACGTTCATGATTTGACCTTGATTCTTGCGTGCGCGGGAAGGCCGTAGCCTCCGCCGAGGATTATGGTCTCTCCCTCTTGCGCCCCGGAAAGCAGCTCGACGCGGTCCTTGGTTTCGAGGCCCAGTTTAACCGGGACGGCCTCCGCCTTTTCGCCTTCCACGTGGTAAATCTCCGGGTTTCCATCCTGGTCGCGGTAAACTGCCTCGAGAGCGGCAACCAGCGTGTTACGATGCGTTTCCAGCGGCACCTGCGCGCTAAGAAACATTCCCAGCCGCAGCAGTCCTGCACCATTGGCGATCCGGATTCGGACCAGTCCTACGTTGGTGGAGGGATCAACGGCGGGAGAGATTGCCACAATATGACTCTGAAATACCCTGCCCGGAAAAGCGTCGGTGGAGATAGTGAGCGCCTGCCCCACGCGAATCTTGTCCAAGTAAAGTGCCGGCACATTCCCGTATAACTCCACTTCCGACGTGTTCGCCACTTCAAACAACGGCTGCGCTGCCGTGCCGTCCACCTGTTCTCCGGCGCTCAGCAGGCGTTTGACGACCATTCCGGCGAGGGGGGAGCGCACATCAGTCCGCGCGAGGTTCAGCCGAGCCAGGGAAAGCGCGGCTTCTGCCTGGCTCAGCAGAGCCTTGTTGACGGTGGCCTGAGTGCGCGCATCCTCGAAATCCTTCTGCGCAGCAATGCCCCGCTCCAGCAACCTCTGGTTGCGTTGCAGGCTCAAGTCTGAGTTTTCCAGGTTTGCCTTGGCTTGATCCACCGCCGCCTGAGCCTGTTGGACCTGGTCGTGAAATGGCCGATCGTCGATTTTCGCCAGCACCTGCCCCTCGCTGGTGCGATCACCCTCGGCGACCATCATCCGGGCGACACGACCGGGAACAAGCGAGCTGACTCGAACGTCCTGATTCGGCAACGCGGAAATAGTTCCGCTGACGGAGAGGGTTGATTGAATGTCCGCGCGTTCCACGCGCGTGACAGTTACCTCGGCGACGATGTTCGCCGCGCCCTCTTCGGTGTCCTCACCCTCATCCCCCGACGATTTCTTGGAGCAGGAAGGCAAAAGCAACAGTGCAAGCGCCAAGGTCAGGAAACAGAAAACAATCAACCCGTTGTGCGGCTCCGCCGCCTGATGTGCGGAAAGGCTTCGCCTTTCCGAAGGGCCTGCACCCTGAACAACCCCCTCCGCGCGGGCTGGAAGGCTCAGCCTTCCAGCCTGCGCGGAGGGAAGTGATGGGTCCGGCACTGGCCGGAAAGCCGGAGGCTTTCCGCAAATCAGGGCGGCAGAGCCGCACTGCACATTCGCGTCAGTCGCCAATCTGGGCAGCGGCGAGGCCATCTTCGGTCCCACACTTGGAATGTCAAGAGCGGACTCGTTGGCAAGTTGGGCAGTTTTTTTCAAAAGCATTTAATTCACCGCTCCTCCCACCGTTTCCTCCAAGCCGGCGTAAAGGTTCTGCAATTGTTCGAGGCTCTGAAGATAACTGCTCTCCACGCTCTGCACGGCCTGCTGGGCTTGGATTGCCGTCAAGATACCCGTCTTTCCGGCGCGGTAGCTTTCCTCCGCCATGCTCTCCAACTGACGAGCCACGGGAAGCAACCGGTCATGATAAAGACGAACTTGGGTGCGTTGGGCTTCGAGATCGTAGAAGGCAGCTTCCACACGGGCGGAAACGGAGCGCTCCGTGGCGGCAGTTTCGGCGTCCAGCACACGCGCATTCGCAAACGACTGCGCAATTTCGCCTTGGTTGCGAGTGAATAGCGGTAGGCCAATGGAAACTTGACTGCGCGGCCCGTAACGGAAATCGTGGGGCGAATTAAAATCCATTCCGGCGTCAAGGACAAGGTCAGGGATTCTCTCGGCCTTTAACAGGGAGCGCCGGCTCTCTTCTACCTTCTTTTCCCCGCCCAAGTGCTGCAAGTCGGGGTTCGATTGATAGGCACGACTGAGGAGGTCTTCCAAGCGAGCCGTGGGGGTATTGTCATCGAGATTTCCTGCCAGTTCCCAGGGTTTTGTGGCAGGTTCATTGAGAAGCGCATTAAGCTCGCTCAACGACACAATCTGGCGCTGCCTTGCCACTTCGAGGTCGGCTTCGGCGCGGGAGACCTCCAGGCCGGTCTCCACCACCTCGAGTTGTGCCACGTCTCCGGCGTTATAACGGTCCTGGGCAATCTGCTCGAGGCGCCTTGCCAGATCCACCACGCGTGACAGCCTTTCGGATTCCGCGCGTGCGTAAGCCGCCGCGTAGTAAGCTTCGCGGGTACTTCGTCGCACCTGGCTTGCCAGGGTGGCGATTTCGACTTCGGTCAGCGCCCCTTCCTGCCGGGCTACGTCAATCCTGCGTCCACGCTGACCGCCAATCTCGATGGGTTGGTCGAAAAAGAGTCCTTCGTGCGGCTCATCCCGCAAAGCAGTGAAGTTGGCTGTGGGGTTGGGTCTTTGCTTGGCAATCTGGATTCCTGCCAGTGCCACCGCTCGCTGTCGCCGCGCCGCGGCAAGGTCGAGATTTTGCTTGTCCGCTAGGTCGAGAGCTTCCTGGATGGTGAGCCGCGCCGGCTGCTGCCCCTGCACAGAGGTTACCCCACCGAGCAGAACCAATACCAGCCCTGTCAGCTTCTTCAATCTAGTTCCTCCTGCGATGCCCACGCAAGATGACAAGCTTGGGTCACTCTCGCACGCGGCCTGCCTCGGATGAAGAAGGTGGGAACGCTGGCTGCCTTCTTTCTGCGAAGGGCAGAGGGCAGCCAATCGCAAATCGTCAATCGCAAATCGCCAATTCCGTCATCTGCCGACCACCAGGATGACGAAAGAACCGGGTTTCATTTTGCCCCTCCGCTCGCCGGGGGCAGGAGGCTCGAAGTCTGCTGCGGCAAGAAAGATACTGTGCGTTTTCAGGTCCAGGGCCATGGTGCGCGCGCTGCGTTTGGTCGGAACGTTTTCCACCACCGAGAACTCATTCGGCGAGTCTTCATGCACCACAGTGAGAGTTCCTTCACCATTGGAGGAAAAGGCATAGTTCGTCTCGGGATCGAAACGGTTGGCGTCCACGCCCTGGCCAATGGCCGGCGTAGCGACGACCTTTCCGGTATCCGCATCCACGACAGCCATCATCTGATTGTGGCATCCGGCAAAGAGGCGGCGGTGATTCAAATCCATAGCCAAGCCTGAGGGCTCCTCGCAAGGGGCCAGCGGCCAGCGGTTCACCAGACTCAACTTTTGGGCGTCGAACTGAACGAGCTCGGACTTGTCCTCGATGTTCACGTAGATGCTTCCCTTGCCATCTGCTACCGCAAATTCCGGCCTGCCCACCAGGTCGAGCGTGCCGGCTACAGTGCCGTCGGCGGCATTGATGGCGGTGGCGTTGTTGCTGCGCCCGTTCATTGTAAAGACGCGCTTGCTGACGCTGTCGTAAACGATGCAATCGGGGTTAGTTCCGGCGCTCGCTGTGCCGAGGGTCTTGAGCGTCTTCAGGTCGAAGATCGTCACCGTGTTGGCGCGGCCGTTGCTCGTGAAGCCGCGGCCCAGTTCCGGAGCCAGCGCGATGCCGTGTACGCCTTGGGTGTCGGGAATATCGCCCACCAGAGTATAGGTGTCAATGTCCATGACCTGGACGTGTGTTCCGTGCGAGATATAGAGGCGCCGTCCACTACTATCCACGGCGAGATAATCCCAGAATCCCTCACCACCCACGGGAACGGTCTTGATGACGTGATAACCGGACGCGCCCGGCGCCTGGCCGGACGCGCTGGAGAATGGCCCTGCAAAGAGGACTGCTGCCAGGGCAAGTACGCCGAGGCTTGCCAGAATCGTGATGGTCTTGCGCATGGGTTGGACCTCCTTTTGAGAGGGTACACCGGAAATCTGAAAATAACCTGAAGGTCGGCCCTCGCATGCCCGAGGGTTCAGTCGGATTGTTGGGAGCGCGCACGTCGCAAAGGCAGCAGCTTCGCAAGTTCCGCTGCCGCACTCCAAAGGGCTCTAAAACGAGCCGGGGTACGACGTTGCAGTTGGGTCGTAGTCTCGGCCTTACATGTTCTTGTGGTTGCTGAGAAGGCCGCCGCTCTGCGCCGGTCAACTCAGTCGCCATGAATCCTTGCTCTATGAAATTTGCTCGTCCGCTGAAGGACCGTAGAGAGCAGGAACGGGCACCTCATCCAGCCGCAGGTAAACGCCAAGCTGGGCGCGATGATGAATCGTATGATTCTTGGTTTCCTGGTATCGATCTGACCGCCCCGGGATCAACTATTCGATGCGTCGCAGCCCTTCAGGGACTATCAAGAAGCCTTAGGCAGATGCGCCAGGGATTCCTTGATCTTCTCTTCCGGGTATTCGTAATCGGCAAGTTCGCCAGCGAAGTATTTCTCGTAAGCGGCCATGTCGAAGTGGCCATGCCCACTCAAATTGAACAGGATGGTCTTCTCCTTCCCTTCCTCCTTCGCCTTGATGGCCTCGTCAATTACGCAGGCGACGGCATGGGAAGTCTCCGGCGCCACAATAATTCCCTCTGCACGGGAGAAGGTAATGGCCGCCTCGAAACATTTCAATTGCAGATAACTCACCGCTTCGACGACGCCGACGCGGTGCAGCAAGCTGACCAGTGGGGCCATGCCGTGATACCGCAACCCGCCGGCATGAATGCCCGCCGGAATGAAGTCGTGCCCCAAGGTATCCATCTTCAGCAGCGGCGTCATCCCGCTCTTGTCGCCAAAATCGTAGGCATAGACTCCTTTAGTCATGGTGGGGCACGCCGCAGGCTCGACCGCGATGAGCCGGATCTGTTTTCCGGCGGCCTTGAGCGGCACGAAGGGGAAAGCCAGTCCCGCAAAATTGCTTCCCCCACCACAGCAACCAATCACGATGTCAGGGAAGGCCCCGGCGAGCTTCATTTGCGCGATCGCCTCCTGGCCAATGATGGTCTGGTGCAGCAGGACGTGATTGAGGACGCTGCCCAGCGAGTAATTGGTGTCCTTGCGGTGCGCGGCATCCTCCACCGCTTCGCTGATGGCAATGCCCAAGCTGCCGGGGCAGTCAGGGTCCTCGGCAAGAACCTGTCTTCCGGCGGCAGTCTGGTCACTGGGTGAAGGAATGCACTTGGCGCCCCAACACTCCATCATGGTGCGCCGGTGCGGCTTCTGATAGAAGCTGCATTTGACCATGTACACCATGCACTCCTGGCCGAACACGTTGCACGCAAACGCCAGGGCGCTTCCCCACTGGCCCGCCCCCGTTTCAGTGCAGATGCGCTTAACGCCCGCAACCTTGTTGTAATAAGCCTGAGCGGTCGAGGTGTTCAGCTTGTGGCTTCCTGCCGGTGAGACACCCTCGTTCTTGAAGAAGATTTTTGCCGGAGTTCCGAGGACCTGCTCGAGCCGGCGGGCGCGGCACAAGGGCGAGGGCCGCCAGAGTCGCAGGATGTCGAGCACAGGCTCCGGAATTGGAACCGTCGGGGAAGCGGAAACCTCCTGCTCGATCAACTGCGGCGGGAATATCGCCTCCAGGTCGCCGGGGCCGGCAGGCTTTAGCGTGCCGGGATGAAGCGGAGGTGGCAAAGGCGCCGGCAAGTCGGGAACAACGTTATACCAAGTTTTCGGGAGTTCACTTTCCGGCAAGATATACTTGTTTTCTGTCATAAGTTGACTCCTGGCAAAGCTATTCTTGGGCGGCGGCCCCCACGCCGTCTAGGCATGCGGTGAAGTTAAGATTGGGAGAATAACATAAAAGCGGGGCGGGCGTCTCGCCCGAGCAAGCCCTCAGCTATCAGCTATCAGCCATCAGCAAGTAACCCCGCCGAATGCTCAGCGCTGAGGGCGACCCACGTCATTCGGCGCCACGTAGCAACGCTCCGTCGTACGCGTATGAATTGTAATATAATGACGCTATGCTTTCCATTCGGCTAGACCCTGACATCGAAAGGCGCTTGTCCGAACTGGCGAGGCGCGCGGGTCGGACCAAATCCTACTATGCCCGCGAACTCATCGAGGAAAATATTGAAGACCTCGAAGACCGATATCTTGCAGAGGCGCTTCTAGAGAAGCGCCGCCCTTCTCTCACCAGCCGGCGGGTGCGAAAAGAACTTGGCCTGGAACATTGAATGCGACCCTGGAGCCCTCCGCGACCTCAAGAAGCTAGATCGGGAGATTCAGCGCGAAATCGTCGACTACAAGGATAACCGGGTGGCGGCTGCTCGGACCCCTCGCGACTTTGAGAAGCCTCTTCGAGGCAGCAAGTTTGGACTGTGGCGATACTGGGTTCGGGACTACCGCGTCATTCGCGAGTCGCCGGAGAAGCGGCTGGTGGTGTTGGTGGTGGCCGTGCGGCACAGGAGCACCAGAATAGCTACGGCATCAACATGTCGATCATGACACAGACAGCACACGTCACCATCATCTCGGTTTTCGCCCTGATGCTATTGCGTCCTGCACGGGCCGGAGACCTTGCTCGAATCTATGTGTATGTGCAGTTGGAAACGCCCGCGCGTTCGTGGTTTCCAGTCTCGTGCGACGGTGCTGTGGTTGCTGAAATAAAGCGAGGGAGGTTCTTCGCCATCGACGTTGCCCCGGGCCGGCACATGCTGACCGAGGAAAAGGGTGTGCCCACGTTTGTCGATGCGCGGTCAGGCCAGGAGTCATTCGTTCGCCTCAACTGGCATTTCGAAGTAGGTAAACCTGCCATACCGGTGTGGCAGGTTGTTCAGCCTTCCACCGCACGCAATGACATGATCTGTCTGACGTATATTGACGCGGGCAAAGCGGTCTCGAGATTGGTACCGAAGAGAGATCCGCGGGGGCCACCTCGCCTCACGAGACGACATGAGACCAATGATGAATAAATCAAACTTTGACCGGCATTACCAGCCGACAGGTCAGTAAAAAGCTTGGGCTGGAACACTTACGACGGCTAAGTCATCTCATCCCCTTCGCGAGGGGGCTTTCCGCCGCGACGCCGCATGATCTTGTCGAAGGCCTTGAAGTCCGCCCGCGCTCTGCGATCCGCGAAAAACCGGGCGGTCTGGAGAGCAGAGACCTTCTCCGCCACCGCCGTGGCTACGAACTGGTTGATGCTCGTTCCATCCTGCCTGCTCAACCGCTCGACCGCTCTAGCTCTCCAGCGCCTCCCGGCAGTACGCGTAGCACTTCTTGACTTCCGCGATGGTGTCCAAGTTCTTGTCCTCGCCATACTCGTACTCGATGTTGGCGGGGATTTTCCACTTGTTATCGCGCAGAAGACACAGAACCTGCTTAATGGGTGTGTCGCCTTGGCCGAAGGGCAGGTTATCGCCGTGGTTCTTTTTGCGGTCCTTGATGTGCAAAGTGACGATCTTCTGGTGGTGCTCGCGAATATAGGCAACGGGATCACAGTTGGCGGCCACGAAGTGGCCGATATCCAGGTTGACGCCGATGTAGGGAGAGGCGCCCTTCATAGCCCTCGCAAACGTTTCCGGGGTGGAGAATTCGTCGGGGTTGGAGGTGTCGTCGTGACCGTGGAAGCCCACCATGATCTTGTACTTTTGCGCATACTTGTCTACTCGGGGAGCAACACTCACATTGGATGAAGAGGTGATGTATTTGACGCCCAGCGCCTGCGCTGCCTTAAAACCAGCCTCGATTTCCGGGTCTGTAATCCCTCTGCGAAAGGCATAAGTGAGCGCGTAAAGCCTCACGCCCGCGTTATCGAATTTGGTCCGAATCTCGTGAAAATGGCTGGCTGGTGCGGAAACCCACCATTTCCCCAGTTCTGATTCCCTCAGCTTGGGTGTGACGTGCCCGTCGAACAGTTCGCATTCACCCAATCCCACCGCCTTGAATGCCTCGATGCAGCCATCCAGATCCATATCTCGAAACGAGTAACTTTGCGCCCCGATCTGGACACCACGAACCACTGAGTCAATGTAAGCGGCGGTCCAACCAGTTCGGCTGACCGCCCATAGACCGGCAGAACCTGAAATCAGAAGCTTGCCGGCATCCCGACGTGAAATTAAAGCCATAGACCCTCCTTGATGTCTTAGAAGTATCGCGCGTTAGTATACGAGGGCTCGACTGAATCTTGCAAGGGAGCCGAAAGTGTAAAGGTTGAAGGATAAAGGACACAGGTTGCAGCGCGGGTCAAAGTGAGAGGAAGCTCGGCATAACCCGGTAGCCTGAAGTCCCTTTAACTTTTAGCCTTTACAGTTCAGCCTTTACCCTTTACGCTTTCCCCTTTTGTGGTAGATTCTCCTCGAAGGAGTGACCCTTGAAATCGCCCACTGTCCGCCCTTATCTCGTAAGCGTTCTGCTTTGCGGATTCTGTTTGTCGGCTCTCGAAGCCGCCGCGCAGTCCGGAAATTTCTGGCCTCCTCAAGCTCGGCAATACCGATTCCACATGATCGGCAATGCGCACATTGATGCACCATGGCTCTGGCCCTGGTCCGAGGCCATGTCTGTGGTGCTGAGCACGTTTCGCTCCGCGCTGGACCGCATGAATGAGAACCCGGATTTCACCTTCACCGCCAGCTCAGCACAGTTCTACGAGTGGGTGGCGGAAACCGATCCGGGGATGCTGCAAGAGATCCGCAAACGGGTAGCAGAGGGGCGATGGGCGGTCGTGGGAGGGTGGTGGGTCGAGCCCGATGTGAATATCCCGAGCGGTGAATCCTTGGTCCGCCAGGGGCTTTACAGCCAAAGACTGTTCCAACAATTGTTCGGCCGCACTGCCCAGATCGGCTACAACCCCGATTCGTTCGGACACCCCGGCACGCTGCCGCAGATCCTCAAGCTCCAGGGAATGGACGCCTATGTTTTCATGCGTCCAGGGTCTCACGAGAAGAAGCTCCCCGCCGACCTTTTCTGGTGGGAAGGCGCCGATGGGACGCGATTGCTCACCTACCGTATTCCGTTCGGTTACGGGATGGACGAGCATATGCAGGAAGGGGTCCGCCGGTTCGTCACCGACCTGCGGGAACCAACCACAGACCTCATGGTCTTTTACGGGGCTGGCGACCACGGCGGTGGTCCCGCGAAGGAGAATATCCAATCCATTCTGGATATGCAGAAGATGCCGGGCGCGCCGGCATTGGTTTTCAGCACTCCGGACCGCTACTTTGAGGAGGTCAGCAAACTCACCGACCTGCCAGTGGTGGCCGATGACCTCCAGCATCACTCGGTAGGTTGCTACACAGCCATGTCGGAAGTTAAGAAGAATAACCGGGTGGCGGAGGAAGCGCTGGTCACCGGTGAAAAGCTGGCGGCTCTCAGCTCCGTGGTCGCCGGGCTTGAATACCCCCAAGCCGATTTCACGGCTGCATGGAAGAAGGTGTTGTTCATACAATTCCACGACAGCATGGCTGGGACGGCGCTTCCGGAACATTATGATGTGGCGCGGGAAGCGCACGGACAAGCACTGGACGTTGCCAATCAAGCGATGTACCGGGCGGCGGGGAAGATTGCCTGGCAGGTTCCGGCGCGAGATCCGGAATCCGAGTATCTGGTGGTGTTCAATCCCCACGCCTGGGGGGCGAAGCTCAACGTGGAATACGATGTGGGCTGGGGCTTTGATTACAAGACTGGTAAACAAACCAACTCCGCGCTGGAGGACGAGGATGGCAAAAGCATTTCCCACCAGTGGATACAGGCCACGACTGTGGTGGACGATCGCATGCGAGTCCTGTTTCAGGCGCCGGTGCCGGCTTTTGGTTACCGGCAATTTCGTTTGCGGGCGGTCCAGCCTGCGGCGCCTCCTATTTCAGCCGTGCACGCCACCGAGCGCGAACTGGAAAATGAACACCTTCGCGTCACCTTTAACGAGGATGGCAGCCTCTCGATTTTCGACAAGGACGCCGGGACGCAAGTTTTCCGGGAGGGCGCAGGCGGAGCGCGGGCGATCGTGTTGGATGACCCCAGCGACACCTGGAGCCACGACGTGCGCGCCTACACGAAGGAGCTCGGCGCGTTCCGCAACGCTCGCTTCCGAATGCTTGAAAATGGGCCGTTGCGCGCCACCATACGAGTGCGGACGAGCTACGGATCGTCCTCCCTCGAGACGGACTGGTTGCTCTACTCCGGCGCCCGCACCCTGGAGGCGCGCGTGGCGCTCGATTGGCACGAGCACCTTAAGATGCTGAAATTCTCTTTCCCTGTCGATGTCCAGGGGCCTCGGCCTACCTACGAAATTGCCTACGGGTACAAGGTGCGCAAGGCGGAAGGCGAAGAAGATCCGGGACAACGCTGGATCGATCTCTCCGGCAGGCGTGCGGGAGGCGAGTATGGGCTGGCCGTGATTAACGACGCCAAGTACGGCTACAGCGTGCAAGATAACGACATGCGAATCTCCATCGCGCGCAGCGCCGTCTACGCCCAACACCAACCCCGCAAGCTCGAGCCCAACGGTGAATACATTTGGCAGGACCAGGGCCGGCAGACGTTTCGAATGTTACTGGCGCCTCATTCCGGCTCATGGCAAGATGCAGGAGTCGTGCGCATGGCGGAGGAGTTTACAGCCCCTATTCCGGTGATCTACCAGGGAATACATCCGGGGAGTCGGCCGCTCTCTGCTTCCTTCCTTTCCGTGGATGCTCCGAACGTGGTGGTTGCGGCCGTCAAGAAAGCGGAAGATGGCGATGACCTCATCGTCCGTTGCTACGAGACTGCGGGCCGGCCGGCAAAGGCTACCTTGGAACTGGGGTTGGTGAACCGCCGCTGGACGGGAAGCTTCCGGCCCCTCGAAATCAAGACGCTGCGCGTGCCGATTGCTGGCGGCAAAATCCGGGAAGTCAGTCTTCTCGAGCAATGATTACAACGTCAGATAGACTGCCCTCTCCCTTGGGGAGAGGGTGTCAGGCTCAGGCGCTTTCATCAGCCTGAGCCTGACGGGTGAGGGGTCAGTTATAGAGACACGGGCGTAGCTTCCGCGCTTTGGGCCGCTGCCGGCGGCACGCTTTTGGTTCTATGAGCCGACATGTCCAATAGCTCCGCGAGGTCGCCCAGTTCGGATGCGTTAACGGCCGGCAGTAGAGTATGTGACACAGGCCACTTGGCGGGTGAGGGGTCGGTTGCAGAGTCGAGAGGGGCGTCTTCCACGATTTGGGCAGCGGCCTGCAACTCGCTTCTGCGCCCATCGTTCGGCATGTCGAATAACTCCGCAAGGTCGCCCAATTGGGACAGGCTGAGGGCAGGCAACAGAGCATGTGCGTCGGACCATCGGAAAAATTGGTCGCAGCCCTTGGAATCAGCCAGTTCGTGAATCAACCGCTCTGAGGCCGACCTCTCGTTTGGAGCAATCTCGTTCATTCTGCGCATAATCTTCTCTTCAAACGTCTGTCTGCACCGTAAATTGTATATTTCCGGCGTGACATTAAAGAGAAACACCCTTTTGCCGCCAATTGTTTGATTTTGCAGATCAAATTTCTTGTGATTTTCGAAAAACTCGATATAGCCACGCTTATATCTTGTACGCCATTGAGACGGCCATTTATGTTTAATACGGTCCAAAAACAGAAATCTTCCAGTTCGAGCGTCGGCGCTGTCCGCGACAGCTATTTGTTGTTTTTCCCGTCCATTTAGGTGGAAAAAATCCTTCAAACACTCATACCATTTGTTGTTTTTTTCGTTTAACACGGCTTTTGCCCCTTTACTGAGTTTTTTGGTGGCCTCGTTCGAACAAAAGGCCTGCCATACTGAGGCAGCACGTTGCCGCGCCCTACTTCGACAACTCAATAAATGTTAGATATTGTGTGAATTGATTACGATTGGGAAGATGGCAAGTATCTTGAGAACAAGTTGTGTGTTATGGACACGTAGCAACAGCATCCGTTATAAATAAGTGGAGATCGGGGCCCTGGTGCTGCACTCCTCGACTCGCGCCGAGGCGCTAAACCTTCTGTTTCCTGGTTGCCCATCCACATCTCGTGCATCTCCTTGCCTATCTATATCTTAGTTGCTTATAGCACAGTTAGAAGCGTTTGTCAAGGAAAATCTCACGGGCGGGGCGAAATTCTTTCTCCTAGCGCGGCCTCGGGCCGCAACCAAAGCGCACCAACAATGCTCATTTTAATATTATTGCCGGTGCTACAAAATTCTTCGCGGCTGGGGTAGAAAATGAACGTTAGTAGTACAGAGACCCCTCACCCGTCGCGCTCCGGCTGATGAAAGCGCCGGAGCCCGACACCCTCTCCCCAAGGGAGAGGGCTGTTGGTCCGAGTGGTCCACTTGAGTCCAGGTAAGGACGTGAGCCGCATTTTCTTTGTCGTTTGCGTTTTGCGATTTGCCTTTTGCCTTGTTCTTCCGTATTGTGGCTGAGAGGTAACGTATGCCTCTCGAAAAGTCCCAGCTTCAAAAACTCGATGACTACCGTTGGCTTGTCCCAAAGGGAACCCGGCCCGGCATGCTCACCGATGCGCTCATTTACACCGACGAGCGCCTGCTGACAGACTTGCTCAAGGACCTCTCCCTCGAGCAGGCCATTAACGTGGCCATGCTTCCGGGGATTGTGGGCCGCTCCCTGGCCATGCCGGACATCCACCAAGGTTACGGATTCCCCATCGGCGGCGTGGCGGCCACTCTGCCGGACGAGGGCGGCGTGATTTCACCGGGGGGAGTGGGCTTCGATATTAACTGTGGAGTGCGGCTGCTGGCCAGCACTCTGACCCTGGATG
>Ga0326728_10011955_pt1 | contig 19561 bp, 24 predicted proteins | sample MB3enrmetagenome_FD_207602 | JGI IMG/M metagenome (GOLD analysis project Ga0326728, IMG submission 207602) | Lab enriched peat soil microbial communities from McLean, Ithaca, NY, United States - MB31MN | ecosystem: Environmental > Terrestrial > Soil > Wetlands > Peat | place: USA: New York... | reverse complement strand
CTAGGGTAATCTTCACGGGTTTGCTCATCGTTGCCTTTACGAGGATTTCGTTTATGTTCTTGAGGCCGCGTTCAAGCTTCTGCTCAATTCTCGACACGACCGCTTGAATATTCTCAACCAGCTTCTCGTCCGCCATTGCCTCCGTTCCTATGCGGCATTGGAGGACTGGCTGTTCTCGCATACGCACACGGACCATTTTCCGGTGGTTAGCGACTACTTGGTCGATGGGGGCGTTTGGTGGGATGGGAGTAGGCATTTTACCCCGTGGGCCAAGGAATGAGCCTAAGGCTCTACCGACGAGGGGCATCATAGGGGCTTCGGCTATGAAGAAATCATAATCCTGAGCTAACTTCCGTGCTGCCTTCTTGTCCTTGCCTAAGTTATCAATATCCTGGCGGCTGACGAGGAGGTCCGCTCCAGCAGCCTTCGCCCTCGTAGCCAAGTCGCCCGAAGCGATAACGCAAATCTTCAACGCCTTCTCGGGCGGGTTTGGAAGGGGTATGGTCTCGTTGATTCTGTTCTCCGGCTTCTTTAGGTCAACCTCGCGAAGCCTTACAACGATGTCGATGGATTGTGAGAATTTTTTCTTGGTCAGATTCTTACGTAACTCACTGAGGGCCCTAGCTATGTCATCCTTGGCAAGTGGCAATGACGAGACACTCTAGTCAATTTTCTAAGGGACGATTTCCCTTGCCTAATAAAAACATTTCAGATTTCAAAGACTCGCACGCCACGTTACGGCTTGTATCTTTCAAGCCACCATTTCGCCACATCTATCCTTCGTGCAACCCAGACTTTCCGCTTGCTCCGCACGTATCTCAGGAACCTGTCAACCGCCGCTGTTCTGCCTGGCCTGCCGGATATTCTGACGTGAAGGCCCACGTTCATTAGTTTGGGGTTCTGGAGACCTTCTTCGTACATGACATCGAACGAGTCTTTGAGGTATTGGTAGAACTCTTCAGAATTACTGAACCTGTTAGAGAAGTAGTGAAAGTCGTTTACGTCGGGGGTGTATGGGATTAGCAGGAAGTTCTTGCCCTTCACGTTCACGTAGTAGGGAAGATCGTCATTGTAGACATCGGACCCGTACACGAAGCCTCCCTCTTCCGCTAGTAACTCAATGGTATTCTCGCTCGGTTCTCTGCAGTACCAGCCCAAGGGTCGCTGGCCCGTTGTCTTTTCAATCAGGGCGGTTGCCTTTCGAATTACCTCCCTTTCCTCTTCAAGGCTGAGTGTGAAGTGTTCAATCCAGCGATAGCCATGGCTGCAAACCTCATGTCCCCGTCCCACAATCTCCTTCGCTGCCTCAGGGTTAGTTTCTAGTGTTTTAGCTGTGGCGAAGAAGGTGGTCTTGATCTTGTGCTTGTCGAAGACTCGGAGCATGCGCCAGATTGCAACACGGGTTTCGTACTCGAAGATGGATTCTATAGCCATGTCACGCTTTGGCGGGGCACCGTACATGGGAAACTCTCCGAAAGTCTCTGCGCCATCGTCGCCGAACCCAACTGCCCGTTCGCTGCCCGCCTCATAATTCACAGCTATGGTAAGCGCCAGCTGGGCGCCCTTCGGCCACTTTACCTTGGGCACATTCTTCCCGTAACCAATGAAATCTCGCTGTAGTGGAGACATGCTCATTTCACTTAGCCGTCGATGCCGAGTGCCCTATGTTCACTATTGAATTCGACGCTTCGCTACCAGGTAAGAAACGTGAGCTTATTCTCAAGGTTGCGTAGGAATGAGGGAAAGAAAAAAGAAAGGAAGAAGAACTTCTTTCAGTTCTTCCGGTTGAGTTTAGACTGGTGGAAGTTCCTTGAAGGCCATTCCGATATCGAGGCCGTGCGACTTGTGGTATGCCCGTGAAGCGCCGTAGACTATGAAGCATGCAGCCAAGATGCATACTGAAATTACTACGCCCTGCCATGTTGGGGAAGTGATCAACGGGTTCGTGTAGGCAATGTATCCCATGTAAGTGAAGGATATTGCGCACAGTGCACCTAGGATGGAGACCAATGGTACGCCTGCGAGTTTCTTCCGCATGAACTCTGGTGCTTGCTCAAGAAGATCCTTCTTGGTGAAGGGAAAGACGATTGTGGCAAGTGCTGGTATCACGTATGCGACTCCCCACAAGAATGTTCCCAGCGTGAACGCCGAGGACCAACTTGTGAAAGTGTAGAGTGCGAGCACGCATATTGACAAGACAGTCATGGCGCCTATAGCAATGTGTGGCGTATGCAACCTCTTGTTTACGTCAGCGAATTTTGTTGGGATCAACCTATCGAAAGACCAAGCGAAGAAGTACCTGCTAGGCACCCAGAAGTAAACGAAGAGTATCTGTACTGACCCTAAGAAGTAGGTTAGGAAGATCAACGCGAGCAAGATTGTATTGGGGTAGGCGATTACGGAGAGAAGCAAGGGTTGCGAAGGCGGGAAGGGCAATTGAGCACTGTAGGCGGTTAAATTGTTGTCCCAAAGCCAAGCGATTGAGTAGAACCAATTCTGACCGACAGCGTTGAGCGTTAGAAATCCTGAGATGCTCCAATAGACGATTCCGAGAATCAGCGAAAGGAAGAGTGCGAGAGGCACGGTCTTCCTCACATCCTTGACCTCACCCGCGATCACGTTCCCTCCATAGTTACCTCCAAAGAGGAATAATGATGCGAGTGGGAGGGCGCCCATAACGGCAACCATTCCACCTACTGGCGCTGTCCAACCTGCCGCTACGGCTGATTGTTGCAGCGCTTGGTAAGTCGGATACCCGGTCATTACCGAGTTCCACTTAGCCGCGAAGGCGGTAGGGTTCGTAGTGCCCAACAAATACCACATGAGAGCTATGCCCACAATGGCGGCAGCCCACGAAACGTAGAGCAGGCCCTTGATGAGTCTCGTGCCGACAATTGCTAGAACTGCGAAGACGAGGGTGAAACCGACTGCGACGTAGAACGAGCCAACTGGTGAACTCAGAAAGTTGCCCAGGTTAGATAAACCTGGATTGCTGAAGAGTAGCCCCCAGATGGTTAGAGCTATCGACAATGCCGATGAAAAAGCTGAGAGGCCGCCGACGTAGGCTGCTGTGAAAACTGCGAACATGTAGAGGAACGACCACGCGAAGCCGATCGACGGATGAAATATTCGGCCGACCCAAACGTAGTCAGATCCAGATCTGGGCATGACAACGCCGATGACCCAGTAGACGAGCATTAGGAAGACGAATGGAATTCCAGCGATGGTGAGCGATAATGCTAAGTTAGCTCCGGGGTTGAAGCCGTAGAACCAGGGAAACTGCAGGGTAGTAAACACGAGGCCGAAGACCATTGCTGACGCGATCAGGATTAGATCAGTTGCGCCGAAATCTCTGACAAGACCACTAGCTTTTCTGACGAAATATTGAGATTCCAAGATTTTTCCTCCCCCATTGGAATAAGAAGTGCGTATAATAAACTGACGACCGGGAATTCAACGTAGAATTTAGGGTAAATACAAGTACTTAGACCATTTTTAATACCCATACCAGAAACGCACTGCGATAAATGGGTCTGATTGAGATGGTTTCTCGGCTACGCCTATTCTTTGCCACCGATCTTCATGGATCTGAAAAATGTTTTCTGAAATTCCTGAATACGCCTCAAGCCTACAAGGTGAACACGTTAATTCTGGGCGGGGACGTTACTGGAAAAGTAATCGTTCCAATCATTAAAACCTCAGAAGGAAAGTTCAGGGCCGAATTTCTCAGCAACAAGTACACCCTCAACTCCGACAACGAAGTCGAGGATCTTGAGAAGAAGGTTAGATTTACTGGCTACTATCCGTACCGCACGACGGAAGATGAGGTTGCTCAACTCCGAGCAGATCCAACTAAGATGGACGCAGTCTTCACGCAAGTAATGCTAGACACGCTTCGCCGATGGACGGCTCTGGCGGAAGAGAGGCTGAAGGATAAGGGGGTAAAAGTCTACATGACTGGCGGAAACGACGATCGCGCCGACGTCGAAGAAGTTCTGAAGAGCTCAAAATACGTGGTCGACCCAGAGGGAGAAGTAGTCACCCTTGAAGATGGCCGCGAAATGCTGAGCAGCGGCTGGAGCACACCGACACCTTGGAAAACTCCGCGCGAATGCTCAGAGGAGGAGTTAGCGGCGAAACTTGACGCAATGGTAAGCAAAGTTCAGAACATGGACAAATGCGTTTTCAACCTACACGCCCCACCCTTCGACACGGGACTGGACGTATGTCCGAAACTGGATGAGAACCTCAAGCCCGTTTACGCCGGATCAGAGATAATCATGACATCAGGCGGGAGCACGGCTGTTCGTAAGGCGATAGAGAAGTATCAACCCGCCGTAAGCTTGCATGGGCATATTCACGAGTCACGTGGCTTCATCAAGATCGGTAGGACTCTCTGCCTCAACCCAGGGAGTGAGTATACGGAAGGGATGCTTCGCGGCGTGGTAGTTGAGCTTGATGATAAAGGCGTGAGGAATTATCTTCTTACCGTAGGTTAACTGCAGGTTAATGGTACTCAATCATCAACTCGGTTTCCCACGGAGTCACCCGAGCGCTATACTCGTCCCATTCGGCTAATTTCATGTTCACGTATTCATCAAAGAACGCGTTGCCGAGTGCACGCTTGAAGACGTCATCTTTCCTGAAATCCTCAACCGCCTCGTACAAGGTCTTCGGTAGCGGTTCGATTCCTTTCTTCTTACGCTCCGCACTGCTCCACCTGCTAACCTCATCGGTGATTGGGTCGCCGGGGTCTAGCTTGCGTTGTATGCCATCAATTCCGGCTGCGAGTAGACAGGTGAAGGCAATGTATGGGTTGCAGGCTGGGTCGGGCACACGGAACTCTATGTGTGGGCTCGACGTCTTTCCTGAAAAGGGAACCCTCACCGCCGCCCCTCGGTGCCCGGGTGCGTAGAACACGCCGTCCGCCGCCCAGTGTCCCGGATGAATCAACCGTTTGTAGGAATTTACGTTCGCTGCAACAGCGGCGCAGAGTGAACGAGTGTGCGCTAGGATTCCGCCAATGAAATAGTAAGCCAGCGGGCTAAGCCCTAGGCCCCGCTTATCATTAGGATCGCCAAACAGGTTTCGGCCAGACTTCGGGTCGCAGAGGCTGCTGTTCATGTGCATACCACTTCCCGTGAAGTTGTCACTTACCTTGGCGAGGAAGGTCGCTATGAGTCCTTTCTGCTGCGCGATGCATTTCGCCGCGTCCCTAAACGTGACGACGTCATCCGCACACTTGACGCCTTGGTGGTGGTGAATGTCGATTTCATAGTGCCCACCATAAGCTCCGCCGCCTTCCGCGTGAGCCTTTATGGTCCTCACATTCATTGCTTCAACATTCTCAACAATTTCCCCGAGGAGTCCTACGCCAACCTCAAGCCCGTGTTGCGTCTGTATTCCCGTAGACGTCCAAGGCAGAATTCTACCGGCGTCTCGTCGAACCACGTTAAATTCCATCTCTGCTCCGCCGAAGTACCTGTAACCCATGCTCTCAGTTTTCTGCAAGAATTCCCGGAAGACGCTTCGTGGGCAGAGTTCCCAAGTCGAACCGTCAGCGTTTCTGAGTTCGCCCATGAATCGGCCGACGTTCTTAGCATACGGGGGAATTGCGAACGTATCGAGAACTGGAATTAGGCTTGCTTCGCCTGAGCCCGGAGTATACCCCGCTTCTGCGGCGACCGTGTCGTATGCGGTTATTCCGAAATTTCCCTTAGCAAACCCTATTCCGCTTTCAAGAAATGAGTCCAGGTCCGCCGCGTTCGCTGCCTTTCCTCTGGAAATTCCCCCAAAATCAACATACTCGACACTCAGCAGCTGAACGTGTTTCTCCTGGATAGTTTTAGCGATTGATTCACGCGACAAATTAGAGTCGGTGGCGTAGTTGCCTTCGGCTTCGATAAAAGAACTCGGATGAAGTACTGCGTCTGGTAACTTGTTTTTTAGTGGTGGGGGAGGCGGTAGAGTTGAGTTGCGTTTTCTGAGAGAATTTGTTTGGCTTTTTGGTTTATCTCATTTTCGTCGTAGAGTTTCTCTTCCCCAAAACTCGTGAAACATTTCTCGAGCGCTCTCTTGCCGACCTTGGCGCTAAACCAGAAGATCTCAGGGATGTTGAAGCCATCCGACCCATACATGACCTTCGAGCTTGGCGCAATCTCCAATGTCTCCTTCAAGCGCTCATGGCTTAGAGGGTTCAAGAATGGAATTGTGAGCGAAAAGTCTAGGAAAACGTTCGGCAGAACTGAAGCCATGAAAGCCGCGTTCTGATTATTAGGAAAGCCGGAATGAACTAGGACAACTGATGCATGCCGAAGCTTGTCGTCTTTTAGAAGGTCGTAGAGCAAGGCTGGGTCGCACTGATCTAGCAATATATCGAAGTCGCCGACGCCCGTGTGTATCTGCATCGGGACATCTAGATCGATTGAAAGCTCCAATGCCCTGACGATTAGAAAATCTCGAAACGCCTTGACCCTCGGCCCGAACCACGCAACTCCAGCTCGCCCTTGCTTGGCGGCAAGGAAATCTTGCCTAGCCACCGATTCCTCAACACGCCTCACTCTAAGGCCAGTCCTGTAGGCCACTATGGATTTCAGGCCCACGAACCCTCCACTCCTCACTGCGTCTCTGATTCCAGTTTCGTAAGCCGAGCAGAATTCGCTAAAGGAATCGTACTTTCCAAGCAATTCGTTGATGAATGTTTCAATACGGAAAACCTTGACGACTTCGGCTGGAAATCGTTTCAAGTCCTCCTCAGCGAGGGCTGGGTACCCGCCATCCATCACCAGTCCTCGAAGGGACACGTTCTCAAACAGTTCTCTCACGTATTGGTCATAATCGTTCGCCCTTGCGCTCCGCGCTTTCGCAACCGCCTCCACACTAGGCTTGCAATGAAAGAAATCAGCCAACCATCGAGTCATAAGATGAGAGTAAGGTTGCTCGAGATCCATCGTTGAGAGTCTGGCTTTGGATCTGCGAAGTTGGTCTTCTGGGGGCTTGAATTCCCCCTCCAGAAAACTCGGTGGTGCGGATAGGATGCTCGCATGTCGTGCGAAATCGACGCTGTTCATTGTTTTGGGCGATTCGAGGTACGAGTGGCAGTGTGCATCTACTACTGTGAAGTTTGAGAAATCGATCATGTCGTGGGCACCGGTGGAGGTGAGAGCGCGTCAACTTCTAATAATACCGACGGAGAGTCCGCGCGAAGATACGAGTTGCCTCAACTCAAGCCGGGTACGGTTGTCTCCGCCAGCCCTTACGCGTCAAGGGCGGGGCTCGCAATTTTGAAGAGAGGGGGTAATGCAATCGACGCAGCCATTGCCACAGCACAAACGTTGGGCGTGGCCGCTCCAGCATTTTCCGGCATAGGCGGCGGCGGGTTCGCGTTGATATGGCTAGCGAAGGAAGAAAAACCAGTCTTCATCGATTATCGTGAACGAGCACCAACATCCGCATCCGAGGGCATGTTTCAAGTCACGAGTTCAGGCAAAGTCGTTCGCGATGAGAATTCCGTAGGCTACAAGGCGGTGGCCGTTCCGGGCACATTGTCCGGCCACGCCTTAATGCTAGAAAAACACGGCACTATGAGCTTGAAAGAACTGATCGAACCGGCCATTAACTGCGCTAGAAGAGGTGTCCAGGTCGGCAGAACACTCGCATACGTTTGGAACCAGAGTACAAGCAAACTGAAGCGGTTCAAAGAGTCGAAGTCTACCTACCTGCGGAAAGGCCGCGCATACCATCAAGGAGAAAAAATCACGCCTACCGCACTGAAAAAGAGCCTCATGGCTGTGGCCGCGAATGGGCACGGTGAGTTCTATAATGGAAAGATCGCCGGGCAAATTTGCGATGACATGGCATCGAACGGCGGCCTAGTAACTCGAAGCGACCTCGAACGCTACGCTCCAACCTTCAGGGACCCAGTTCGTGGAACGTACAAGGGTTTTGAGGTAATTTCCGCACCTCCCCCGAGCGCTGGTGGCTCTATCATCCTGCAGGCCCTCAACATTCTAGAGGCTTACGAGCTGAAGGGTTACGGTCACAACTCAACCCAAGCATTGCACCTCCTCGCTGAAGCCTTAGCGGTAGGGAACATGAATTGCAGAACACGGATTTGTGACCCAGATTCCTTCAATGTCCCGACGGACATTTTGATTTCGAAGGATCTCGCAAAGCAGGCAGGAGGGGCGATTAGTCCGACTGCCGCCTCATTTCCAACGGAGCCGGTTGATTTCCCAGCGATGCCCGCATCTAACACTACCCACTTCGTCGCTGCAGATTCGGATGGTAATATTGTGTCGATGACTGAGAGCGTGGAGTGCTATTTCGGCTCGGGAGTTACGGTTCCTGGAACGGGAATTATTCTGAATGACACGATGCATGACTTTGAGCCCAGGCCAAAAATGGCGAACTCTGTCGGCCCTTGGAAGATACCGATGAGCAGCATGAGCCCAACCATAATTCTGAAAGAGGGACGCCCGATCATGGCGTTAGGATCCGCGGGCGGACCCAGAATCGTCACATCCGCCCTCCAAGTTCTCTTGAACGTGATAGAATTCGGAATGCACGTACGAGACGCCGTCGCAGCGCCAAGAATTCACCTCCAAGGCGACCGAATCCAACTGGAGAGCACTGTTCCTCGTGCAACCGTTACTGGGCTCCGAAAGATGGGACATAAAGCCGAAGTTAGGAGAAGGAAGGATAAGCGCGACCCCGGGTTGTATTTCGGGGGCGTCCACGCCAGCTGCTTTACTCAAGAGGAAATGAGCGGTGGGGCGGACCCTCGAAGAGACGGTTTGGCCGCAAATCTACGCTAAACGGATCTCCAAGAAAATCATCCCGAGTTGAGGGTGTAAACCTTCAGATTAATAGCGGACGCCGCAGCCATAGGACGAGGTCGTTACTGCCGATGTCAGAAGTAAGAAAGTTCAGAATCACTGGCGAGATTAAGAAAGGAACACACAAAACTCCGTTCTCCGTAGAAATAAATGCCCTGAAGAAGGAACACGCACTCCAACGACTTTACGCTGAAATGGGGAGCAGGCATAGAGCACGGCAGTTCGAGATTAAAATAACAGAGATTCAGGAATCGAAAGAAGAAACGCCTGAAGTTAAGGCATAGAAAATGGCATCGTCTCAAGTAAAAGAGGAAGACGTAGTAAGACAACTCGCCTCGGAAATACGCCTCCTCGAAGGATCAATCGGAGTCCTACAATCCAGGCTTGACATTGTACGCGCAGCGATTAACGAAGTAACCTTAGCCTTCAACACTCTGGATGGAATGAAGAACGTGCACGAGGGCGAATCGACCCTCGTCCCAGTCGGCGCAGGCTCTTACATTAGGATGCAAGTGGCCGACTCCAAGAACCTAATCATGGGCGTTGGAGCAGGCGTAGCAATCGAAAAGGACATTGGAAGTTCTGTTGAAGAGTTGAAGGTAAGGCTTCAGGAATTGGAAAAAGCAAGAACGTCGATCCAGCAACAACTCGACCAAACAGCGACCAGATACCAGCAAGACCGCGACGCCCTCGAAGACCTCCTCAGACAACAGAGTTCTAGGCCTCAACCTGCAAACTAAACAGAACCCCTAGTCCAATATCCGGCGTCGTCTGAAGCGAGAACCCTTGTTCGAGAAGCTGAAACTAGGCGTAAACGGCCTAGTCCAGAAGATCTCACAAAAGGAACTCTCCGACAAGGACATCAATCAAATCCTAGACGAATTTCTCCTCGTTCTAGTTCAGAACGATGTCGCATACGACGTAGCCAAAAAAATCTGCGACGGGTTACGACAGAAACTTGAGGCAACTCAAGTTCGCCGATTCGCAGACTCCAGCCAGCCCGCAAGGGAAGTGCTGCGCGAGGTACTGCTTGAACTTCTCAAAGGCAGCGGCGGAGAAGCATTCTTCAAAGTCTTAGATGAGAGCAAAAGTGAACGCAAGCCAGCGGTCATACTCTTCGTTGGCGTGAACGGAACCGGAAAGACGAGTTCCATTGCGAAAATAGGTCACCTGCTCCTGAAGAAAGGGTACACGGTGCTGATAGCAGCGGCGGACACGTACCGAACTGGCTCAATTGAACAGATCGAGGAGCATGCTAGAAGAATTGGGGTTAGAACAATCAAACACTCATACGGCGCAGACTCCGCGGCCGTGGCGTTCGACGCCGTAAACTACGCTAACGCACACGGAACCAACGCAGTACTCATTGATACTGCGGGCAGGATGCAGACCAACAAGAACCTTCTTGAGGAAATGAAGAAGATTGCTCGCGTTGCGAAACCTGACCTGACGATTCTCGTTGTGGACGCATTGACTGGAAACGACGCGGTGGAACAGGGACGCTCATTCTCAGAGGCCGTCAACATAGACGGCGTAATCCTAACAAAGCTAGATGCGGACGCGAAAGGCGGTAGCTCAATCTCCATGGCCACGATAATGGGCAAACCAATCTTCTTCGCGGCCATAGGACAAGAATATGACGATCTGATTCCATTCGATCCCCAGCAGATGGTTGAAAAAATAGTCGCCTAGAGCGGGGACCGTTGACCGTCCTCATCGTCGCATCCAAAAAGGACCCAGCAGCTCAGAACATAGCCCGGCATCTCATTGCCACCAAAAACCTTCACGGGGCCGACTCAAGTGCGGAGTTGCTTCGGGACGGAGAGGTTTACCTCAAAAATGTTGAAACTGACGGAATCTACACGGACAGCCTCGGCGTAGATTTCAAGCCCGACGCAGTCATCTTCGTATCGAGGCACCGAAGCGAAAGCAACGAACCAGCCTTAACCGTTCACTGGACGGGGAACGCCACTGCTAGAGCTGATTTTGGTGGCAAACCCAAAAGCCTCTCACCCACCGACCCTCCCCGACTGCGCTCCGCGTTGCTAGCTCTGGATGAAGGTCGTCAGACTCGGAAGCTTAACTATGCAGTAACCCTCGAAGCCACTCATCACGGCCCGACCGAACTAGGCGCCCCGACTCTCTTCGTGGAGTTAGGAAGCACAGAGAAAGAATGGAATGACCAAGAGGCTGCCGCCGTCGCTGGGGAGGCTGCGTGGAAAGCGGCCACGGATCCTTTAGCTGGAAAACTGGCGGTTGGGTTTGGTGGAGGGCACTACTGTAACAAGCAAGGGAACGCCATCAGACACGAAGGCTACGCGTTCAGCCACATATTTTCCAAGTACTTTTTCGAGGATTATGACGCGGAGGTTGTGAGGATGGCGTATAATCGCACGCGGGGAGACTGCAGAACAGCCGTAATCGATTGGAAGGGTATCCGCGGCCCAGACAGGGCGAAACTTCTAGAGACTCTAAAAGGAATGAGTGTGGAAATTGTTCGAGTCTAACTTCAAAGGTTAAAATAGTCCGCTTTTCAATTCCGGCCAATCCAAACAAGACCACTAGAGCTCAGGGGAAGCATTGATGAATGTTCAAGAATTTGTAGACTCAACCCGACGCCTAATACACGTGACCACGAAACCCTCCAGGGATGAAGTTTCGCTTATGGTGAAGATCAGCTTCCTAGGCGTAGTTATCGTGGGCTCACTGGGGTTCGTCATCCGGGTTCTATTCCTGTTCTTCAACTTACTACCTCAGACATCAACAGGAACAGCCGGAGTCACCCCGTAAATGAGCACCGAGCGCAAGATGCTCATCTACGCTGTACGCACGACGAGCGGACAAGAGAGAACCGTAGTCGACCTTATCGCATCACGAATAGGTTTGAAGAAACTTCCAATCGCGAGCGTTCTCGCCCCTGACGTAGTTAAAGGATACATATTTGTTGAATCAGCGGGACCACACTTCGTCGACGATCTCATCGCCGGCGTCCGTCACGCTAGGGCACGAACGAAAGGCGTCATATCGCCTGAAGCATTAGACAGGTTCATTGTTACCAAACCAGTCATCGAAGACCTCAGGAAGGGAGACTCCGTGGAAGTTGTGAGCGGGCCATTTAGAGGTCTGAAGGCTCGAATCACGAACGTGGACAAGTTGAAGGAGGAAGTGACGATAGAACTTCTGGAGGAAGGATTCGCCACTCTTCCAATCACAGTGCACGCAGACTATGTGAAGTTGACAGGTAGAGGAAGTGAAGAAGTTGGGCGACAAGAAGCAAGTTGAAGCGTTGCTGAACGGTGGCGAGGCTAACGCAGGACCACCACTTGGGCCAGCTCTGGGCCCACTTGGGGTAAACGTTCTCCAAATCGTCAACCGAATCAACGAACTCACAAAAGCCTACGCGGGGATGAAGGTACCCGTACGTGTAGTCGTAGATGTCGATACCAAGGAATTTGAAGTCGACATCGGAACACCCACAACATCAGCCCTCGTCGTCAAAGAGCTAGGTATTCAGAAAGGCTCCGGCAACCCCAAGCTGGAGAAAGTCGGAAACCTCACAATGGAACAAGTTGCAAAGATCGCGGCGATGAAGATGCCGAGCAGCTACGCGAAATTCACGAAGACAGCGGCGAAAGAAGTCATGGGCACCTGCGTAAGCCTAGGCATCACTATCGAAGGTAAGGACCCGCGTGAGGTCCAGAAAGAACTCGACCAGGGTAAATGGGACCAAGTGTTCCAGAAAGCTAGCTAGGACACCTTTTGCTTTCAAACGCCGAGTGTTCGGCTGATCTGCATCAACTCACCGCCCCGCGTTAGCGGCCCCACTACAGCACCCTTCGAATTCGCTAGTATTCCCGATTTCACGAATGGAACGCCGCCGTTGGTTGAGCTGAGCTCCGCCTCAACATGCAACGCCGATTTCACGACTGCCTGCTCTTCACCTAACGTGTTAGGGCTCAGCATTGCTCCCTTGTTCGTTGCTACTGCGAGGGCTCCGACAAAGGGTAAGCTTCCCAATTTACCGAATACTGGTTTCACTCTCAATTCGTCATTGATGGCCCTTATGATCTCATCCGAACATTCTTGGTGGACGAGGGCGCCTAGGTCATTAGTTAGAACAACGTTTCCAAGCGCGGTCCATTTTGAGTCGACGACTACGACCTTCGCGAGCTCGCTGATTCTGTTCAGCTCGTAATCCCTGATTGTGTGCGGAACAAGAACTGCATTAGAATTCCCCGTCACTAGTGCCCCAATGAGCGTGGAACCACCAACAGTAGTACTGCAAACGCTGACACCCAAGGTTTCAGCGAGTTGGCCCATCTTCCGTTTAGTGAGCCCTGGGGGGACAATTGCAATTTTCTCATTAGCGAAACAGTAGACGCCAATGTTGGGGCTGCCGAATACGTCGGCGAGGATTACGGGCATTATGGGGTTACCAAGACGCGACGCCGCTAACAGTGAAGCGTCCTACGCGGCCTTTGATGGGTAGACGACTACTTTGCCTTCCTTATCCTTGACGGCCCGGACGCTGATCTTTCTTGGCGGATAATTGATGCCACGCGCCCAGATCGCTGAGTTGATCTCGTTGCTTAGAGCTACATCTTCCGCCTTCATGTGACGAGCGACGAATGCTTTGACGTCCCTCGCGGCTCGGGGTGCCCTCTTGCCGCGCGGAGTAACGACCCATACGTGATGGAGCGGGATCGTGTAAATCTTCTCTTCGACAACTTCAATCTCCTCTTCACCTTCAGGCGCCTCTTCAGCCTCAACCGCAGGAACCTCCTCCTTCGCGGCTTCTTCTTCAACGGGGGCAGGTTCAATGACTGCTTCCTCGGTGGCTGGCGCCTCGGTAGGAGCCTCTTCGATTTTTTCCTCTTCCGCTTCTACTACGTTCTCTTCTTTTACTTCAACATCACTCATTCTTCTTCACTCCTCTAAGCTTTCAGTTTGGTTCTACGCCAATGCCTTTTCTTGGGGTGAGTTCGCGTGTGGCCGTCCGTCTTTGCCATTACCCAAGTTGGAACTGGTTTTCTGGTCTTTAAGGCTCTTGCGAGTCTGCGTTTCTTTCCTGACGGTTTATTTTTCGCCATACTTCAAGCTCTCCGAATGCGAATTTCCTTACGAGATGATTGTAATCGCCCCAACGCTTCCTTCAGCTGGTCGTCCGTGATCGGCAGTTTGACCCTACCAGATTGGGCTAGTTGTATAAGTTGCATTTCGACTTGGTCAGCAAATTCCGGTTTCACCATTCTAATGTTAGTCAACCTTTGCCTCGCCTCTGGGGTCATGATCAGTTTGAGTGCGGCCTGCTTCTGGGACTCGTACTGTCTGCGCGCCTCAACCTGTCTTTGTTCCTCCATCGCTGACCGTTGTAGATCGGAGTATCTCCTTCGCCTTATTTCGCTGAGTTCTTCGTCTGAGTACTCCTCATCCTCACTCATCGTTACTGGCCTTCCGCCTTCTTGGCACCCTTTAGAATGTCGGCGGCCATACGATTGAGAAGGCTAATTCCCTCGGCGGTAAGTTTCCTACCCTCTTTTGCTTCGATCGCAATGAAACCCGCTTTCTGAAGTTGCTGCAACGGTTCTCTGATGGCAGAGCCGCCAGCGGCACGAGAATGCTCAATATGGGTTCCATGGCGCAGTCGACCTCCATACTCGACCCTCAACCGTGAGATCCCCACGGGGCCGTGGATGTACAGTTTGCGCAATAACGAAGCACAGCGGCTATACCACCAGTCTGGGTTTGATGGGGGTCTATCTCGATGAGACCCAGTCTTAGCGGTAAGAGCCCATGCTGGTGGGGCAACGTCCCCGACATTCTCCTTCAGAAACTTTGACAATCGGTCGATTAACGCGTCTGAAGGAACATCGAGTGCTGTCGGCATGGGATTTCAATCCGGTTTTTCGGAGTCACGTTACAACCGGAGAGCGCCATATAAGTTTAGTTTACTTCAAGAATCCCGTTTAGGAACGGGTATTCGGCGCTTCCCCTCGACCCCGCGAATTTCTCGCCGTTTGTAAACCGTGAAAGTGTGGCCCATAATCTCCACTAGGTCTGAACGTGTTGACGCGGCAACCTTTTCTGCAATACCAGACGTCTCCCCCTCGGCTAGCGCAGATTTGTGAATCTTCACTTTCACCAGCTCCCTAGCCTTCAACTGGTTTTGAACCTGCTTTAACAACTCCTCTGAGGCACCGTCCTTTCCAACCCAAATCGTCGGATCGGTCACCCGAGATTTGGCCTGAAGTTTCCTCAACTTTTCCTTTTCGAACGCCCTTCCCTCACTGTCGGGTATCTTTTCTTTTGCCCACACTCTAGGCAAGTAATTAACACCGTCGTCCCAGCGTCCGGCCGAGTCCGTACACGACAATTTGTTCCTGGAACAAGAACGCTTCCGCAGCCCTTGCATAGGAAGAGATTTTGCTCCCTCGTTAACCGAACGCCAGCCTTCATTCCAATCTTGCGGGCTAACTCCACGTACCGTTTGGAGAGAGGGCGGTTCCGTGGGAAGGTCTCTCTCGCGTGAGTGAGAAGGATCTCAATCCTTTCACGCGCAATCTCTCTTACACTACCGCTCTTTCTCCACACCCACCATCAAACCAATCCAGGAAGGTTGCACTCGTCTTGTAACCTTTTTGTGGGCTGAAGAAAGATGAACTACTGTGAGCTCACCTTGGTATTGACAATCGTCATCGCCGAATCAGCACTCCAACTAGTTCCAAAAGAAATCCAATCACACGCCCAAATCAAACAATACGCGAAACGACGACAGAAGAACCCGGAAGAAGTTCTATTGGACCGAGCCTTCCACCACGCCGCAATGCAAAAGCTAGCACGAAAAGAGCAATCACGGCAAGTTGAAAGAATGGGTAGGCCCGACATCGTCCACAACACCCTCCTCCAAATTCTCGAAACCCCTCTCAACTGGGAACAACAACTCCGAGTCTTCGTTCACACCCAAGACAATCAAGTGATCACAATCAACCCCAAGATACGCCTACCCAAGAACTACATCCGATTTGTAGGGCTAATGGAGCAACTCCTGGTTCAGAAGCGCGTCCCAGAAAGAGGCGACACTCTAATGCAAGTGGAAAAGAGAGATTTGAAACAGATTGTAAGCGGCCTTGAACCGGAAAGAGTGCTAGGGTTCAGCACTCTGGGAAAACCTACGCTGATGCGCAACGTTGCAGACCAAGCAAGAGAATTTGAGAACCCGCTCGTATTCATTGGTGGGTTCCCTAGAGGACACTTCACAGAGGAAACAAGGCGGCTTCTGAATGCGGTTTACTCCGTTGACCGCGAATCATTAGACGCGTGGGTGGTCGCAGGGCGTTTTGTTTATGACTTCGAATGGGCCATAGGCCTCGCCCAAGGACGAATCAAACCCAACTAGATTGATCAATTATGAGCGACGACTCAGAATTAGAGCGACTTAAACGTCAACGAATGGCGGCCATGCAGAAAAAGATCAACGCGAAACAGCAAACACAGGAGACACCCGGAAAACTGGAGCCCGCAAAAGTTCTGGAGAGAGTCTTTGTGGGACGCGCATGGGAAGTATACCATGCAGCGAGACAGCAATATCCAGCAATCGCAGAACAAATCTTTCGTGAAATGGCCCTACTCGTCCAAACAGGTCAATTGAAAGGGCAAATTACAGGTGAACAACTGTACGGATTGTTGCGACAGATCGGTTTGGATGTTCGGTTGGACACGAAGATTCAGGTCCTTGAGCACGGAGAGCTGAAGTCGCTTTCGGACAAGTTTCGCGGCTAAGGCAGAGTGTCTCTCGGAAGCCTATCTGTTTCATGCGGCTTTCCGTCGCCTGGGTCAACGAACAACTTCGAACACTTCTCACACCGCCAAACTTCAAAATCCTTAACGTGACCCGGAGCGGCGCTCTCTAATCGCACATCCATTAGATATCGTCCGACGAAATCCATCGGCAATTCACAGTAAGGGCACTTCACAGACCTATCACACTTTATTGGACTGCCTTGAATCCAATTGGACAGCGGTCCAACGTCCAAATTCCACTTCATCTTATATAACATGAGTCGAACACCTCCGCCAAGAACTCGGAGGTGAACATGTAGTGTCATCATCTAATTCGGAAAAACTCAGAACGGCAGTCACTTGGCCAGCGGTAGTTTGGATCGTGGCCGTAGTCCTCTTCAGAATCGCGGCGCTCGCCTATCCTCTTGCAGGTGAACAATTCCTAGATAACATCTACCCGATCAGCACGACACTTGGGTTGTTGCTGGCGGTTTGGGCGGGGGCTGGTGTGAAAATGGCTAAGGGAACTCATCTAGAGGCAGTGCTGGCGGGAATAATCGTTGGCCTTGCCTTTGCAGTCCCAGGCGTAATCATCTTCGGCCTAGGATTTGTTGGCCCAGCCATTAACGTTACAATCTTCTCGCTCGCAGCTGCATGGGTAGGTTGGGGTTTGAAATCTTGAAGATGCCTAAAAGCAACCCTATGATTCCCTCCTATTTCCCAGCCAAACAACCCCTAACTTTGAGCGGTAATAGCCGTTAGAAAACTTTGAAGTGTTGACTCAAATGGATCCATGGTCTTCAAGCTGAGTGGGTCATGTGGAAGTGAGCAGAGCATTCAGAGGCTCCTTGAGCCTCTTGAGAACATGTGCCCGCGCAAAGCGCGGTGATAGCATTCTCATAGTCACAGATTCTGAAACGGACCCGGCTATTGCTGGAACAATCATGACCGCAGTCACATCGCTTGGGATGGAGGCCAGTACTGTTACAATGAAAGTAAGAGCGTTGCCTGGTGATGAGCCGCCCGAACCCGTATCTGCCGCCATGTTAGCATCTGACGTGGTCATTTGCCCAACGAGCAGAACCATGTATCACACCGACGCTCGAACAGCTGCATGTAGGAAAGGAGCGAGATTCATTTCGATGGCCGGCGCAACCATGGCAGTCTTAGGCTCAGAGGCCATGTTCGCGAACTTCGAGAAGCAGGAACGCGTTCTAAGAAAAGTTGTTAGCCGCATGAAGCTGGCGAAAAATATTCGAGTCTCGAATCCCGGAGGAACAAAACTTGAATTCAGCGTCCAGGGCAGAGTGGCAGGCGGAGTTCCTGGGTTCTGCAAACGTCCGGGTGACGCGACAGGAGTGCCAGACATCGAGGCCTACGTCGCACCGGTGGAGAAATCTGTGAACGGAGTTCTCGTAGTTGACGCGAGCACATCGGTAACTGGCATCGTGCACGAACCAATAACGGTTGAGATTCAGCATGGGATAGCGTTGAAGATTCACGGCGGAAGCAAAGGGGTCAAACTCAAGAAAATATTGAAACAGGCAGGCAAGAGAGCGGCCTTTCAGGTTGGCGAGTTCGGAATTGGTTTGAACCCCAAAGCAAGCATCAGGGGGTCAATAATAGAGGACGAAGGAGTTTTCGGAACGGCACACATCGCGCTAGGCGATAACACCAGGCTCGGCGGAAAGAATAGAGCACCTATTCACGTAGACCTCGTTTTCAAACGGGCAGAAGTGGAATTAGATGGGCGAACTCTCCTGAAGGAAAAGCATCTAACCCTCTAAAAGGACACGAAACATCCTAACACATATCCTAGGTTGTCCGCAGTCGTGCTTTGGCTCCGTTTGATCGAACGATAGCCATATACTACTGCTGTCTAAGCTAGAAGGAAGGATGCCGGTTGAAACGAGGAATTGCAATTTTACTGAGTTTGTCGCTCTCCATTCTTCTACTGATAACGATGAACTCAGGGGTACAGGCATCACGTTGTAGTGTGAGTGATGTGACCTACTCATACCCTCATACGGCATCACCTGGCCAACAGATCGATGTTGCGACTGGTGTTGCCGGTTCATGTGCTTCGGACGGGGAGGATTACTATGCGGTGAGAGTTGACTTGATCGACGGAAACTCTAATCTAACGATATCATCGAGCGATACGCCAATAGGATATAATGCGTCAGCGTTCAACGTTACTGCCCACAACCCCGCGACAGCTCCATCAAGCAATGTGACTTGGCCTATCAACATCCATGTCTACGTAATTCGGGCAGGTGGAACAAACGGAATGTATCTGTTAGATTACCAGAACGTTACCGGCATTGCCATACAAGTTGGCGCTACCCCTGTCCCCGAGTTTCATCTCAACTCTGGGCTTGAGGCGTTGACGGCTCTCAGTGCAGCGATCGTGTTCCTGAAAAAGTACAAGGGCCCAAAATCAAGCTGAGATACAAACCGTTTTAGCAGAAGACCAGACACTATACTTCAGTGCAGTTCTTGAAAGCGACATATACAGTAGTCTTCTTGATTGTGTGCGCAGTCTTAGTACTGCCAACTATTGTTAACGAAATTAACGCGGCGTTCGGAAGCACGGTAAACCAAGCACAAACGGTCACCGTCGGCAGTACAACCACCACGTCACTATCTCAACGGCAGCAAATAGCCAATCAGGCGTTCAAGATTGTGTCCACAACGGGAACTAGCCTTCAATGCCAGTTTTACAACGTCACATTCATGGGTAATGAGGGGCAGTATGTTTCAGGCAATTTTACATCCATCATCCCCCTGAATTTCTACCTTGTCCCGGACCAGACTTACCGCAACTGGTTGACAACGGGAGATTGCGGTAACAGTGCTGACGCGATTGCGAGTCAACTGAACACAATGGCCTACGGCTTCAACGCTACTTTCACGAGCACTGGCCCGTGGGACATCATTCTCGT
>Ga0326728_10011953_pt1 | contig 19561 bp, 17 predicted proteins | sample MB3enrmetagenome_FD_207602 | JGI IMG/M metagenome (GOLD analysis project Ga0326728, IMG submission 207602) | Lab enriched peat soil microbial communities from McLean, Ithaca, NY, United States - MB31MN | ecosystem: Environmental > Terrestrial > Soil > Wetlands > Peat | place: USA: New York... | reverse complement strand
GCGGCACGCGCAGGCGGCCGGGTGAGCTTTATCTCCAAGTTGGGACAGGACCCGTTCGGGGAGATGGCGCGAAATATGTATAAAGCAGAATCCATTGACACCCGGTTTCTCTTCACCACGGCGAGCGCCACCGGAGCGGCCACGATCATCATCGATGCCCAGAAGGGCGAAAACGCCATCATCGTCGTGCCCGGAGCCTGCTTTGAATTGACCGCAGCCGAGGTCGATCAGGCCCGCGAGCTTATCGCCGCTTCCAGCGTTTTAATCGCCCAGCTTGAGCTTTCGCTCACCGTCGTCGAACACGGCCTCGCGCTGGCCCACTCTCTCGGCGTGCCCACCATCCTCAATCCAGCGCCCGCCGCGCCGCTGCCCGCGAGCATCTACCAATCCATCGACTACATCACTCCCAACGAGACGGAAGCTGCCGCGCTCACCGGCATCCCGGTTGCCAACATCGCCGATGCCGAGAAGGCCGCCGATGCACTCCTCACCCGCGGCGTGCCGAACGCCATTATCACGCTGGGCGCGCAGGGCGCATTTGTCAAGAATGCCCATGTCAAGGCGCATGTTCCCGCCGTCAATGCCGGCCCGGTAGTCGAAACCACCGGAGCCGGCGACGCCTTCAATGGCGGCTTCGCTGTAGCCTTGTCGGAGGGTATGGACCTGGTGGAGGCGGCCCGCTTCGGCTGCGCCGCAGCCGGAATCTCCATTACGCGCCCCGGCACGGCGCCCTCCATGCCCACCCGCGCGGAGATTGACGCGCTCCGTGACTAGGAGACCGAATCCAGCAGGGAAAATTTCCTACGCAGACAGACAGAACGATGCGCAGTATCAGGAAAAATCTTGTAAGTTGTTGATATGATTGGTGGATCTGCTCGGGATCGAACCGACGACCTCTTCCATGCCGTGGCGCAATCACTAGCAAAATCAACAACATACAATAGGTTCTGGGACTGCCTAACATCTGTAAATACTTGGAAATACATGGGGGACTGGATTAACTCGCTCGCCCTCTCGGAGATTCCCCGAATTGCAAAGATAAAACTTAGTTGTTAGTTCATCGAACAGAGAATTGTTTTATTTTTCAGGCCGGCATGACCTCCATGTGGCGTTGGAATGTGATCTTGCTGTCCGTGCTCGAATTGTATTTTTTACAGGCCGGCAGCAGAAGCAAAAGAGACCGTAGCGTTCCGGATACTTATGAAGACTTTATGATCTGTGCAATCATCTTTGCACAGGTATCGATGCCCAGAGTGCTGTTCATGGTGATGTGGTAGAGCCGGGGATCGGAGGAGTCGCATTCGTAATAATAGCGTGCATAATGGAGGCGCTCGGAGTCTATGCGGCGCAGCAGGGCAGGCAGGTCGTGCTCATGCGGATGGCGAAGCTTCATGCGTGTGATCTTTTCCGCCAGCGGCGCATAGACCAACATGCGAAGTACGTGGGGATGATGGCGTAAAACGCACTGCGCGCTGCGTCCGATAATGACACAATTACCCACCTTGGCGGCCTCTTGGATGATATTCGCAGTGAAGATCTGCACCGTATCGCGATCCACAGCGAGTTCAGACCCCTCCCCGACATATGATTCGGGACCTCCCTGGCGGAAGCTCTTCATGACTCGCTCCCACCATGCGATGGCGTGTTCGTCGGCCTGCGCAGCCCAGGAGGTATCCACCTTTCCCATGGCTGCGACCTGCTCGATGATCTGCTTGTCAACGCACTCCCAGCCCAAAAGCTCTGCCACTTTGCGCCCGATGTCGGCGCCTCCGCTCCCGTACTCTCGTGCAATAGTCAAGACGTTGAACATTTCTTCCTTCCTCTCCACTAACCCGCTATCTTGAGCGATTATTGCGATTCATTTTGCATCTCCGCGCCTATGGCCCGCAAGTTGTAATCGGCCACGGCTCGTGCAACTTCCGCTGCTGACTGACGGTCGTTTGGGCTTTCTTCCAGCCAGCTGCAAAGTGACTCGAAGACGGCGCCCACCAGGCAACGGGCGGCGATCAACGGCGCGGAAACGGAAAATGCGGCTGGGGCAGACTCCAGCGTCTGGCACACTTGTTCAGCGTACTGCTTCAGTATGGCGCGGCGCACTTGCTCCAGCCTAGGGCTCAATCCTGAGGACTCGACGATGAGGATCCGCGCATCTCCGGGGTTGTCGGCCAGAAACAGAAAAAGCGACTCCACAGCGCATCGAATCCCCAGCAGCGCATTGGGCTGGGAGTCTCTGGCTTGATCCATCACTTCCGTCACCATCTCTCCCAGCGCTTCGAGGACTGCCGCAAAGACGTCCTCCTTATTGTGAAAGTGCGTGTAAAAGCTGCCCACTGAGCTATCCGACTCAGCCACGATCATGGGAACGGTAGTGGAGTGATAGCCATTGGCACCGAAGAGACGAGTAGCGGCGTCCAGAATCGTTCTGCGCCGAGCGTCCTTGCGGGCTGCTGTTGCGGGTGTTTTGCGGTAGGCCACGTTTCTACGATACTCCACTTGACAAGAATAGAATGACATGTCATTCTATTCTTGTCAAGGAAAAATATCGATGGAAAAAACAGGAAAATCTCCTTCGGATTTGCTGAGTGGTTCAACTTGGAAAAGGCGGGGCAATGCAGATTCTATTTTGTGTTGGGATCGCAGAAAGGCTGCCCCAATGGTTAAGAACCGCGTTGAATTTACCGATTTGATTTGCATTGAAAAGTCTGTATTTTCCGCCAAGATGCGCATAACCACGATGTGCCTGTTGGCTCTGTTGCCGCTGGCAGGTTGCGGCCCCAAAGCCCCGATAGCTGCAGACCAGCCAGTCCCGGTGCGCGTGCGGACGCCCAATCGTGTCCGGCAGCCTGTTTCCGTGGCTGTCAGCGGATCGGTGGAGGCCAATGTAACGGCTCAGGGCGCCTTCCAGATAGCCGGACGAGTGGCGAGGGTTTTTGTCGAAGAAGGTCAGGTGGTGAGCAAGGGCCAGGTGCTGGCGGAACTGGACTCGACTGATTACCGCAATGCGTACGATGCGGCACAAGGGCAGGCGGATGCGGCGCGGGCGGTGGACAGCAAGGCGCAGGAAGGCCCGCGTTCGCAGGAACTGGAGCAGGCGCGCATCGACTATGAACAGTGGCAAGACCAGTACAACCGCATGAAATTCCTCTACGACCACAAGAGCTTGCCGGCCAACGACTTCAAGAAGATCGAGGCCGGGTACCATGCGGCGCAGCAGCGCTACGATATGGCCCGGCAAGGCACGCGGGCGCAGGACAAAGAGGCCGCAACCGGGCAGTCTCGCGCGGCGGCGGCCCAACTACATGAGGCAGAGAAGCGGCTGGGGGACACACGGCTGCGGGCGCCTATCTCGGGCTTCGTTGGGATGCGGCGGATCGACGTGGGAGACACGGTTGGAGCGGGGATTCCGGTGATCTCCGTGCTGGACCTGAACCCGGTTAAGGTGCGGGTGGCCATTCCGGAATCCGAGATCGGCATGGTGCGGGAAGGCGAGCGCGCCACGGTGACGATTCCGTCGCTCGATCAAAAGCAGTTCGAGGGAAAAGTGGAGACGGTGGGAGTGGCGGCGGACCCTGCCTCGCGCACCTACGCGGTGAAGATTGCCGTTCCCAACCCGGCGCACGTTCTGCGGGCGGGGATGGTAAGCGAGGCGCGGGTATTCTCCTCGGCGATGGTCAACGTGATGACCGTGCCCGGCGACGCGATTGTCCACGATCCGAAAGGAGTGACGCAGGTGTACGTGTACTCGCCCTCGCAACAACGTGTTTATGCGCGGCGGGTTGAAGTGGGCGGGCCGATTGATAATGAAGTGGAGATTCTCAGCGGCTTGACGGGCGACGAGCAGGTGGTGGTAGCCGGCCAGCAGAATGTGCGTGAAGGTTCGCCGGCCAAGATCAGTGGAGGCGGCCAGTGAACCCCGTCCGCGCGGCACTGCGCTATCCGCAAGTAACTCTGGTTCTGTCAGCCATGCTTGTCGCGGCAGGTCTTTGCTCCCTGGTTACCATGCCGCGGCGCGAAGATCCCAAGATCACCATCCACGTCGGCATTGTGGCAGCCGTTTATCCCGGCGCAACCGCTACAGAGGTGGAAGACCAGGTCACGCGAAAGATCGAAGAGCGTCTCTTCCGCTTTTCCGAAATCCGCCGTGATAAGACCTTCTCCACCACCCGCAATGGCATGGTGGTCATCAATGTCGAACTGGACAAATCGATCAGGAATACAGACGAGTTCTGGTCCAAGCTGCGCCTGGATATGGCGCAGTTGAAGGCTACCGAACTGCCGGCCGGCGTGCTCGGCCCGGTCGTCGACTCCGACTTTGGCGACACCGTCGCGGTTCTGATTGCGGTGCATGGCGGCAATTATGGCCCCAGGGAGTTGAAGGAGTACGCACAAACCGTAGAAACGGCGCTGCGCGCGATCCCGGAGGTATCGAAGATCAAGCGTATCGGCGATCAGAAGGAAGAGATCGACATCGGCACTTCATCGGAACGGCTGGCGCAGTATGGAGTGAACCCGATGAAGGTGATGGGTGCGCTGCAAGGGCGCAACACGGTGCAGTTCGGCGGCCGCGTGCCGGCCGGCGAGAGCAAGGTGCCCATCGAATCGGGCGGCCGCCTGAAGACGGAAGACCAGATTCGCCAGGTGATGGTCGATGTTTCGCCCACCGGCCAACCGGTTCACATCGGCGATCTAGCCGATGTGGAGCGGGTCTACAAAGACCCGACCGAGTATGCGCGCTTCGAAGGCGAACAGACGATTCTGCTGTCGGTCGAGATGCGCGAGGGCAGCAACATTGTGGACTTCGGCAACACGCTCAGGGCCACGCTGAAGAACGTGCAGGCGACTTTGCCGCCGGACGTAAAGCTGGACCTGGTTGCGGACCAGCCGAAGGTAGTTTCCGATCGTATTCGCAATTTTTTCTGTGAATTCGGGATTGCCATCGTGGCGGTCATCCTGGTGACGATGCTGCTGCTGCCGCTACGGGTTTCGCTGGTCTCCGCTATCGCCATTCCGGTATCGGTGGCGATGACCTTCGGGGTGTTGAATGCGTGTGGCATCGAGTTGCAGCAGGTGTCGATTTCGGCGCTGATCACGGTGCTGGGCATGGTGGTGGACAATGCCATTGTGATTGTCGACAACTATGTAGGCCTGCTGGACCGCAAGGTGCCCATCGATGAGGCTGCGGAGCGCTGCGCCACGGAGATGGCGGTTCCCGTGCTGACCGCAACGCTGGCCATCATCGCGGCCTTCGCGCCGTTGTTGATGCTGACCGGCCCGGTGGGCGAGTTCATCCGCTCGTTGCCTATTGCCGTGGCCGTTTCGCTGGGCACTTCGTTTTTTGTGGCTATGCTGCTGACGCCGCTGATAGCGCGCTTTTTCATCCGCAAGGGCCTGGTGGATCACGAGCAGGCGGATTCCGGCGCGGAGCGCAAGCTGACGCCGCTGGACCACATGCAGCGGCATTACAACACCGCCATCACCTGGGCCATGCAGAACAAGCGGACGGTTCTGGTGTCGAGCGCGCTGGCGGTTGTAGCCGGGATTGGAATTCTGCTGCTGGTACCGCAACTGCTGTTTCCGCTGGCCGAACGGAATCAATTCGTGATGGACGTGTGGCTGCCGGAGGGCTCCAAGATCGAGGCCACCCATGCGGCCGTAAAGAACATTGAAACGGTTCTACACCAGGAACCGCTCATCAAGTCATACGCCAGCTTCATGGGCGCAAGCGCGCCGCGATTCTACTACAACGTGAATCCCCAATTGCCGGCGGCAAATTATGCGCAGATTCTGGTCAACACCAAGAAGGTGAAGGGAACGCCTCAACTGGTGGCTGAATTGCGGCAACGGCTGCCCGATGTGGCTCCCGAGGCAAAGGTCTTTGTGAAGGAGTTGCAGCAGGGACAAATCCTCGAGGCCCCGGTTGAAGTGCGGATTGTGGGAGACGACATTGCCACGCTGGAAACGCTGGGCAACCGGGTCGAGGACATCTTCCGCCACACCCCTGGCGCCACCTACATCCATACCGACTGGCACGAGGATGCCTGGCAGGCGGGCTTGAACGTGCGCGAGGAGGTGGCCAATCGTATGGGATTGACCAACACCGCCATCGCCCAGCAACTGGCCGCGGGCTTTGAGGGCGCGCCGGTGACGACATTTTGGGAGGGCGACCGCGATGTGAATGTGGTGTTGCGGCTGGACCCCGCGGAGAGGCAGAGCTTCCAGAACGTGGCCGACACCTACGTGATGTCCCCGGTGACGGGGGCAAAAGTTCCGCTGGCGGCAGTGGCGACGCTCACTTCAGAATGGGAGCCGGGCAGGATTGTGCGCAGGAATGGAGTTCGCACATTGACGGTGCGCGCGTTTCCCGGCGGCCGCCGCCTAGCGAGCGAAATCTTGGGCGACGCGCGCAAACAACTCGACGGCCTCTCCCTGCCGCCTGGGTACCACATCGAATACGGCGGCGAGTACCAAAACCAGCAGGAGACCTTTGGCGAGATGCGGAATGCGCTGATCCTCAGCCTGGTGCTGATCTTCCTGATTCTGCTCTTCCAATTCCGCACGCTGGTCGATCCGTTGATTGTGATGGCGGCGTTTCCCCTGGCACTGCCTGGCGCGGCTCTGGGCCTGCTGATTACCCACAACACCTTCGGCTTTACCGCATTCATCGGCATCATCAGCGTGGGCGGGCTGGTGGTCAGAAACTCCATCATTCTGATCGATTACATCCACGAAAGGATGAAGGCCGGCGCGGAGTTGGAGCAGGCGGCGCTGGAGGCCGGAGAACGCCGGTTGCGGCCCATCTTCCTCACTTCGGCGGCAGCCGCGGTGGGCGTTATTCCCATGATTCTCTCCGGGTCCAGCCTGTGGTCGCCGCTGGCCAGCGTCATTGCCTTCGGCCTGCTGGGATCGATGTTCTTCACGCTGGTGGCCATCCCGGTTCTGTTCGTAGTAGTGCATCACCGACACCCCGTACCCATCAAGGCTACGGCGGCTGTAGTTCTTCTGGCGCTGTATGCATTCGCCGGCGTTGCACACTCCCAGGCGCGGCGCATCACGCTGGATGAGGCAGTCGCCCTGGCCACAAAGCAGAACTCGACCGTGAAGCTGGCGCACCTGAAGGAAAGAGAGATGCACGCGCGCGTGACTGAGGCGCGGGCCAATTACTTTCCGGTGCTGAGCAACGATAGCGACGCCGCGCACCTGGAGAACATCGAACATATGCAGGTTCCGATGGGATCCATGGGCGTGTACCCGGTCATCGGACCCATCCCTGGGGAAAATGGATCGCTGCCGCTGGGCCACCATAATTTCATTCTGAGCACAACCACGGCGGCTCAGCCGCTGACGCAGTTCTTCAAGATCCACGCCGGCGTCGGCGTGGCGAAGGCGGATCTGGGTGTTGCGCGGGACGATGCACACCGGGCGGAGAACGAGGTCGCGCTGAAAATGAAGGAGCTTTACTACGGCCTCTTGTCGGCGGAACGGCGCAAGCAAGCGGCGGAGCTTCGCATCGAGGCCGGAGAAGAGCGCCTCAGCGAGGCTCGCACTGGAGTTGAGGCCGGGGCCGTGCTGGAGTTAAAAGTGCTGGAAGGCGAGGCGCAGATCGCCGAGGCACGTCATGCGTTGGGATCGCTGGAAGACGCCATCTCCGACATGAAGGTGGAGTTCAACGATCTGACCGGCCTGCCCCTGGACACTGACGTGGAACTCGTCGCGCCTGAATCGAAAACCTCGGATGTAACCGCCGGAGATTTGGAGACCGAGGCGCTGGCTCATAATCCGGAGGTTGCAGCCGCCGAGCAGACGCTGAAGAAAGCGCGCGCAGGCCTGAGCGCGGCGCACGCGGAGTACATTCCCGAGATCGGAGCGTTCGCGCAATACATCCACCAGGATGGCGTGCCGTTGCTGACTGAGAACAACGGCGTGGTGGGTATCAAAATGAACTGGACGCTGCTTGAATTCGGCAAGCGTAGTGGCCAGGTGCATGAGCGCCAGGCGCAGGTAGCCGAGGCCGAAGAGAACCTGCGTCACGTTGAGAATCGCGTGCGCGTGGAGATAGAAAAGGAGGTGCGCAAAGTGCGGCGCGCGGAGACCCGTCTGGATGCGGCGCGAGAAAGTGTGGCTGCACGAGCCGAGATGCTCCGCATCACAGCCAACCAGGTGGAAGCGAACACCGTAAACCTCTCCGCTCTCAAAGAAGCCGAAGGGCAGCTCGCCGAGGCCGAAGCTGTGCTCTTTCAGGCGGAGATGGAACGAAGAATGGCCCGCGCCGAGTTGGAACGGACGGTAGGACAGAAGTAGCTCGTAAGCGATCGATACCCCCTTGAGCGTGTTTCATAAACCCGCTTTGTATCAGGGCACGACTTCAGTCGTGCCGAAAAGGGTCAAAAAAAAAGGGGTTTTAACCCCTGAGGGATTGCAAGAGAGACATGGCCGCTATTTATGAAACACGCTCAAGGAAACCTCTGATTAAGTCATCCATCCGCGCCATACCTGCATCAAATGATATACAGGTGGAGATGACGATGCGGCAGATAACTTTTGCGAATCGGGCAAGTTTTGAAAAGTATGCGCGGCTCAGCCGCCGGGAGCAGTTTTTCAACACGATGGAAGTTGTTGTTCCCTGGTCTGAGTTGGAAGCCTTGATAGCGCCGTATTATCCCCAGGCGGGTAACGGCCGCCATCTGGTCGGCTTGTCCATCATGCTGCGCATCTATTTTCTGCGGCATTGGTTCAACCTGTCGGATCCGGGTGCAGAGGACGCGCTGTGCGAGTCGGCGGTGCTGCGCCGCTTCACGGGCGTTGATCTTGGCCGCGCCGCCGCGCCCGATGAGTCTACCATCCTGAACTTCCGCCATCTTCTGGAGCAGCATGAGTTATGCGGCAAGATACTGGATACGGTGAATTGGTATCTGGACGGCAAGGGCATTCGCATCTCCACCGGCACGATTGTTGACGCCACCATCATTGCTGCGCCATTGTCCACCAAGAACAGCAAGAAGGAGCGCGCCCCCCAGATGCATCAGACGCGAAAGGGAAATCAATACTACTTCGGGACCAAGGCGTATATCGGCGTTGATAGCAAGGAAGGCGTGGTGCATTCTGTTTGTACGTCGGCGGCCTCGGTGCGCGACAAACATATGTTGCCCGACTTATTGCACGGCGAGGATAAGAAAGTCTGGGGCGATGCAGGTTATCGGGGACAAACCAAGGTGATCCACGTGGCCGCGCCAGAGGCGCAGGACATAACCTGCCGCCGCACCAAAACCAAGGACGGCGTGGATGAAAAGCAACGCCGCAAGAACCGCACCAAGTCGAGGGTTGGGACGAAGGTGGAGTGGCCCTTTCGCATCCTGAAGCGGGTCTTCGAGTACACCAAGGTACGCTATCGCGGCTTGAAGAAGAATCACGAATGGCTGCTGACGGCCTTCGCGCTGGTGAATCTATACCAACGCCGCAGGCGGCTGGCCCCGCAAGGGGCGTAGTCTCTCTGCAGGCCGGAAAACGGCCTCCGGGAATGCCATACGAGGCCGCGCAAGCCGCATGTATCCTTGAAATCGCCGCCGGGATGCGGAATCGATTCGGGAAAACAGCCTTCAATCTTCAACGCAAAAAATATCAGGATCTGATCAGAGGCTCCTTAAAAAGTACAATGACACTTGGCTTACACAGTGGTCGGCGTTGAGAGAGGAAGGAATTTGTATGAATCTGGGGTTTATTGAAAGCAAGACATACGACGAAATTGCGGTTGGCGACACCGCGGGGACAGAACACGTGTTGACCTCGGAAGACGCGATGGCCTTTGCCTCGATTTCCGGATTCCACTCAGTTCTGAACTCCGATGAACTCATTGATCGAGCCGGGGGCATACCCCCGACAGGACCAAACATGTGGTGTGCCTCGCTTATCTCAGGTCTTTTCAGCATGAATATACCCGGACCTGGATGCACACTGACGAACGTATCGCTCTCGTTCCATAATCGCATCCGTGTCGGAGATCGCATTCTCGTCAAGGTTCAGGTTACGGCCAAGGATGATTCCACAAAGAAGGTTACATTCGATTGCGAGGCAAGCAATGGCGCCGGCACGCCAATCTTCTCGGGTACCGCCCAACTCCTTGCGCCTTTGAAAAAGTCGCGCTGGTCCACCCTCCCCGTGCCTCAACTCATTGTGAACAATCCCTATCGTCACTATCTGGGGATGATTGCGCGCGCCACCTCGAAACCGGCGGTGAAAACTGCGATTGTGTGGCCATGCGACGAAGTTTCTCTCGGAGGCGCCATCCAGGCATTCAAAGACAGGTTGATTGTTCCGGTCCTTGTGGGTTCTGAAGCAACCATCCGCGGCCTTGCCGCTACCATGCAGCTTGACTTGGGAACCATCCAGATCGTTGACATCGACAATAGCCGCAGCGCTGCCATGCGGGCCGTTGAGATGGCTCGTAAGGGCGAGGTGCAAATGCTCATGAAAGGCTCCCTGCACACTGACGAACTCATGGGCGCTGTCGTCTCACGCGAGGGAGGATTGCGCACCGGGCGGCGCATCAGCCATGTATTTGCCCTGGATGTTCCGTCCTATCACAAGACCCTCTTCGTTACCGATGCGGCCGTCAACATCCAGCCGGATCTGGACACCAAGATCGACATTCTGCAGAATGCCATCGACATGATGCTCACACTCGAGATCGCTAACCCCAAGGTGGCAATCCTGTCGGCGGTCGAGTCAGTAAACCCGGCCATTCCATCCACGCTTGATGCCGCCGCCCTTTGCAAAATGGCCGATCGTGGGCAAATTACTGGAGCCATCGTCGATGGTCCGCTGGCATTCGACAATGCCATTTCAAGCGATGCCGCACGCATCAAAAAGATCAAATCGAAGGTCGCGGGAGATCCGGATCTCCTGATGGTTCCCAATCTGGAAGCCGGAAATATTCTCTTTAAGGAGCTTCAGTACCTGGCCGGAGCGCTGGCGGCGGGAGTTGTGGTGGGAGCTAAGGTCCCGGTCGTTCTTACCAGTCGCGCCGATGGAGAACTGGCCCGAATGGCAAGTTGCGCACTCGGCGTTCTGCTCGCGAAGCCAGCGCCCGACCTGAGGTCCGCGTGATGTACGGCGCCCCATCAGTTGCATGGACCAGAGAGCCTCACTATGTTGCCAAGCCTCAATAAGCCGATCGATTTTGCTGATGATGTAGCAGCTATTCACGGTGTGCAGATCGTTGAGTTGCTGAAACACCAGAGGCGGGGAGAGCGGTGGGAGATTCGGAATCTGACCTTGCCATCAAAATCCGTATCCCATAACCGGCTGGGTTATAGGGTCGATTTGGATGGCACAATCTTCGCCGTTCATTGGGTACGTTCTTTGGTGCGAATGGAGAGAATCTCCCGTTGATCCAGAGCGCGTTGCGTCATGCCAATCCAGGGACAACTGCGAAGTATGTGCATCGCTTAAACTTCGCACAGATAGCGGCACAGGAGAGATTCCTCGAAGCCACCAAGCTTAACGGAGCTGTCGCATAACGACTTGGGTTCAATCTTGGGTTTTCAATCTTGGGTTGGAGAGGGAAGTCGGGGAATACGTCGAATCTGCTAAATTATTGATTTGATTGGTGGACCTGGTCGGGATCGAACCGACGACCTCTTCCATGCCATGGAAGCGCGCTCCCAAACTGCGCCACAGGCCCACACGCTCGAAGGATGCGACTTTTCTATTGTCTCCGGTTGGGCGGGATTCGTCAAACCTTGCCGAGTGCCAGCTTGGAAACCTGTTACGCAGGCTTTGCAGAGCCCAGCAAGCAGCTCCGAATCCTGTTTTAAGCGGAAATACTTCCGTGACCGGGAACACTTCAGGGGGCTTCCGGTGTCTAAGATAATAGAGGACGCGGGGCACTGGGTTTAAAAGCCAGTGTCCGACTCCCGCGCACTCCGTGGCAGATTGGATTTTCGACGACGCTTTTTCAGCCGTTGGAGCGAGTGGCCGCAACTGAAGCCGGGCTTTTTCCGGTGCAAAATTGGCAGCAGCCAGCTTTGCTTCTGATGCGGTAAAGTGGGAGGACTTCTGTATGCAGGCGGACCTCACCATGGGCAATCTTGCCAGTGCGCTGATCTTTGAATCCGAAGAGGCAGCTCTGATTGCGGAGCTGCAGGCGGGTTCCGAGGAAGCTTTTGAGTGGTTGATTGCGCGCTACCATCAACCGATTTTCTCGCTTCTGGCGCGTGCTGTTCAGGACCGTGACGCCGCCGCAGATATCACTCAGGATGTCTTTGTGAAGGTCTTCCGTGGAGTGGGCGGCTTTCACGGCGAGTCGTCACTGCGGACATGGATTTATCGGATTGCCCTGCATGAGGCCTCTAATCAGAGGCGCTGGTGGACGCGGCACAGGCAGTCCGAGATACCTATCGAGCAGGAGATAAGCGAGAGCGAAAATGGCCAGCCGGTGCTGCTGAAGGAGATGCTGGTGGATCCTGCAGAGTCACCGTACGAACTGGCGTTACACGAGGAGAATCGGGTGCGCGTTGAGGCGGCCTTGAAACAGGTGCCGGAACCATTTCGGACTACGCTGATTCTGCGTGATATTGAGGGTTTTGTTTACGAGGAAGTTGCAGAGATGCAGGGCGTGAATCTGGGGACGGTCAAGTCGCGGCTGGTGCGTGGGCGTGCGGCCTTGAAAGCGATTTTGACGGCTCCGTCGCAAAGCGTTTGTTTACCGGAGCGCGCGGGATATGAAATGCCCCTCGGAGAGGAGGCGCGATGAACGGCTGTAATGCAATGCAGACTAAATTTACCGAGTACCTGGATGGCTGTCTGAGTGGACGCGAAATGCAGCGCGTTGCCGCCCATGTGGAGAGTTGCAAAGAGTGTGCCGGCGACTGGAAGTCTCTTGAGCAGATGCAGTCCTTGCTGGCCTCACTGGGCCCTGTGCCTGAGCCCGAGAATTTGTTGTTGCGCATTCGCGTGGCCATCAGCCACGAGCGAGCCCGCCGGCGCAAGCCTGTCTTCCAAACCTTGAATCTGGCCTGGAGAAACACTGTGGGGCCGTTTCTGCTGCAGGCCGCCGCGGGTTTTGCCTCAGCCGTGCTTCTGTTGGGCACAGTCATCGTGCTGGCTGGCATGATTACCCAGCCGGAGAACGCACTGGCTACCCCGGATGAGCCGCTGGGAGCTGCCACTGCTCCAAGATTCCTCTATCTATCCAGCGAGGTAGGCGGCAATCCCATCGGTGATGTTACGGACCCGGTCGTGATCGAGGCCTATGTCAACGGAGAGGGCCAAGTCTACGACTACCACATCGTCTCTGGTCCCACGGACAAGGCTACCCGCGCACAGGTGGAGAATATGCTCCTGTGGAGCCGCTTTGAACCCGCTCGACGCTTTGGCCAGCCAGTTCCCGGCTTGGCCGTACTCTCCTTCTCCGGCGTTTCCGTGCGCGGGTAGTACTAAGAAGTTTTCCACAGCCAGGCACCCAGGATTATGGGAGTTGCAAGCTGGGTATTATTTTGTCCGAATTATCTTTGCTATGAAGTGAAGCTTTTTCGCGTACAACTGGGCTAAATGAACGTCAGTTCAGCTGATCGTCCCATCTTTGGCCTATTCGTTTTACACATTCCCTTAGATTCGCCTTCTATTCCCCTTTCACGTGGATACGAAATGAGACTAGGCTATTGTTGCGCACTCTTGCGCCAGAAAGAGGAGATCCCCCATGAAGAAGTATCTGCGTGTTGCCCTTGCCGTCATCGTCCTCGCATCCCTCGCTCCCATCGCCCTGGCCTCCCCAGGCGGTGGAAACCCGGTGCCGCCGCCGCAATCATCAGTCAGCCTTGTAATTGCTGTAATCCTCTCTGTTCTTGGACTCTGATAACGGAGAGAATAGTAACCGCGAGGTGGAATGAACCTGTCGGCGCTCGATTATGCCTTGTGGGCGGCTAATTTTCTATGTGAAGCTGTACTTTTCTCGATCCTCATCTATCGGCGCAGATATAGGGAGTTCCCTGTCTTCACCGCGCTCATCGGCTTCGAAGCCGCCATTCCCGTAGCTTTGTATCTGATCTACATACGTGGTTACTACGTATGGTATGCGCGGGTCTACTGGTCTCAAGCCCTGATCGATTTCGCCTTGCAGTTGGGTGTGATTTGGGAGATTGCGCGGATCGTCTTGCAGCCGACCGGAACCTGGGTCCGGGACGCCAGGAAGCAGTTCATCCTCTGGGGCGCGGCGGGCATCTTGCTGGCCGCCGCGTTCCCGTGGCTGGTCACGCCTCCGGCCACCACTTTGCTTGGCCGCCTGCAGGTGCGGGGATTCCTATTCACCAGCCTGGTGATCTGTGAGCTGATCGCCGTGGTGACGCGGACCTCGAAGAGCCTGGGTCTGAGCTGGCGTAACCATGTGATGGCGCTGGGCAACGGGTGGACGGCCTGGGCTGTGGTTGCCATCCTGGTGGACGGGCTGCATAGTTTCCCCGGCATGCAGCGCTACTTCACGGTTCTGGAGCATGTGAAGATGTTCGCCTATCTGGCTGCTCTCGGCTACTGGTCGGTTCAATTCTGGCTGGAGGAGCCGGCCCGGCAGCCGATTTCACCCCAGTTGCGAGCTTATATCCTAGATTTGCACCAGCGCATAAAAAATGACCTTGACAGAGTGAGCGCACAAAGGTAACATCCTCTCGATGACCTTTACGCTATCCTATCTCATCTTTGGGGCCTTGTTGTGCACGTTCGCCGGTGCGGTGATCGCTGACCGGCGCTCGTCCCGCAAGATGGCGCTTCTGGATTGGAGCGATCTTGTCGCAGGATTGCATCGGCTGGACATGGTTGAGGTGTCCGCGGTGGCGATGGATTACCTGACTCCGCGGCGCGGCCAGATTGATATGGAGCCGAAAGAAATCTGGGAGTCCCTCGGAGGCTATGAAGGCTTAAAGAGGATGCGCGAGAACGCGGAGATTATGCTCGCGCTGGCCGCCTATGCGCAGCGTTGGAACTTTGAGGAAGCGGTGATTGTCACAGAGCGGATGAGGCTGGATGCGGCATCTTTACGCCGCGCCGTCCGCCGTGTGGAAGTAGGCATGATTCCAGCCAATTTGTTGCGGCATTTCCGGCTTACCCTCCCCCTCCATGCACAGGAGGCGTCTTCGGCATACTACCTGATGCGCCAGCGCCTCCTTGCCCTTTACGAGACCAGCCATGTGAGCCGCTATCCCGCACTTGCGGCCGCCCTGTAAGCAAAGTTAGACAATTTCGGCGTGGCCAACCGTCCTGCCGTTGCGTCGCTCCCGTATGACCCTGCCAATGCGTCTAGAATTAAACAGGGTTCTTCATGACATTCAGAACATTTCCATCTTTCGCCGTTCTATCGGCCGCTGTTTTTTGCCTTTTCGCCGGCCTTTTGCCAGCCACGGCAATTACCCAATCCTCCAGCAACTCCGCCAACCCGTCCGGAGGAGGGCAGACCTCGTCTTCCTCGGCGGATTTTGTGCGGGAAAAGGCCCCATCGCTGGTAGATCCCGCCGGTCCCACTATCTCGCTGGTCAGCGTAGAACCAGTCTTCCTCATGGCTGCGGCGCTGAATGCATGCGGCTACGATGACGGCTTGGAAGAAAGCGCCCCGGTCCGCAAGCGCGTGCGCGACGAGATAAACTTGGCGCTTGCCAAGAGCGAGGATGCCCGCAACAAGCGCGACCATCTCTGCCTCTACATTGCCCAGCATCGCATGACCGGCGGCGTGCGCGACATTGCACAGTACATCTCGCTGGCTCTCTATCTGACCCCGCCACCGGAGCTGGAAACCGCGGTCGAGCTGACCGAGATGCCCCCTGACTCGACCCAGGTGGTGGAGATCGTCCCCTTGCTACGCGACTTTGCCGCCGCCGTGGATCTGCACGGCATCTGGCTGGTAGTGCATCCTATCTACGATAAAGAGGCCGACCAGTTGCACGATCCGCTCTCCAAGATGATCGTTTCCACCAACCTCTACCTCAAGATGCCTGCCGAGACCTACAACGGAAGGCGGTTTGTGGTGGTCATCGAGCCCATGCTCTCGCCACGCACCATCAACGCCCGCATCTATGGCACCGACTATGTAGTGGTGGTTTCGTCGGTGAATGGAACGATCCGCATGAGCGACGTGCGCCACACCTACCTGCACTACATGATTGAGCCGCTGCTCTACCTCAGGACCAACGCCCTGAGCCGCACGCAGCCCATCCTCAAAGAGGTGCGCGATGCTCCGATGGAGTTTCGATACCGCTCTGACACCGTGGCCCTGACTGTCGAGTGCCTCATCAAGGCCATTGAAGCGCGCATCATGGACACCGGAATTCCCGAGTACAAGATCCCTGCCAACGTCGACCGCTCCGAGTTGCCCCGTTATGAGCGCGAACGACAGGCCTACCAGCAAAAGGTGGACGCCGTCCGCATTGCCGCCATGCGCCACGATATGACGCAGGGTTTCGTACTTACCCAATACTTTTATGAGCAGATGCTCCAGTTTGAGAAGGATCCCGCCAGCCTGAAGGACACCATCGGTGAGATGGTCTACAGCATGGACATAGACCAGCAGGTGCATCGCGCCAGAAATCTCGACTTCGACAAGGAAGCCGACGGCGACGTGCTCACGCGCAGTGCGCCGCACAAGTTGACCGGCCTTGATCTGGCCGAGGCGCGCCTTGCCGTCGGCGACGTGGCCACAGCCAGCGCCATGGCCCGCCAGGCGCTCTCCACGCATTTCGACTCTTCCGATTCTTCCAATTCTCTGGACGCGGTTGCCAATAGCGCCCGCGCCGAGTTCATCCTGGCCAGGGCGGCTATCCTCACCGGACATCCCGACCAGGCCATCGAGAGATTCCAACGAACACTGGCTACCAGCAAAGACCCGCGCCTGCTCTCCTGGTCGCACATCTACCTGGGCCGTATGCTCGACCTGGATTGCAAGCGCGACGAGGCTTTGACCGAGTACAAAGAGGCATTGAAGACACGCGATGGACAGTTGGATACCCGGCTGTCTGCTGAGCGGGGCATCAAGACAGCCTACGCCGTCAGGGGCCACAGTTGCGAGGAAGATGCCGACGACACCGGCTCGTCCGGTCCTGCGCCAGCCAAGCCCCCAACGGCCAGCCCTCAGCCGGACAAACCCGAATCTTCGTGGCCAAATGGGACTGAAAAGCCCCAATAATCTGCTTCGGGCGATGAATCGATCCGCAGCCAGAGAGAAGCCTGGTAACCTGATCAATTTCGTCATTATAACCTTGACGGAATATCACCTGAAAGGTATATTTGAGATTGGAAAGTGACATTATGGCCCACAAGTGGAGAGATATTCGTAAAACGCATTCGCCTGAAGTCGAGGCGGAGATTGCGCGCAGAGTAAAGGAAGCTGCCGGTGTAATGACCCTCTATCAGCTCCGGGAGGCCCGCAGCTTAACCCAGGTCAACCTCGCAAAGGTTCTCAATATCAACCAAGGCGCTGTGTCAAAGATGGAAAAGCGTACGGACATGTATGTCTCGACTCTGCGCAACTTCATTCAAGCCATGGGGGGGCAACTCCAGGTAAAAGCCATCTTTCCCGAGGGGGAAATCCAGATCGAGCAATTTGGAAATGTGGCCGATTCCCAGAATCTTCCTCTCGCATCGGGTTAAGACGAGTGATCGGCTGTTATTTTCACTGTTTTCCGCAACCTGCAATGCTTGTCTCTTGCAGCGAACATAGTTTTTCGACGGTATACCTCTAAAATGAATTGAGATTTTTATTCGGATCGAGGCGCATGTGGAAGCCATTCTTGCCGAATTGGAAGCAGCATTGGGACATAGTTTTGCACGCACCGAGTTGCTGGTGCGTGCGCTGACCCATCGCTCTTTAGCCAACGAGCGAGCGGCCAATGACCCGGCTCTCGCGGGCCGCAAGATCAAAGCTGCCGGTTCTGACGATAATGAGCGCCTGGAGTTCCTGGGCGACGCCGTGCTGGGCCTGGTGGTCGCCGAAGCCCTGTTTCTGCTTCACCCGGAGTGGCAGGAGGGCGAGCTGACCCGCGTCCGCGCCCAGTTGGTGAGCCGCCAGCATCTGGCCGAGGTAGCCGCGGCCATCCACCTGGGCAGTCATCTGCGCCTCAGCCGCGGCGAAGACAAGGGCGGCAGCCTAAGGCGCAAGAGCACAGTGCTCTCCAATACCATGGAGGCTGTGCTGGGCGCGCTCTTCCTGGACGGCGGACTGGAGCCGGTTTCTGCCTTTACCCGTCGCTGGGTGATGGGCGAGGCTGCCGAGCAGTTGGCCGAACAGTTGCGCTCCGGAGCCGCTTTGGGCAACTATAAATCGGCGTTGCAGGAACACTTGCAGGCTACCCGAGCCGGTGCTCCGGTCTACCGTGTCAAGAACGAAAGCGGCCCCGACCATCACAAGCGTTTTCTAGCTGAGGTCCGGCTCAAGACAGCCGAAGCAGAACCGGGCAAGCAACTGGCGCGCGGCATGGGCAGCACCAAGAAACATGCCGAGCAGGATGCGGCGCGGCGCGCGCTGGAGCGGCTGAAGGCAGCTGGGAAAAAAGCCGTCACCGCGGCCCAGGTCAAGCCAGAAAGCAACAAGGAGGGACAGGCAGAGCTATGAACACCTCCACCCCGGGGCCAGGCCCATCTTCACATTGGTTCGCGCAGTTACGGCTCCATCTGCCTACTGTGCCCGAAGCTCTTGCCTCACTGCTTAGAACGGTAGTGGTGGCGCTGTTTTTGCTTACCTTTGTGCTTCAGCCCTACCTCATCCCCTCCGAGAGCATGGAACGCACCCTGCTGGTGGGCGATTTTCTGCTGGTCAACAAACAGGTCTATGCCCCGCCCGGCAGCCTCAGCCGATACCTGCTGCCCTATCGGGACGTTGCGCGCGGAGACATTGTTGTCTTCCACCACCCCCAACATCCTTATCTCGTCAAGCGGGTGGTGGGTCTGCCCGGCGACCGGTTGCGCATCAATGAAGGCCACGCTACGGTCAACGGAGTAGTTCTCGACGAACCCTACGCCGCTTTTGAGCCCGTGGCCGGCAACTCCTTCCGCGACGATTTTCCCGCCAGGGTCTATACCGATCCCCAGGTCGATCCCGCCTGGTGGAAGCAGATGCAGAGCCTCACCCGCGACGGCGAACTGGTGGTGCCTCAGGGAGAGTACTTCGTGCTCGGCGACAACCGCAATCACAGCACGGATTCCCGCTATTGGGGCTTTGTCTCGCGGCAGCAGATCGTGGCTCGCCCGCTGGTCATCTACTTCTCCCTCTACCGGCCTTCCACTACCGATGTCCAACAGGACGCGCTGCTAGCCTCGGATGATAGACTCGGACACGACAGGGAACTCTCCGCAAGACTGACGGGGTTTGCTCGCTGGAAGCGCATCTTCCGTGTGGTGCATTAGAACAGTTGTCAGTGATCAGTAAAAAACTTGAATCACCGGCAAATGAAAACTGACAACTGACAACTGACAACTGATAACTGATAACTGACAACTGTAAAAGAGCGACAGAATGACCAAGAAAAAAACGCCGACTCCCAAGACGCCGCCCGAGCCGCAACCCGCTGAAAAGCGAGTGGAAGAAACCTTC
>Ga0326728_10011950_pt1 | contig 19568 bp, 20 predicted proteins | sample MB3enrmetagenome_FD_207602 | JGI IMG/M metagenome (GOLD analysis project Ga0326728, IMG submission 207602) | Lab enriched peat soil microbial communities from McLean, Ithaca, NY, United States - MB31MN | ecosystem: Environmental > Terrestrial > Soil > Wetlands > Peat | place: USA: New York... | reverse complement strand
TTCCGGGTCGGAACAAAGGGGACGCCCATGGCCGCGGCCCTGAGTCTCGCCGATATGCAGTAGTTTGTCCATTCGGTCACCTTAACCTTGCCGGTCTGCATATATCTCCTCGCGCAGGGGGAAAGTCCCCGTGCTTCCAGACCGACAATGTAGGCGGCGTCCACCCGGTCAAAAACTTCTCCCGCGCTGAGTATCTCGAATTCATGGGTGGTGGTGTGGCCGGCAAGCCCCATGTGTTTCCGACCCTGTCTGAGAATTTCGTGGCACGCGGCAATCGGCGATCTGTTCCCGCCAAATCCGCCCATTGCCAGGTAGTCTCCGTCATGAACAAATGTCTCAATGGCCTTTGTTAGTGTCATGGACTTGTTTATCATCTTTCTTGATTTCTTCTGAAAAAATGCTCGTGCATGGTCCGGGTCGGGATCGGTAAACAGTTCTCCCTTGCCCTTCCTGATAATGTTCATCGTCATGTTTTCCTCTTCTTCGATCATCGTTTGTGTCTTCATGTCTGAAATGTGTTTTTATCCTTTTTTGTAGTTTTATTCCTAAAGTGTCAGCAGATCGATTCCGCCGGTAACCGGGATCACTGCTCCGGTAATATATGAAGCCGCATCGGAGGCCAGGAAAGACACTACCTGGGCCACTTCTTCTGGACGGCCCAGGCGCTTGAGGACGGTTTTTTTCTCGATCCGTTCCGTCATGCGTGCATCATAGAGCTGCACGGCTTCGGTAGCGATAAAACCAGGACAGACCGTATTGACTGTGATACCGTACCGGCCGGCTTCAATGGCCAGTGATTTGCTCAACCCAATCAGTCCAGCCTTTGTCGCACCATATGAAGGCTGCAGAGAAGCTCCCATGAGCGCAGCCACCGAGGAGATATTGATGATCCGACCCCAGCCTTTACACACCATGGTTGACCACACTGCCTTGCTGCAATTGTAGGCGCCAGTGAGATTCACCTTCAGATCACGTTCCCAACGCTCAAGCTTTTGCTCGTCAAATTTTCCCAGGTTATCCATAACCGCAGCATTATTCACGAGTATATCAATAGGTCCAAGTTGGACTTCTATCGCTTGCACTACCCTTTTGATCTCTTCGTGGACGGTCACATCGAGCTTCATGACGACGCTTTTTGACCCCATTGCCTGAATCTCCTGAGCTGTTTGCAATGTTTTGACTTCACCGGACTGTGAAAAATGTCCGGCCAGTATGCTGTATTCACTCAGCGACTTGTCATCATATTCGGCGTTCTCGACAAGGAGATCCGTTACCGCAACTGACGCTCCGGCCTGCCCCAGTGCCAGAGCAATGGCTCTTCCCAAGCCGCGGGAAGCACCTGTCACCAGGGCTACTTTCCCTTCAAGATTCATTAATTTCGACATATCATTTTCTCTCAGTGGAATACTGCCCCGCCGCATACATTTATGGCCTGACCGGTGATGCCCTTCGCGTCTTCTGAGGCCAGGAACACGGCCATGACGGCGATCTCCTGCACTTCAAGGAATCGGTTCTGAAGACACTTCGATTTCGCCATCGCGATCACCTGATCCTTGGAAATATTGTATTGAGCGGCGACCTGCTCAAGTGCGCCTCCCGGTCCGAGAACAAGATCAGTAGCTACAATCCCGGGACATATTGCATTGACCGTAATCTTTGGGTATCCGGCCATAGCCACCTCATGGGCCACGGTTCTGGTCATGCCCACCAGCGCATGCTTGGCCGCTGTGTAGGAGCTGTTCTGAGGGCTCGCCTGCTTGGCCTGAATGGAGGCCATGGTAATGATTCGACCCCATCCCTGCTCCATAATCCTGGGGAGAAAGGCCTTGGTGCAGTTGTAGTTGCCGAAGAGATGCACCTCGATAGTTCTTCGCCAGTCGCGATCATCGGCCTCCCAGATGTTGGCGCGGTGGCCCTCGACGCCGGCATTGTTCACGAGGATATGGATTTTTCCGAATGCATCCATGGTTTTCTCAACACCCTTGTTCACATCAGCAGGATTGGTTACATCCATGACCGTTGCGATCGCCTTGCCTCCGCGCTTGATAATCGCATCGGCAACAGTTTTAGCGGACGCGGCATCGATATCGGCAACAACTACATCCACACCCTCGTCTGCGAAAGTCATACAGATGTCGCGCCCGATGCCATTCCCACCGCCCGTAACAACCGCAACCTTATCTTTCAATCGCATACAATCCCTCCTTATATTTCATTGCAATCTTTGCAATTCCCCGTTGATTATTATTGACAGATCCGTTTTAAATGTGTTTTGATTAATAAAATGCAGTGCCTCCGCATACATTAATGGCCTGCCCCGTTATGCCCCTGGCCGCGTCGGAAGCAAGATAAACAACCATGTCTGCGATTTCGTCTGGTTCAATAAGTCGTTTTAGCAAAGATACCTGGGGAAGTTGTTTAGTAAGAACGATTTCTCTTGTCGTGCCTGTAATCCTGGCAACTTCATCCAGGAGCCCGCCTTTCTCGGTCACCATCTCAGTATTGCCCACGCCCGGACAAATTGCGTTGACGGTGATTTCAGTTAGACCCAGAAGGCTAAGCTCCATAGCCAGTGTTCTGGTTATACCGACGATGCCGTGCTTGGAGGCACAATATGCAGAACTTGTGGGGCTGCCGTTTTTACCGGAAACTGAAGATAAATTTATGACGCGCCCTTTGCCGTTTTTAATGATTAAAGGCAATACCGCTTTGGTCATATTATATGTTCCAATTAAATTGACCTCGATGGTTTTTCGCCAGTCGTTATCATCCGCCTCCCAAAGAAAAGACCGTTTTGGTAAAATACCGGCGTTATTCACCAGGATATCGATGCGTCCGAAAGCCTCTATGGCTTTGTTGACCATATTTTTTATCTGTTCGGGAGAAGTAATATCTGCAATGAGTCCAATTGCCTTTTGACCCATTTGTTTAATTTCAGATGCTGTGCCTTCAATATCCTTCCCCATATCAACGGCAACAATCGTTGCGCCTTCCCTGGCAAGCGCCAACGCAATCGCCTTGCCAAAGCCTCTCTGCGCACCCGTAATCACCGCTACCTTATCTTTTAGTTTCATAAATTATCTCCTTATGTCCTTCTATTTTTTATCATCTCCTCTTTGGCGTCTCCCCCTATTTTAAGAGAGAGACGTGAAACTATGGTTCTGTCACTCATAGTATACTGGAGCAAGTTCATATTTTCCCGGAAGACTGTGGTCGTGGAAGCTGACTATTTCAAGGTCGGATTCGGCTTTGGCCAGATTGTGAAGCGTTTTAAGTGTTTCGAAGGCCAGGGGTTTTTCGTGGACGAGTTTTTGCATTAACCATGACTTGGGTGCCGGACCTTCCAGGTTTTCCGGGAAATAGACGGAGTCGCCGGGAAATAGGAACCTTCTTCCTGATGGCAGGTTGACAAATACTCCCGTTAACCCGTTAGAGTGACCCGGGAGATCAACTAAAATAAAACTGCCATCTCCAAACAAATCCAGCGAAGCGGGAAACCCGAGATATGATTTACCTGGAACCGTCAAAAATAAATCGATATCCAGTTTGGGGTTAACATCATACTGTTCACGAACGTAGGCATGCTTATGCGAATCCGCTGCAGTTGCCGCTTCCCACTCTTTCTTGTTTACAAAGTATTTGGCATTAGGGAAGTCGCGCATGCCGCCAGCGTGATCAAAGTGAAGATGAGACAAAATGCCGTATTTGACCGCTGCAGGGTCTAAACCCTTGGCCTTCAGCTGATATATTAAGGGATCACGGCCCGCATCGAAAACCGTTTTCATGACACTACGGTTGAACCATGCACTGGCCTTATATTTGGGGCCCTTTAACTCTTGCTCAATCCTGGTACCCATGCCAGTATCCAATAGAATTAAATCTCCGTTATGCTCAATTACAGCATTAAGAATCGGAAATCGAACACGTTTCCAAGGCTGTCCTTTGACAAAAAGCCCCTTAGGGATCGATGAAAAAGCGGTTGCGAAGAAGTACACTTTCATGATAGTTAACCCCCTTAAAATTTAGTGATTTAGCGATATTAACGATAAGCCTAAGGAAATTTTAAGGCAAATCAAATAGGTTACCATAGTTGCGCCTTCCCTGGCAAGCACCAGCGCACTCGCCTTACCAAACCCTCTCTGCGCACCCGTAATCACCGCTACCTTATCTTTTAGTTTCATAAATTATCTCCTTATGTCCTCCTATTTTTTATCATCTCCTCTAGGCGTCTCCCCCTATCTTCAGGGGGAGACGTGAGACTAGGAGGGAGATTTGAGGAGGGATCTACATGAAAAGAATGTTCTCCAAAATATGGTTTCATAACTTGTAACGACCAACATCCCTCAACACAGATCTACAGGCACACTCATCATTTCGAATGCTTACCTCGGTGTGCGTCCCTGCAAAGGCCGCCAGTTCTTTTCCATCATGCCCATTTCTTTTTTCCACCACGGCCGATCAAGCGCCGGCATGGGAGCCCGAAGCATGCCCTCCGGCAGGAGTGATTCATGTTTCTGCCAAAGACCTAACCGATACTCATCCATTGTAAATTCCCGCCCAAGGCTCGGGTTTTGAGGACAGGCCGGGCTCATACCTGCAAGATTGCGTGTGAGACAGGTGTTGCACCGGGTACAGCGCACAATTTCTTTGGCCTTCCCTGCGGCAAGCTTGTTGACATATTCAGGATCACAGAAGAGCTGTCTACCCATTGCCTGGATATCGTATTTACCCTCAGCTATATTATTTTCCACCTTGACCGGGTCATGTTGCGAGGAAACAATAACCGGAATCTTCAAGGCGTCTTTAAATGCCTTGCCGTGCTCGGGGATGTGCTTGGAACGATCCATGTCGGTGATAAGATGTCCGCCTTCTTCGTACCCGGCGCCATCCGACAGGCTGATATAATCCATACCGGCCGCCTCGAGATCCTTTGCCAAGTCGATCATCTCTTCCTCGGTGAGACCCCCCTTCATATGCTCTTCGGCGCTGATCCGGCACCCCACGGCCACGCCGGGGCAGGCATAGCGGATCTGTTCGGCAACCTCCAAGAGGAATCGCTTGCGGTTGCGCCACTCGCCTCCGTACATATCCGTTCGTTTATTGCTCAATGGGGATAAAAACTGATGCTCGAGATATCCGTGAGGCCCGTGGATCTCTATGACATCGAAGCCCGCAATCACTGCCAGTTGGCAGCTATTTGCGAACTCCTTCTGTTCCGAGTGAATCTCCTCAATGGTCATCTCCCTTGTCATTTGTCCTGTGAGAAACGATCTGGGATGTTCTGCAATTTTGAAACCATCCGCCGTATGATTCGGTAATTTATCAAGAGTCATCTCATACGGCAATCCTGCCGTCGGCGCCGGCGCCAGTTTATGATGATCGTTTGAATGCCCCTGTCTTCCGAACCCGATCGTCATCTGGGCAGACGCCTTTCCTCCAAAATAATGAATCCGATCTGTAAGATATTCCAACCCCAGCACATGTCCCGTATGGAAGAGATGGAGGTTTCTGCCCCATACAAATTCGGACGCAAGCTTGGTGCCCATAATCGCGCCTGTAGTAACAAGAGCCGTGCCTCCTTTTGCCCTTGCAGCAAAATACGCCAGCATCGGTTCTGTTACTTCACCGTTTACCCCCGACAAGGTCTCGTTCATCGGGGCCAATGCGATCCGGTTCTTCAGCTCCACCGGGCCTATTTTAATTGGCTTGAAAATATTTTTGAACTGCTTCTCTCCTTCCGTTGACATAACAATACTCCCCCTTTTTATTTTTTTTGGTGCATCATTACTGATCTCAAGCGGACTCACATCCGCAGCAGAATATCAAAGAACGCCAGACAAGCCGGCTTTTTATGAAACACTATTCTTGATCATTTTTTTTTAAATCTTCTCTTCGTCGTATCGACACCCAGCAGCCGACCGAGATTGCCGCCAAATATCTTGGCCCTGTCCTCGTCAGTAATGGGCAGATAGCCATAGCCATCCTGCATATCTTCCGGTATCTGGAAATTATCGAGTCCTTCGACGGCAGTTTTGATTTGAACGCCAAAACCGGCATAATCACTTCCCCAGATAACCTTGTCAGGCCCGACCCATCGGAGCGCCTCTCCAATTATCTTTGCAAATTTCCGCGGAGCAGTTACAGCCCAGGGAATCAATAGACTCAAGCAGACATAAACGTTGGGATGCCCCATGGCTACCATATTGAGATCATCGCAGTAAGGATAGCCCATATGGAAGGCAACCAGCTTCAATCCGGGAAAATCACGGGCCACATCATCGAGCTGTATAGGTAAGGCATATTTGCTCTTTCCCGGCGGCACCCAGCAGAATCCTGTATGAATGTCCAGGACAATGCCCAGTTCCTGGGCTTTTTCATAGAACGGCCATATTTCAGGATCGTTCATATAAGTATCTTCAGGCGGATAGAATTTAAAGATCTTCGCGCCTTTCTCCTTGACCCAGTATTCCATCTCCCAGATCGTGTTCTTGACGCCTTTATGTTTTATAGGGGAGACATTCGGCTGATACATAAACCGATCAGGATTGCTCTCCACAACCTTGGCCATCTCGCCGTTAGACATCCACCGGCTGGTGTAACCCGTTGTATCCATCATGGCCTCCGGCAAGAGACAGGCAATGTCCACGCCGTATTTATCCATAGCCCGCAGCAGGCTTTCCGGGTCAGCGTTTTTTTGAATTTCCCACTCCTCAAACCCTTCATACAATGGCGCTAAAAGCTTGGCCGGTGCACCAAAAAGTAAGGGCCTTTTGATATTCTCAATAGCTTTCCACCACATCTGCACACCGGGAAAATGATTGATATGTGACATGTCTCCGATAAGATGCGGCTCCGGATCGATTTTGAAATAGTTGTCCAACTCTTTTTTAGCCATAACTCCCTCCTTCTTTTGAATTAATCTTCTTTAACTGATCATTCTATCTTTGCCTTCCCAGAATTTCTTTTTAACGTCTTTCTTGATGATCTTACCGACAACGGTTTTGGGAATATCTGTCCAGAAGGCAACAGCCTTGGGACACTTGTACCCCGCCAGGTTCTTCTTGCAGTGCTCAATGATCTCCTGCTCTGTCGCCTGCTTACCGGGTTGAAGCACTACAACAGCCTGAACCACTTCACCCCATTTGGCATCAGGCGCTGAAACGACGGTGCATTCCCGAACCGCCGGGTGCTGATAGATGACGTCTTCTGTTTCCTTGGGATAAACGTTTTCGCCGCCGGAAATAATCATGTCTGCCTTGCGGTCGGTCATGAAGAGGTAGCCATCTTCATCCATGTAGCCCATGTCGCCGGTATGATACCAGCCACCCTTCAATACTTCTGCGGTAAGTTTGGGATTCTTCCAGTAACCCAGCATGATATGTTCGCCTTTGGCGCAGATCTCGCCAGACTTACCGGGCTCCAGAGTCTTATCATCTTCATCCACAATTTTAACCCGTGAACATAACGCAGGTTTTCCGGCGCTGGAGAGGTACTTCGATTCAGGTCCGTCCAGATGATGGTCATACGGGGCCAATCCGGATATAGCAGCCCCGGCCGTTTCCGTCGCTCCATATCCCTGGTAAAATTTATTCCCGAATTTGCGAATGCACTTTTTTAAGACTTCCACCGGGAAGGGACTGCCGGCATAGGTCAGTAGCCGCAGGCTGGACAGATCGTACTTGTTCGTGTTGGGGTAGTCCACCAGCCAGCCGTAGATCGTGGGAACCAAATTCATGTGCGTACATTTCTCGTCCTGGATGAGCTGCAGGATCTTGTCGAGTTTCGGATACCGATTGATGCAAACCTTGCCTCCAGTCAGCAGGATCGCCAGGATCGGCCACCAGGACACATGAAAGATAGGCAACACAAAACAGGTGGAATCATCATCCCTGAATCCAAACGCTAGCGCAGCCGATATACCGGACAGCATCGCGCTTCTATGCGACATCATCACTCCCTTGGGAAGCCCTGTTGTTCCGCCTGTATACATGAGGATAGCCAGGTCGTTTTCCGAAACAATATTCTTCTCGACATCAGGTTCTGTCGCATCTGATTGTTCCAGCAACTTTTCGTAATCGAGGAATCCGGACAAAGGATTATCCAATGTGATCCACATCCGAATTTTTTCAAAGCGATCTTTCAATTGTTTAACTTTCTCTTCATACCCATCGCCTGCGACAAAGAAAGTCGTTTCACTATCTTTGACGATGAAAACAATCTCGTCATCAGCAAGCCGGACATTGATCGGCGTAACACGCATGCCTACCTTGGCCGCGGCAAAATAGACTTCCAGGTATTTGGAGCAGTTCTCCGCCATGACGGCAAGGCCGTCGCCCTTTTTGTATCCTGATTCGATAAGATAATTGGCAAACCGATTGATTCGCTCATTGAATTGTTTATAAGTATAGCGTTTGCCCTCAAAAACTACTGCAATGTTATCCGGCCATATAATAGCGCCGCAGCGTGGAATATCTCCTAAAGTGTACATTTAGCTTTTCTCCTCATTTTGAATAGAATTCTCAGCTGACCATCCTGTCCTTGCCCTCCCAGAATTTGGCTTTGATGTCCTTCTTGATGATCTTGCCGACGATGGTTTTTGGTATGGAATCCCAGAAGGCCACGGCCTTGGGGCACTTGTATCCCGCCAGGCTCTTCTTGCAATGCTCAATGATCTCCTCTTCCGTAGCCTTGGCCCCGGGCTTGAGGACGACCACAGCCTGCACGACCTCCCCCCATTTGTCATTTGGGGCCGACACGACGGAACACTCGAAGACTGCAGGATGTTGGTAAATCACGTTCTCCACCTCGGCCGGATAGACATTTTCCCCGCCGGAGATGATCATGTCCGCTTTGCGGTCCGTGATGTAGAGGTAACCCTCTTCATCCATGTAGCCGATGTCACTCGTGTGATACCATCCATCTTTTATAACCATGGCCGTCAGCTCCGGATTCTTCCAGTAGCCGAGCATGATATTTTTTCCCTTGATGCATATCTCGCCCTTTTCGCCGGGGCCGAGCGTGACATCGTCATCGTTCACTATCTTGATGCGTCCAAAGTTGGTTTCTTTTCCCGCGCTGAAGAGGTGCTTTGATTTTTCACCATCGAGATGATGATCTCTTTCTTCCAGCCAGGAGATCGGCGCCACCTCGGTTGCCCCGTAAACCTGCTTGAACTTGTTCCCGAATTTTCGGATGCACTTCTTGAGCACCTCGACCGGCATTGGGCTTCCCGCATAGGTCAGTAGCCGCAGGCTGGACAGATCGTACTTGTCCGTGTTGGGGTAGTCCACCAGCCAGCCGTAGATCGTGGGAACCAAATTCATGTGCGTGCACTTCTCATCCTGTATCAGCTGCAAAATCTTTTCAAGATTCGGCACGCGGTTGATGCAGGCCTTGCCTCCTGCCGTCAGGATGCCTAGAATGGGCCAGAAGGAAACATGGAAGATCGGCAGGACGTAGCAGGTGGCGTCCTCAGGTGTAAAATGCAACGAAAGAACACTGGACATTGCCAGGATCGCACACTGCCGGTGGCTTATCATGACACCTTTAGGAAGCCCCGTGGTCCCTCCCGTGTACATGAGGATCGCAATGTCTGTCTCCTGGACATCGAAAGCATCGGGGTCGGGTTCCGCTCCGGAGGATTTCTGCAGGAGATCCTCGTATCCGGCAAACCCGTCGATGGGATTATCCAGGGTTATCCAGGTCCTTATGTTGATCAAGCTCCCTTTTAATTTTTTAATACGGTCCTCGTAAGCATCGCCGACAACAAATATTTTCGCTTCACTGTCGTTTACAACATAGGCAAGCTCGTCATCGCCGAGCCTCACGTTGAGGGGTGTGACGCTCATGCCGATCTTTGCCGCCGCAAAATACGCCTCCATGTACTTCGAGCAGTTGTCAGCGATGATGCAGAGACGGTCGCTCTTCCCGCAGCCAAGGTCGAGCAGGGCGTGGGCGAAACGGTTGATGCGCTGATTGAACTCCCTATAGGTCAGCCTCGATCCTTCGTAAACCATTGCTATGTTGTCGGGATAGCTGGTTGCCCCATAACGCGGAATGTCTCCTAAAGTGTACATTGGTGTTCTCTTTTTATGTATGGTTTTTCCGTTATGCCCATGATTTGGGCAGGCCCTGAAACTGCATCAGCATGTTCCGGCTCATCTCATTGGAGATGGGCGAGAACTGGATCTGGTAGGCGTCCCGGGCGAACATCGACACGGAATACTCATTGCAGATTCCATAGCCGCCATAGATTTCCGTTCCGTAAATCCCCGCGTGCCGCGCCCCTTCCGCCGCCACCAGCTTCGCCATGGTTGCTTCCAGATGGTACGACTTGCCGTTATCTTGAAGCCAGGCGGCTTTGTAGGTAAGGTTCCGGGAGTTTTCCAGGTTGATATACATGTCAGCCAGATAATTCTGGAGAATCTGAAAACGGCCGATGGATCCGCCAAAAGCGTTGCGCTCTTGAACATATTTGAAGCAGCGCTCATAAATAGCGGCGATGATGCCCACGCCCATCATGGCCACACCGATTCGCTCCGGATTCAGCACGGTCATGATTTCCATGTAAGCGTTGCCACGGGCCCCAAGCATATTTTCCTTCGGCACCTCCACGTTGTCATAGAAGATCTCCACGCTTTCACAATGATGGCAGCTGATCTTGCCGATCTTGCGGATGGTGATGCCTGGTGACTCACGTGGCACCATGATGGTGGTCCACGACATGCTCCTCTTCGCGTCCTTCTCGGTCTTGCATATCGTGATCAACGAATCCGCCACGTGGGCGCCGGTGATGAAGATTTTCTGTCCATTGATCACCCAACGATCGCCCTTGTCTTCGGCAGTCGTCTTCAACGAGCCCAAGATATCCGTACCTCCGCCAGGTTCAGTTAAAGCCATGCACGTCTTGAACTTACCTTCAGCAATGAGCGGCAGATATTTTTCTTTCTGCTCCTTTGTGCCCAGCTCTCCGATGAACCGGGTGCCGAACCCCGCTGTGACGCCGACAGCCAGAGCAACTGACATCGATGATTTGCAGATCTGCTCATACATGATCATGTTGTCAATCGATCCAAGCCCTTGTCCTCCGTATTCGATCGGAATGTTTGTGGAGAAGTAGCCCAGGTCCACAAATTTCTGCCAGAGGTCGTCCGGCGGGAAATCAACGTTTTCATCCATCCACCGCACATATTCATCTGTAAGCTCCTTTTCGCAGAATTTCTGGAACGTCTGCTGAATCAGAAGCTGGTCTTCATTAAAACTGAAATCCATAATACATCTCCTCTATTTTTTTATATCCGAATCGATATTTGCTTTCTTTTGTTGTGCTACCATGTCCTCGGGTTTCTTCCTGAATTGTTCCATAACCGTCTGGATGTCCGGGGCATAGGTCAGCCACTGGATGGCATTGCGTTCCAGCGCCAGGGCCGCATCCAGACTGCCACACTCAAGCGATCGTCCCATAACTTCCTTTGCCATGCGCAGAGCGATAACCTTTTTCGAACTGATATTCGCTACGACTTCGCCAAACTTTGCTTCAAACTCATCATCCTTGAATACGCGGGTCAGAAAACCCATCTCATACATGTCGCGCGCCAGGAAATCCTTGCGTCCGCTGTAGATGATCTCACGCGCACGGTAGATAGGCATGGCCCGGGCAATGCGCACGGTACCTCCCCATCCGGGCAGGATACCCATGTTGATCTCGGTGGTGCCGAACTTGGCCGACTCCCGCGCATAGACAAGGTCGCACATCAGTGCCAGTTCAAGACCTCCAGCGAGACAGTGACCGGTCACCTTAGCAATGACCACTTTTTCACAAAGCTCAATGGCCTTGCCGATGCCATAGCCGTCATGAGCCAGCCAGTTGAGGGATTCCTGATGCTCCGCGAGCGAGGGAAAGATGCTCAGGTCTCCGCCTGTACAAAATGCCTTTCCGTTTCCGCCCAGGACAACTACCGCGACTTCAGGAATATCTCTGACCTTCCGAAAGGTATTAAGCAGTTCGGCGGCCATTTCTCTGTTGATGGCATTGTACTTGTCCGGCCTGTTTAATGTAATGTAACAAACAGTTCCCTTGATTTCATAAGTGATGGTTTTATATTCAAACATGGATCATCTCCTTTACTTTTTGACGACAGGGCGGAAGTAAGGCAGGAAATAACCGTTGCGCTCATGGAAGACGGCCTCCACCTTCATGTCGAAACTGATGTCCTCCGGTTTACAGTCCACGATCCGGGTCATCATTCTTATCCCCTCATCCAGATCAACATAGGCAATCGTATAGGGAAGCTCATCCATAAACTTGGGCTCAACCATGCTGTAGGCTGTAGAAAAGGTGAATATCTTGGCCTTGCCACTCGCCTCAATCCAGTCCAGATTACCGGACCAGCACTCGGGACAGAATTTCCTCGGATAGAATATTTTTGATTCACAGTCCTTGCAGACCTGGATAAAGAGTTTGCCCTGTTTTGTTCCTTCCCAAAATTTTTCCGACCACGGTTGCGTCTCCGGAATAGGTTTTGTCATATCGAATTCCATTATTTAATCTCCTTTCCCCAGATGGTGCTGATTTGGTTGAATCCCGATCCGCCGGCGGCGTTCTGATAGACATATTTGCAGTTTTTCACCTGCCGCTCGCCGGCCTTGCCCATAAGCTGTCTTGCTGTTTCTACATAGGTGGCCGCGCTAACGCCCGATCCGGTATGGCCTCGGCCCGGCGCATCGCCGATAGTCGACCAGGGAATATCGCCGCCGAAGGACATCCGGCCGTCTAGGAAATATTGTCCACCCTGACCGGGAGGCGCTACTTCCAGGCATTCCGCTATAAACGGATGAGCCATAGGGTAGGCCACATAGCAGTTCCATAAACTCACATCTTTCTTGGTGATGCCCGCCTGTGCCATAGCCTCCTTGGCCGTGACGCGGAACCCTTCCGCAACTTTTTTAAAATCCCGCAGGACGCAAGTCCCGCTGAAATAACGCGCGGAATCACCCAATTTGTAGGCTGCAGGCCGTTTCATCTTCTTGGCATCCTTGGCTGAGACAATGACCATGGCGCACCCGCCGTCGCCCAGAATATTGCTCTGCCTCTTGCGCAGCGGCGTATTGAGCAAATCGGAAGCCATTACCTTCTCCACCGACGGAACATCTTTCTGGTAGAAAATGGAATTGGGATCCCGGGATGCCCAACTGCGCAGCGCCGTGACCACTGAGGCCATCTGCTTCTCCGTCCAACCGGAATCATGCATCCAGCGATTGGCCATGAGGCCCATGATGATGTTATAGGTGGTTCCAAAGGGGTATTCCCACTGCAGATCAATCCCCGCCTTGGCAAAAAAATTGATCTGATCGATCAACGGAATCGTGGAATGGAGAGTGACATGCTGCACGATGACAGCCTTGGCAACACCGGTCGTTATCCATTCTTCGGCCAGTCGTATGGCGTTAGAGGTGGAAGCCCCGCCGGCATTGACACTGACTGCATCCTTGCACCCTTTAAGTCCGAGTTCTTCGGGTAGTTTGCCGAACGAAAGCTCGGCGGCGATCGTCGGCTGGGCCTGCGGCGTAACACTGATCACGCCTTCAATGTCATTCTTATGCAGACCAGAATCTCTCACCGCCTCCATGCATGTGTCATAGATAATGTCCCATTGTGTTCGTTCCGGCATGTTGCGCGTCGGGACCTCGCCAATACCAATAATTGCGATTTCGTGCTTGCTCATACTGAACGTATCCCCCTTTTGTTAGACTGTTCATTTTATACTTGACAATACCATACAGTTCTGTATTGGTAAGTTATAAATAGCGCATTTTTATTTTATGTCAAGTAATTTTTTATGAATGTAAGAAATATTTTTTAAGTACTTGATTAATTTCTGTATTTTAGTTATTAAAAAACCGTCAAAGAAAGGAGAACATTTTGAAAAAAATCCAGATATTGCAGCGACTTCCGAAACACATGAAAATCTCCGAACTTAGCGAGTATTCAAAAACACCTTCTGCAACCATACGATACTACATCAAAGAAGGCCTTCTTCCGGAACCGATCCGTACCAGCATGACTATGGCATACTATACGGATGAGCATATTAAGGGTCTCAGGAATATCGACGTGTTGAAGAAAAAAGGATTGTCTCTTATGGCAATCAGAGAGAAGATAAACGCGGATTCTCCTGGAGCTTCTCATAAAAAGGACAAGCCAACTGATATCGTTTATAATAGTAAAAGGGATGAAATCGTGAAGGTGTCCGTTAACCTATTCCGTAAAAAGGGATACGACGCGACCAGCATAGATGAGATAATAAAAGAAGCAGGTATTGGAAAGGGAACATTTTATCAGCATTTTAAAAACAAGGAATTACTTTTCTTCGAATGTACTGATAACGTATTTTACGACATTGGTATGGAAATTCCTCAAATTCGTAAAGAAAAAGATGTTATGCAGCGCCTTTGGAAACGGCTGTTCTTTTTTGTACGTTCTCACCAACACATAACTAACATGCTCAACATTGTCAGGGGCGCTTCTATCAAGGAAAATCCAAATTTTAAAGAAAAGCTTGATGCTGTGACTAAGAGCCTCATCTTACCAATTCAAAATGAACTTGAAATAGCCATTTCAGAAAAAAGGATAAGATTGAAAGACAGCCTGTTGATGGCACATCTGCTTATGGGAGCTGGGGAATATACAATTTACTATTATATAGATCATAACGTAAACATTGATGATCTCATAATTAAAGCGTGGGACGTTGCTTTCCATGGCACCTATCCTGCTGTAGAAAAGGCGTCCAATATAATCGTTAAAGATAAAGTGCCTGGATATAAGAATTCGACTTATGCCAAGCATTATTATGTACCTGCTGAAAGAAAAGAGAAGATCATATCAGCTGGCGTCAATCTTTTCTTTCAAGCTGAAAGAAAAGAGAAAATCATATCAGCCGGTGTCAAACTTTTCTTTCAAAAGGGATATACAGATACCACCATAGCCGACATTGCAAATGAAACACATTTAAGTAAAGAAATATTTTATATCTATTTTAAAAATAAGGATGAGCTGTTTATAGAATGCGCAAATAAGATATTTCATGACATGTACAATCATGTTTGGCAGAATATTAAAGAAGAACCGGACATACTTAAGCGACTATGGAAAAGAATTTATGCCTTCTTTGATTCTTATCCACAATGGGTTGTCATGATGAATCTCGTCAGGGGTTTGTCAGTGAGTGAAAACCTCGTTCTTAAGAAAAAACTGTTTCAGCTGTTGCGGCAGATGATTAATCCTGTTATCCGTGAATTCGAGCAACTCCGGCAAGAGGGACGCTTTCGGAAAGATTTGGACAGTGAAGTTGCCGGATATGTCTTTATGGGAATAGTCGAGTTTGGAGCTTACTTAATAAATAAAAAAATGTATTCTAGAAAGAAGGTTGCTGAATATATCGACATAATTTTACAACATGGCGTGTTGGGTTAATTATGATTTTCGTGTAAAGTTCTTTATTCATCTGTGATCGCCTTTTATATAATGCCAATAACATTTTTTCTAAGTTATGGCAATTAGCAGATGATTTTTTGATGGCTCTCCAGGCACGCCGGGACTTTCCTTGAATGATATGCTTTAAATTGTGTAAGAGGCACGGGCGACTTCCCCGTGCCTCTTTTTGCACATTCACAACGACTCAATAAACGCCGTTTTACCCACTATATTTATGGGCAGAAATGAGAACCTGATCATTTACTGTAGTGGTAACGTTGCTGATATAAGCTGTTTCTAATGTCCCGGCCCCTAAAGCAGGATTCAGTGTTTTCTCCGCGCCTATTTTAACGATCATCTGAACGCCGCCTACGCCAATGGCCATATTGGTCAAGCCAAGAGCAACACCGCCGGGGATACCGGTGTTTGACAGCGTGACGGTGTTGTTAACACCAACATCAATTGTTAAGAGACCATTAACAGTTATGTTACCGTCGGTGGAAACAGTGGCGCCGACAAAACCGCCCTGATCAAATGCGAAACCGGAAATCGGTGAACCGGTGATGCTGCTGATGTTGCTCTGGCCCCAGGACATCGTGGCGTTGATGCCGCTTAACGTGATGTTGTTCAGATAAATGGAAACACCTTCTTGAGCTGTAATGGCATTGAGATCGCTATCAGAGATAGTGGTCATGGAGAATGACGCCAAAGGCATCATTACAAACAATGCGACAACTGCTTACAATAAAACTTTCTTCATCTCTCCATCCTCCTAGTTCTTTGTTGTGCCGGCGAAATAACCTTTGCTCTGTGCTTAACCGGGCTACTAAACGGACTAACCATTTTTCATATCCCGATAAGCTCAAACGCCGGTCTGTTCTCCAGCGGGGTTAAATACTTCTGCTTCTAAACCAACCTAAAAATCATCTGTTTTTTCTGACTGCTGCGGCAGTATTTTTATTTTGGCAGAAGTTTTATAACTTTAAAAAACAACAAGTACCCAATTTGTCTGGAATCTTAATTATGATCCCGGATCGTCAATCGGCTTTTAAATCCTGCGGAAATAAATCTCCATACCCGTTTGTTGAATAAAGGCGGAGGATAGAACCCCCCTTTCTTCTCTTCTGGAGATATTCCCGCAGGATCAAATGCGCATCATCATAAATACGACGTATGTAAAACCTTTACAAGAGACTACTCTACAATACTGCTCTGTTCTGTATTGTAAAGCAATCTAGTATCTTTTTTTATGTCTGTCAAGAAATTTTTATGAATATAAAAATGATTTTTTAATGGACTTTTCAACGATACCTAATGAATATCTTGATATGACTGAAAAGAAATTTGTCAAAGATTTTTATCAAAGGAGGGTGTTCGTTTACCGAAACTTCATAAATATTATTGACGACATTCCGATAGACCAGAACACGCCTGGACACATCCACGAGTATCTAAAGACGCTAAAGAGCAATTTTTTTACAACGAACACCGACAGAAACTTTCGACACTGTTTAACTGGACAAAAAGATATTTGCCGCACAACTATCATTCCTGATAATTCCTTTATCATTCCTTATCAATCTCTGCATCAGAGTCGAAACCGTGTCCCAAGTTACTGCAGAGAAAAAGATTCCTATGGAGGAGGATATTTTGAAGATCATTGCCACCGCTATACCGGGTAACGAACAGGATATAGTCATCACCTGCTTTCAAACTCTTGGTAGAATTGATAAGGTTTTAAGGTTACACTGATATAAAGATGTTAATTTCGAAAGAAGATATATTGTTTTATGGACGCAAAAGGGAAAAAACGGGGCTAATGAGTTTTTTCTAATACACTATCGGACGACCGATACAAGGAGTGGCCTAAGATGATGCACACGATATGCCAGAAGGCGGATATTACTCCAATTTGGATGACAAAGAGGAAGATCGGAAGTGAAAAACGAAAGGAAATGATTATTGATGTTCTGGTTTCTTTCGGATTTCACGCTTTGAGACATCTTATGCCGTCGTATTTGCTCGACAAAGAAAAGGTGTTCTTAAACAACCAGCAGCGTCTTCAAATTATTCTCATTCAGTGACAATAGAAAATTCATGTCTGTATCCGTCTGAACCAGCTTCAGCAGCTTTTCCAGAATTTCATTTTTTGTTAAATTATTCATATTGCCTTACCACAATAAAATAGATTAAGAAACCAAAACAGAAAAACATTCTGTCGATGAATAGATATATAATCATCTGAAATAAATCAAATGTTGATGATAATTTGACCATAAAATGTGACTTTGAGTATCGTTATTATTCGTCATGATGAAAGAGAAGAAAAAGGTCTTTGTGTTACCCGGCAGACCCTGAAAGCAGCGGAACTGTGCGATTTTGGCAAAGCGGAGGGTGGATCGCCAAGGGTGATGAAATCAGAAGAAGAACTTGGCAGAAAACTTGCGAACAAAGAATAATAAACCATGAGTTTTCTGGAGCTTGAAATGTTATTTCAATGTGCATCTATAAGATCTATCCTCGAGACTATCATATGGGCATCATATGATTTAATAAGCCTCCTTTCGATAACCTGCATGGAGTTGATTATATTACCCCATGTTGTTTCTAAGTTGATCATTACTTTCAGCGTCCGAAGATACAGGATGTTTCGTTGACTGTAATTTTCTATTAACAGACCAACTACTAGGTGTAAAATAATCTTCATTGTAAGATTTTTTAATATTTTATAAGCAACTTCTTTACAAGCCCAAAACACCCATAGCGCTGTATCAGAGTTCTGGGCCAAATTAACAATTTCATTTTCCTCATCTGTGATAATTATCTTCAGAAATCGCGAATCCATACTTTTCTTCATGTTCTCTGAATCCTTTAAATCCACGATATCGTCCCCTATATGCAGCAAAATAATTATCCTCCATCTGAGCTAGCCGATTGATTATCTGCGCGGCATACTCGCGCTGGGCGCGAAGTCCCTCCTGAACTGTAGGGGCTGGTTTAAAAACATCCACTTGCACGTAAAACTTATCCCCCCAGGCCGGAATCAGACCGTAACTGCGCTGCCGATCGCCACGCAGATAAAAGCACATGACTTTACACTTATCCACATCTTGAATGAACCGTCCGACGCCGTATGAAAAATTTTCTTTATCCACGCGACCGGTGCGCGATCTCCCCCCCTCAGGAAAAATCATTATCGATTGTCCGTTGTGTAAAAGATACGTGCACTGATCGAGTACCTGTTTCATCTTCTCACGGGGCCCACCGCGATCGACAGGAATGCACTTGGATAGGTAGCATAAAACCGCCAGAAAGATGGTGCTCTGAAAATTTGATCTTTCCGGCAAATTCCAGGGCAACCGCTTATAATGCGTAATATGCCTGACGAAGCTGAATGAAGCATAGATTAGAATTAGAGAGTCAATCATCGTTAAATGATTGGCGCATATAATCCACGGCCCTTTGTGTCCAGCGAATTCTTCGGCGCACTGACGACGGATTTCCCGCAAATTCCTGATCCGGTAAAACAGTATACGCACAATGAAAAAGCACAAAGGCGCAATCAGGAAAATGGCCACTCTTCCTAAAACATTCTGCAACCGCAGAAAATACCTCGATCTTGTATCCATAATTTTTACCCGAGTTTTTGTTTGATGATTCTGACGGCATCGCCGATGGTGCGGATTCTATCCGCTTCATCATCATCCACGCTGATGTTATAAACATCTTCGCATCTGATAATGACATCCACCAAACGGGCGGAGTTCACCTTTAAATCATTTAAAATGTGTGTATCCATCGTTGCCTTTCCCAAAAGATCCTGATTCTTGGCATACGGTCTTAAAATATTAATCATCTCTTCAAAAATCTTACTCTCATCCATTAACAAATCTCCTAATCAAATATTAAGTTTCTTCCCATTTTTTAAATATAATGCAGCTGTTGACGTCGCCAAAACCAAAACCGGCTTTAGCAATAATTTTCAGTTCAGGAAATTCGAGACATTTTTGCGGAATCTTTTGCGCATATTTTTCTATGTCGGGATGCACATCCTCGCAATTAATTGACGGATGCAGGAATCCTTTATAAATCT